>Ga0315336_1001003_pt1 | contig 61889 bp, 36 predicted proteins | sample ASW5metaG_FD_204512 | JGI IMG/M metagenome (GOLD analysis project Ga0315336, IMG submission 204512) | Ammonia-oxidizing marine archaeal communities from Monterey Bay, California, United States - ASW #5 | ecosystem: Environmental > Aquatic > Marine > Intertidal zone | place: USA: California...
CCAGCACGAAACCGCCTCGAAGGCGATGTGCGGGTCACTGGCCACCAGGGGCAGCCCGCTGGTGGTCCGCCGGCCGGCGATGACCCAGTTGTTGCTGCCGGTGGCCGCGTCGGGGTGATCCATGGCCTGTCCCACGGGTTCGGTGTCTTTCGCCGAATCGGCGGCGTATTCGCCGGGCCAGACGATCGGTTCGTCGTCGGATTCGGGCGTCACGAACGCGTCGTAAAGCGGGCCGTCACCCAGTGTGCGCCGCGCGATTTCCGGGATGGCGATGATCGGAAAGCGGCCCGTCAGATACCAGCGGAATTCTGTTTCGATCACCAGGCAATCACAGGGAGTCCACGGCTCCGGTTGGTAGTCCAGCAGATCGAATTCAATGGGCCAGCGGTCTTGGCTGTCATGGATGCAGGCATTGATGCCTGCTGAAAAGGCTTCCAACAACTGGCGGACCTCGGAGTCCAGCCGATCAATTTCCGCGGCCGCGATGCGATGGAATCCCACGGTCCGAGCCACGGTGTCCAGTGGAATCGCGTCGGCGCCCAGGATTTCCGCCAGGCGTCCGGACCCTTTGCGTCGCAGATAGTCGAGTTGAAACAAACGATCCTGTGCCATGGCGTAGCCGAAACCCAGGAACAGGTCGTGGTCGTTATCGGCTTCGATCCGCGGGATGCCCAAACGGTCGCGCTGAATGCGTACGTTCTGGCCCACGGTTGCCGTAGTCCGACCGGTGTGTTGCGCCCCGTTCCGGTCGGCCAGCATCTGTTGCCACCAGGCGTTGAATTGCTCGCGGGTCAGGCCACTGGTCGCGCACACATCCGCAATGCGCTGGCCCGCTCCCAGTTCCCGTAACCGCTTTCGGTCTTCCGGAGTGTTGATTCCAGGCGTGTTGATCCCAGGCGTGTTCATCGGCGGATTGGATGCTGGCAGGTGGGTTGTGTTGGTGAGTGGCGCCGTCAGCGCCGGCCACATTACGATAACGTCGCGGGGCCAGGACCGCCACGACGCCCGTGATGCTCAGTTGGAATCGTCGGCTGTATTGTCTGATGATGCGAGCATCCAGTCCCAGGGTTCGCGGTTCAGTTCGGGATCAGGGATGGGGTAGCCCCGCTGCTGATCCACCAGATTCAGTAACGGCTCACCGGCCTGGTAGCGTCTGAGGTTCTCACAAAACAGGCCCGTGATGCGACGATTGCGGTGCGGCGAGGCTCCGGCGCAATGAGGGGTGAGCACCAGGTTGGGAAGATCCCACAGAGGGCTGTCTTGGGGCAGCGGTTCGACTTCGGTGACATCCAACCCGGCTCCCAGCAGATGCCCCGATTGCAGTGTCGCGATCAACGCGGTCTGATCAACGATGTCGCCGCGAGCGATGTTGACCAGCACGGCGTCCGCGGGCATCTGTCGCAGACGGTCTGCGTTGAGCAGATGATGCGTGTCGGCTGTGTAGGGACAGGCCACGAGCAAGACCTTGGACGCGGCGATCAGTTCGTCGAGCCGTTCCAGTCCCCAGATCGATTCAACGCATGCCGGTTGTGGGGGCTGGTGCGGGTCGACCGCCAGCACATGCATGCCGAACGCCGCGGCGATGTGCGCGAACCGGCGGCCCGTGCCGCCCAGTCCGATGATGCCTGCCGTTTCGCCGGTCAGGCAGTCAACGGGTCCCCATTTCCATTGATGCGCTCGCTGTTGTCGGCCATAGAGCGGCATGCAGCGCACCAGGCTCAACGTCAGGGCCCAGGCGGCTTCGGCCATTTGGGGAGCATGCACGCCGCTGGCGTTGCTGACCAACAATTCACGCTGAATCAACTCGGGCGTGAGGATCGCGTCCAGGCCCGCTGAGGATGTCTGGATCCATTGGAGTTGCGGAGAGTGTGCGAAGGCCGCCGGATCGCAATAACCGAAAAAGATCCGGGCATCGACCAATTCCTCCGCCAGGCGGTCTGTCGACACATGGACGAGTTCCGCGGCGGGAGCGGCATGCTGAATGGCGGACAGCGACCCGGGTTCCATGCCCAGGGGGTCGTGAACAACGATCTTGAACGCGTTGGACTCGGTCGACATGGGCACCTCTTGATCAGTGTTGGAAGCGGAATGTGTGAAGAGCCGCATCGCGTTGCGGACCCGTGTGCTGACGCACAGTCCGTCCGGATTCAGGCACGGCACGGTCGGCGATGACAATGGCGATCATGGTCGGACCGGCCGGAGATTGAAATATGACTGTTCGAACATCGGAGTTCATTGATATAATCTGAATGCCCGTTGGGCAAGTCCGTGGTTGGTGCAGTTGTTGGGAGAGCCGTTGATGATACGGGTCCTGGGACGCGGAACGCGTTGTTGCGACGGTTCCACACGCCGTGAGGTGCTGCAGGCGGGCGGCATCGCGTCGCTGGGTCTGCACTTGCCGGGGTTGCTGGAAGCTCGGGCCGGCACGCCTCCCCAACGGACTGCCGCGGCGCGGTCGGTGATCCTGATCAACCTGATCGGCGGTCCGAGTCACATCGACATGTTCGACATGAAGCCTGACGCGCCGGCGGAGATCCGCGGTGAGTTTTCACCGATCAACTCATCGGTGCCGGGCTTACAGATTTGTGAACATTTGCCGCTCACGGCGCGAACCATGCATCTCTCGACCTTGATTCGCACACACACGCATTTGTACAACACGCACAGCCCGTACAACATGTTGACCGGTTATTCCGGACCGGTGATCGTCAACAACGTGGCCAAGCACACGGATCACCCCAGCATGGGAGCCGTGATGCAGTACGCCGGAATCGACGCGCCGGGAGTGCCTCCCTACATTTGGATGCCGTCGCACCCGGGGCATTCGCAGGGCAAGCACCGCGCGGGGCCTTACGGAGGATTTCTGGGTCGGCGGTACGATCCGCTGTTCACATCGTACGAGGTGGCCTATCGCGAGTCGGGCACGGGGCGGAATGCTCACATCAACCCGCTGACTCCGTACGCGCGACCGCGGTGCCCGGTGGCTCGAGAGTTTCCCGAAGTCACGCTGGACCGCTTGCATCGTCGCCAGTCGCTGCTGTCGCAACTGGACGATCGCACGGCTCGGATCAATCAGACGCCGGCCATCGACACACTGGGCTTCTATAAGCGCAAAGCGTTCGAGTTGTTGACGACCAACAAGACACGGAAGGCGTTTGACCTTTCGGACGAGCCCGAAGCGGTTCGCAAACGCTATGGCGAGAATCTGTTTGGGTCCTGCGTCTTGACCGCGCGACGGCTGGTCGAGGCGGGGGTGCGTTTTGTGGGAGTGACCACGGAGTCTCAGTTCAACGGTGGCATCGGAGCGGGCCAGTGGGATACGCATGCCAATAATTTTCGGCTGCTGAAGAACTTCAACTTGCCGACGTTGGACCAGAACTACACCGCCTTGATCTCCGACCTGGAACAGCGTGGTCTGCTGGACTCGACGCTGGTCGTCGTGATGGGCGAGATGGGGCGGACTCCGAAAGTGAACAAGAACTCCGGCGGCCGAGATCACTGGACGCAGTGTGGTTTCATTTTGTTGACCGGCGGCGGAGTCAAGCGGGGCATGGTTTACGGAAAGAGCGACAAGCGGGCCGCGTGGCCCGTGGAAAAACCCGTATCTTCCGCCGATCACGTGGCCACCATCTACCAGTTGCTGGGCATCGATCCCCATCTGCAGGTGCGGGATGCCAACGGCAATCAGGTGCCGATTTCGCTGGAAGGCGCACCTGTGCACGACGTGATCGCCTGAGCGACGTGTTGCCCACGGCGTTTGGGGGACGTCTGCCGGCTGGTCGACGCTCCGCTGGAGTTGGCCTGCGTTGGCGACCGCCGTTGGCTACAGCAATTCCGAAATGACTTCGCCTTCGGGTAGGGCCCGAATCGGTCGATTGTCCAGCGTCCGCAGCTCGGCGCGGGGGTTCAGACCCAGCGCGTGGTAAACGGTCGCGGCAAAGTCGGGCACGGAAACCGGACGATCCGCGATGTCGGCCGCGTGCTTGTCGCTGGCACCGAGAACCATGCCGGTTCGTACGCCTCCACCACCCAGCGTCAAGCTGAAGCACTTGTTCCAGTGATCGCGTCCGGGCCCGCGGGCGTCATCGTTCAATCGCGGCGTGCGGCCGAATTCACCGGCGGTGATGACCAGCGTCGAGTCCAGTAGTCCGCGGTCGTCCAGGTCGTTCAGCAAGGCCGCGTAGCCTTGTTCGTAGGCCGGCACCTCGGTCCGCAGCCGGGGAAAAACTTCGGGATGATGATCCCAGCCGTAGCGGATGTAGCCTTTGACGGTCACGAAACGCACCCCAGCCTCAACCAGCCGCCGTGCCAACAGCAGACCCTGGCCTACGCGGTTGCGGCCGTAGGTCTCCCTCAGCGATTTCGGCTCGCGCGACAGGTCAAAGGCATTCTTGGCCTTGGGCGAAGTGATCATCTCGAAGGCCTGAGATTGAAACTTGTCGTGTGTGCGGGCAAAGGCCAGTTGGCGTTCAGCGCGGGTCTGGTAGCGATCGACGGCCTGCAGCAAACCGCGTCGTCCGGTCTGTCGGTCGTTGCTGAACGACTGGGGAGGATTGAATTCATTGACGGCGAATCCGCCGCTGTTCGGATCGCTCTCGACCACAAACGGGTCATACGTGCGTCCCAGATAGCCGCCGAATCCGGGGGCGCCGTAGCGAGGGCTGGAAATCGTACCGACCTGAACGAAGGGCGGCGTCTGGCGGGCACGTTGCTCCTGCTGCCAGCTGAGCATGGCGCCGAACCCAGGGGGCACCATGGCATTTTCAAGTCGATTCCCGCTCATCAAATGGAAGTCGCCCTTGCCGTGGGTCGGGGAGTAGGAGTGCATGGAGCGAATGACCGAAAATTTGTCGGCGCAAGCCGCCATGTTGGGCATCAATTCGCTGAGCTCCAGGCCGGGTACCCGGGTCAGAATCGGGTTGAGTTCTCCACGGATTTCGGCGGGAGCCAGCGGCTTCATATCGTACATGTCGATGTGGCTGGGGCCGCCGAGCATCCACAGCAGGATGCAATTGACCGGTTGTCGCGACGACAGTTCCCCCGCTGCCGCCTGGCGTTGCAGTGCTTCGGGCAGGTGCAGTCCCAGCGCGGTCAGTCCCCCGATCTGCAACAGTTCCCGGCGTGTCGCACCGCCGCGTCCGTCACTGCTTTGGGCGCTGATACTGAGCATCACGCCGTTCCCGCCGGGTGGTTTTGGAGATGGGGTGGTGCCGTCCGCGGAGCGGCGTGTCGCCGCGGCGGACATGCATAAACGTCAGTTGATATTATCGGTTGTGATGAGCAGCCACAAGAGCGCCCTTTGTCCCTGGTTGACCGTGAGGATTCTGGGGTGGGCGGTGCGCTTGCAACTTCCGCGGAATCGCGCGATAAACGATCCTCAGGTATCGGTTGTCGGGATTGGCCGTGGAATTGGCGGGAGACGAAATATGTTGTGTCGTGTGTGGACTGCCCGCATCGTGGCCGCGTTTGTGCTGGCTGCGATTAGTAGTTTCTGGTCACATGTTGCGCCGCTGGTGGCGGCGGAACGCAATGTGATTTTCTTTATCACCGACGACGAGAGTCCGACTCTGGGATGTTATGGGGATCCCCGCGCGGTGACGCCCCACGTGGATGCGCTGGCGGCGGATGGAACGCTGTTTCGGCGTGCGTTTGCCACGACGGCCAGTTGCAGCGCCAGCCGTTCGGTGGTGATGTCGGGTTTGCACAATCACAAGAACGGTCAGTACGGACACACGCACAATTTCCACAAGTTCTCTTCGTTCCACAACGTGGTCAGCCTGGCTCTGCCGCGGGTGATGGCCAACGCGGGCTACCGCACGGCTCAGATCGGCAAGTACCACGTGGCGCCGGAGGAAGTGTTTCGTTTTGAAACCTATTTGAAGGGACCCACGCGGAACGCGGTGCAGATGGCGGAAAATGTCCGTGACTTCATAACGGACACCGACGACAAACGGCCATTCTTTCTGTATTTCGCCACGTCCGATCCGCACCGAGGCGGTGGGAAAGACAAGTCATCCAAACGGGAATTGAAGCCGGATCTGTTTGGCAACAAGCCGGGGCGGGCCGCACATGCGGGCGTCAAGGAAGTTTTCTATGATCCGGCCGACGTACCGATTCCGGCCTTTCTGTCCGACACGCCGGAAACCCGTGAGGAACTGGCCCAGTATTATCAGTCCTGCTCGCGGATCGATCAGGGTCTGGGCCGATTGGTCCAGATTCTCAAGGCGGCCGACCTATACGACAAGACAATGATCGTGTTCACGTCGGACCATGGCATGGCGTTTTCGGGCGGCAAGACCACCGTGTACGAAGGCGGCTTGCGGGTGCCGTTCGTGGTCCGCAATCCGTACGAGTCGCGGCGGGCTGTGGTGAGCGACGCCATGATCAGCCACATCGACATCACTCCGTCCCTGCTGGACTTTGCCGGTGGCCTGGATGCCAAGCTCGGCGGTCCGAAAAAGTGGGTGGATCCCGACAAGTACTGGAAGGCACGAGGTGAGGCACTCAAAGAGAATCGCTCGGGGAGACACGCGTTTCGCCGCTATCACGGAAAGTCGTGGATTTCGATTCTGGGGGATCCCCAAGCGGAACATTGGGATACGGTGTTCGCTTCACACACGTTCCACGAAATCCAGATGTACTACCCCATGCGGGTTGTGCGGGACAAGAAGTACAAACTGATCTGGAACATCGCCCACGGTTTGCCGTATCCGTTCGCGTCCGATTTGTGGGCGGCGTCGAGTTGGCAGGCTCAATTCCGTAAGGGGCCCCAAGCTCCGTACGGACAGAAAACGGTTCGCGACTACATTCATCGTCCGGCGTTTGAACTGTACGACATCCAACAGGATCCGCACGAAACGACGAATCTGGCTGGCAGCCCGGCTTACGTCGAGACTTTGAAGCGCTATCAGACCTTGATGAAGAACTTTCAGAAGCGGATGCACGATCCGTGGATCATGAAGTGGGATTACGAGTAGTTGCCGGGCTGAGGGGCGGGGAGTGTGTTTGTCACGAAATCGGCTGACCGTTTCCGGACGGTCCACAGTACTTGAGGAGAAACAAGCTCATGCAGGTCACTCGTTGGTTAGCGGTTTGGATCGGATGCTTGAGCTGGGCGGGAGTGCTGGGTGCGGTCGAGATCACGTTGAAGGTCCAACAGCCACTGCCGCCTCCCGGATGGGCTTTGGCCGAGCGTGCGTTGTTGCGGGCCAACGAGGACGCGTGCCGCGCGTACTTTGACCGCTATTTTGACGAGCGCGGTTTCTTGCTGTGCGTGGAACGCTGGGGCGGCGACGACGGCCCGGACGACGCCATCGAAAACTGCAACGATTGGCCGATTCTGCACGCGCTGGGCGCGTCTCAGAACATTTACCGCATGTACAGCAAGGCCTGGGAAGGCCACCTGCGCCAGTTCACTCTGGCGCGGACCACGCAAGTGCCCTTCGCTCGAGACGGGATGTACTACAAGGAATTCCCCGTCATGTTCGACTGGCTGCACAATGGCGAGGGTCTGACGGTGTTCGATTTGCAGGGATTGTCGGGGACCCGGGACGTACGCTTCCGCAACCGGGTTGTGCGGTTTGCCGGCTTCTATATGAACGACGATCCCGGGGCGGCCAACTACGACCCCGAGCACAAGATCATCCGCAGCTTGTTCAACGGCAGCCGAGGTCCGTTGCTGCGCAAAGCCACCGGCCTGGATTGGGCCGGCGACCCGATTGAAGTCGAAAACCGCTTCCACCTTGGTCACGGCGAGCGGAGTTACCAGGAGATGCTCGATCACTTCAAGGATTACAACGACATCGTGGGCGACCATCCGTCCAATCTGATGGCCACATCGCTGGCGATGAACGCCTACATGCTGACGCACAAGCCGCGGTACCGCGACTGGCTGCTGGAATATGTGGACGCCTGGCTGCAGCGGATGCACGACAATCAAGGGCTGATACCGACCAACATCGGTCTGGACGGCAAGATCGGCGGTGCCACTGAAGGCAAGTGGTACGGCGGCGTCTACGGTTGGGCGTTCAGCGTGGTGGTGCCGCAGACCGGAGACCTGGCGCATCGCAGTACGTTTCAGCATGGGTTCATCGGTTTCATGAACGCCTACGCTTTGACCGGCGACGACAAGTACCTGGAGGCCTGGCGGCGGCAAGCGAAAATCGTCAATTCCAACAGCAAGCTGGTCGATGGGCGGCGGATGTATCCCAGCAAGTTCGGCGATCAGGGCTGGTACAACTTTGCGCCATCTCCGTTCGCTCCCGCGGCGCTGCCGATCTATTATCTTTCCATGCGTCCGGCGGATCGCGAACGCGTGGCGGGCAACGCCTGGCTGCGGTTTCTGGCGGGGCAGAACCCGGGCTATCCGGAACAGGCGTTGCGCGCCGACTTTGCCCGCGTCCGGCAACGGCACCTGGGCATGCTGCAGGACACGACCACGCCCGACACGCGATTGGCCGATGACCCGATGAAATACAATCCGTGCAGCGTTTCCTCATTGATTCACCTGATGCTGGGCGGCATCCATCCCGGCCACCTTGGCTCGATCCTGCACTGCCGCCTGCGGTATTTCGATCCGATCAAGCGTCGTGCCGGGATTCCCGATGATGTGGCGGCCTTGGTCGACCGCATAACCGACGACGAGGTGGGGGTGACTCTGGTCAACACCAGCCAGGTCTCTTCGCGGACCCTGGTCGTGCAGGCCGGAGGCTACGGCGAGCATCAGTTCGTCGACGTGACAGACGGCCAACAGACGCGGCCCATCAACGCTCGGCGGCTGACGGTGCGGTTGGCTCCAGGTTGCGGCACGCGGTTGCTGTTTCGCATGCGGCGTTTCGTGAATCGGCCGACGCTGGCGCTTCCCTGGCATTCGAAAAACTAGGGAATTCGAAAAACGAGAGGAGCGACTGCGATGGCGCGGATTCGCTGGGGAATCGCCGGATGCGGTGACGTGGTCCGCAAACGGGTTGCCGACGCCATTCGGCGGGATGCCAACAGCGAACTGGTTGCCGCCTGCCGCCGCGACAGCCGGCAGTTGCAGGATTTCTGTGACACGTTTCAGGTGCCGCGTGCGTACACGGCTGTCGAGGATTTGTTGGCGGACGCCGAAATCGACGCGGTGTATATCGCCACTCCGGTTGCCGGTCACAAGCCTCAGACGGTACTGGCCGCCGAACAGGGCAAGCACGTGCTGGTGGAAAAACCGATGGGCCTGACCTCAGCCGAATGCGCTGAAATGGTCTCGGCGTGCCGCGCGGCCGGCGTGCGACTCGGCGTGGCTTACTACCGGCGCTTCTATCCGTTGGTCGAGCGGATCAAGCAATTGCTGGCCGACGGCTCGGTGGGGCAGCCGCTGAGTGTCTCGGCGGTGACGGCCACGCCATTCGACATGTCTCCCGGCGATGGCGGCTATTGGCGGGTGCTGCCGGAGCAGGGGGGCGGTGGCGCGTTGATGGACATCGGCAGTCATCGCCTCAATCTGTTTCTGGACCTGTTTGGAGAAATCCGCGACGTCCGCGCGGTATGTGGCACTCTGCACGCAGCCTACGACGCCGACAACGTTGTGAGTTTGGTTGCCGAGTTCGGCAGTGGTGTGCATGGGGTTTTGCAGTGCTATTTCGGCTGCAGCGTGGATCCGGACGAATTCGCGATCCAGTGCACCCAGGGCCGGATCGTGGCGCGTCCGCTGAACGGCAGCCGTCTGGAAATCCAGACATGCGATGGGACTCGACAAGAAGATCACGCTCCACCCGATAATCTCAACGGTCCGTTGATCGAAGATTTCAGCCGGGCGATTCTGGACCGGCGTCCGCCACGGGTGACAGGTGACGAGGGACTGCAGGTCAACCAGGTCATCGAGCGGGCCTATGCGTCGGCCGCGGCAACGCCGGATCATTAGGGTTGCTGGTTCACTGGACTCTCTGGCGCGCTGGAAATCCGGGGGCCAGGCCCTACGGTGGGGCAGCCACAAGCCGGTGGCTCCCCGTGTTCGGCAGTGATATGATGGAATGCGTTGGGCCCGGGCATGTCCGAGGCCCGAGCAGACCCGGGAGCCCGCGTGAATTCCGGGTGTGTTGCGGGCCCGATGTTTCCTTCGGCGGAGCAGCTGATGCACATCCGAAGCATTCTGTTTGTGTTGACACTGTGGTCGGTCGCATGCGGCGACGGGGCTTGCGCGGTTGCCGCCGACGAGCAGACCGATGTCCCGGAGACGGTCCGCCGCAAGCGGGAACGAGCGCGGCAGGTGCGGTCGTTGTTGGAATCGCGTTGCGTGGAGTGTCATGGACCAGACGAGCCGGAAGGGGGCTTGACGCTTTCGACGGCCGCGGGTTTGTTTCGCGACAACAAATCGGGTCGGCCGGCGATCGTTCCCGGACGGGCGGACAAGAGCGAGTTGGTGCGACGGGTGTCGTTAGCCGAGGGCAAGCTGCGGATGCCTCCGGAGGGCAAGCGGCTCACGGCGGACGAGATCGCGTTGCTGCGGAACTGGATCGGCGCGGGCGCTGCGTGGGAAGCCCGCCGCCCCACGCGGCATTGGGCCTACCTGCCGCCACGCCGCCGGCCGTTGCCCGAAGTGAGTGACGCGACCTGGCCCCGCAACGCCATCGATTCCTTTGTTCTCTCGCGGCTGGATGCCGCGGGGCTGCAACCGGCGACCGGGGCCGAGCGTGCGCGGTTGATCCGCCGCGTCAGTCTTGACTTGATCGGACTGCCCCCGCATCCCGCCGACGTCGAAGCGTTTATCGCCGATCGGGATCCGGCAGCTTATGAGCGATTGGTGGAGCGACTGCTGTCGTCGCCGCGATATGGTGAACGCTGGGCGCGGCCGTGGCTCGATATGGCGCGGTACGCGGATTCCAATGGCTACCAGGCCGATCAGTTGCGTTCCAGTTGGGCCTATCGTGACTGGGTGGTCCGCGCATTCAATCGCGACCTGCCGTATGACCAATTCACCATCGCTCAGCTGGCCGGCGATTTGTTACCCGAGGCGACGCTGGAACAACAGGTCGCCACCGGATTTCATCGCTGCCCGACCTGCAATGTCGAGGCCGGAGTTGATCCAGAAGAGAATCGAGTGAATCAGATCATCGACCGGGTCAATACGACAGCCAGCGTCTGGCTGGGGTCGACTTTGGAATGCGCCCAGTGCCACAACCACAAATACGACCCGTTCAGCATGCGGGATTACTACCAGTTGTTCGCGTTTTTCAACAACACGCCACTGGAGGTTGCCCAGCAGGGAAGCAGTGTCACCTTCAACTTTGAAGGTCCCCAGCTGGACCTGCCGCTCGACGGGGAACGGCTGCTGCGGAAATCGCGTTTGACGGCGGAGCGGGAATCGATCACTCGGGCGATCGCGGATCGTCTGCAAGGTCTTGCCGCGCAGCGGGAGGCTGCCGAGTCCCGTCTGGTTGCGGCATTGCGGGACCCGCCTGAGTGGCACACGCTGCCCATCGCGTCATTTGCATCTGCGGGCGGAGCGACGCATGAGTTTCTAGACGATGATTCAGTGCTCGTCGGCGGTCCGAAACCGGATCGGGATACGTACACGCTGCGCGTCGATACCGAATTGCGGGGCATCTCGGCTTTCCGGATCGAAACACTGACGCACCCATCTTTGCCAGGCAAAGGGCCCGGCCGGCACACCCGGGAACGGCCGAATTTTGTGTTGCAGGATTTTCGTGTGGAGCTGTTGCCAGGAGCGGGGAAATCCGCTGAAAGTCCGCCGGTGATCGCATTGCATGGTGCCACGGCGGATTTTGCTCAGAAAGGGTTTGATCCGGCGGGAGCCATCGACGACCGCCAGGAAACGGGTTGGGCCATCAATCCACAGTTTCACAAAGATCACCGAGCGACGTTTCTGGTGACCGACGCGTTGCCCAGCAGCGGAACGCTCCGGCTGCGATTTCAACTGCGGCAGCATCACGGGCAAGGTCGGACCATCGGCCGCTTGCGGTTACAGGCCTTGACCGGCGATTCCGCCGTGGCTGCCGTGTCCCAGGAGGTCCGCGCTGCGTTACTGGTCGCGAGCGAGAAACGGGATGAGAAGCAGCGGGCGCGGATCGATGGCTATTTCGAGAGCGGGGATGCCGAGTTGGCCAAAATGAGGAAACGTCGTGCGGCGGTGTTGCGCGCGTTGGAGTCGGTCAAGCCCGAGACGACGTTGGTCATGGTGGAAATGGAGCAGGGACGCGCCAGTCATGTCCTGAAACGCGGCAACTTCCTGACTCCTGGCGCGACCGTCCACCCCGGATTTCCCGAAGTGTTCTCTCAAACCTCGGATGCCAGCCTGCCGCCGTCGAAATCCCGGCTGGACCTGGCTCGCTGGCTGGTTTCCGGCCGCCATCCCCTGGTAGCCCGCGTGGCCGTCAATCGCTGGTGGCTCGAATTCTTCGGCCGGGGCCTGGTGGCTACTCCCGACGACTTCGGCACGCAAGGGGATCCGCCGACGCATCCCGCATTGATCGACTGGCTGGCGGTGGAACTGGTGGAATCCGGTTGGTCGATGAAGCGGATCCACGCGTTGATCGTGTTGTCGGCCACGTACCGTCAATCGTCTCACGTGCAGGCGGCGCTTTTGAGCCGCGACCCTTACAACGAACTGTATGCGCGTGGCCCGCGTCTGCGGCTGTCGGCCGAGGCGATTCGGGACAACGCGCTGGCCATCAGTGGCCTGCTGTCGTCGAAACTGTACGGGCCTCCCGTATATCCACCTCAGCCGGAACAGATCTGGCGTCACATCGGTCGCAATGCGCCCAAGTACACGACGTCCACGGGAGACGACCGGTTTCGGCGGGGCGTGTACGTGATTTGGCGCCGCAGCGCTCCGTATCCGAGTTTCGTGAATTTTGATGCGCCGGACCGGGCGGCGTGCGTCATATCCCGTTCCCGCACCAACACTCCGTTGCAGGCGTTGACTCTGTTGAATGATCCCGCGTATGTGGAAATGGCCCGGGCCTTGGTGCGCAGGTTGCTACTGGATCGGCCGCAGCCGGACGCGGCGGAGCGCTTGCGTTACGCATTTCGTCTGTGTGTGGCCCGCGAACCCAATTCCCACGAACTGCGACACCTGGTCACGACGTTCCACAATCAACGCGAACGATTTGCGGCCGATCGACAGGCGGCGGACAAGGTCGCGGGAGCTCAGGCGGCCGGCGATCCCGCCGAATGGGCGGCCCTGTTTCAGATCGCCAGCATCCTGTTGAACCTGGACGAGACGATTACCAGGAATTGAGCCGCTGTTCAGTCCGACTCGTCTGTCTCGATGCCAAGCGTCTCGGCCGCTTTCACAAGCAAGTCGCGCAAGCGTGTGTTCTGCAGCCGGTCCAGGGCGGTTTCCAGCGAGACCCAGCAGCGGTTGCGCACATGGTCTTCCTGCCAGTCGTCCTGACTCGCGGTGACTTCCATCAACATGGCCACCACCCGCAGTTTCTGGCCCCACTTATTGTAGGTGTATTCCCCCAGCGGCTCACCGATGATCTCGCCGATCAACCCGGCTTCCTCTTCTGATTCCTTGAGAGCTGTCTCCAGTGCGGTATCGCCGGGATCGATCATTCCCTTGGGAAAAATCCAGTGCCCGTTGTTCGAGGAAGTGATCAGGCAGAACTCAATTGCGTCTTTCTTCCGCCGAAACGGTATCGCACTGGCCTGGTCGACATCATGTTTGGGTCGGACACTCATAATCGCTTTTCGTTGCTGCTTTCGTTGTCGCCGGCCGTGGAATCGGAGGCCCGCGCTCTTGGGGCTGTGTCGGGTTGTCCGAGATGGATTCGTGAGACGCATCGCGTGTCGTACTTGCCGAGCCCCCGGGCCTGGCTTGGCACATGATAGTGACTTTTCAACAGTTGACTAGGTAAGAACGCCTGGTGACTCGGCGGATGTCGGCGGATGTGGCCAACTGGGCCCGGAATGCGCACGCCGTTCGCGTCACGGCTGCTGAGCGGTTCCGTTGGTCGTGACGCGGTGGTTTTCAGTGATTATGCTGCTGTAGGAACTCAAGCGACCAACCGTGTGATCGGAACGGTATCTCGAGCGATTCAAAACCGATATGGTGTGGTCTGGATTCCGTGTGAGACGATTTGCCGGACTGGATTTTTCTGGACTGGATTGACGGTGCTCGGGTTGGAGAAGGGGTGATGCAAGAGAAACCACATTGGACACGGCGACGTTTCTTGCAGTCGGTGCCGGTTGCGACATTGGCTGCCGGCGTTGGTGGCGTGGATTTGCGTGCTGCGCCGAGTGCCTCGACGTCGTCTCCGGTGTGCGTGTTCACCAAACCGCTGCAGTGGTTGAGCTATGAGAAGTTGGCCGAGCAGGTGGCGGAATTTGGTTTTGACGGAATCGAAGGCACCGTGCGGCCCGAGGGACATGTGTTGCCCGAGCGAGTCAAGCAGGACTTACCGCGACTGGTTCGGGCACTGCAGGCCCGGAAGCTGGATTTCACAATCATGACCTCGGCAGTCAACAGTATCCGTGATCCGCTATCCCGGACGGTGTTGCAGACGGCGGCCGAACTGGGAATCCGCAGGTATCGGATGGGATACTACCGGTACGACAACACGCGTCCGATTATGGACCAGTTGCGCGGATTTCGCGCGGAGTGCCGCGAATTGGCGGACTTCAATCGTGAGCACGGCTTGTCGGCCATTTACCAGAACCACTCGGGCGACAAGTACGCCGGTGCACCCATCTGGGATTTGCACTGGCTGCTGGACGGGATCGATCCGCAGCATGTGGGGGTGGCATTCGACATTCGTCATGCGACGGTCGAGGGAGGCTTGTCATGGCCGATCCAGTTCCGCCTGATCCGGCCGCAGATGACCACGGTTTACGTGAAGGACTTTGTGTGGCAGGGGCTGCGACCAAAAAACGTGCCCTTGGGCCAGGGCCGAATCCAGCGACGATTCTTCCAGATGTTAAAGCAGTCGAAATACCAGGGGCCAATCTCCCTGCACATGGAATATGTTGATCATCGCGATCCGAAACTGTTGCCACAAAGCCTGGCCGCAATTCAACAGGATATCGGAACACTCAAACAGTGGTTGCGCGAGGCGGGGCTGATCAAGGCTGGTTGAAAGCGGTGCGGTTTCGAGGCGTGGGAGTCAACCCGGGATTGGATTACTGGAGTACCTGAGTGATGGCCGAGTGGGATCTAGTGGTGTTCGACATGGCAGGGACGACCGTTCGTGACCGCAGCGAGGTCGAATCCTGTTTTCTGAAAGCTGCGCGAGAAACGGAGTTGCCGGCTGATTCCGAGCAGATCCTATCGATGATGGGATGGTCGAAACGCCTGGTGTTTGAGACGTTGTGGAAGCAGCAGGGATTGCAGGATCCGCAGGAGCTTCAGCGCACGGTGGATCGGTCGTACGATGCCTTTCGCACGATTCTGGAACAGCACTACGAGACTCAGGTGGTCGAGCCCAGCGTTGGCTGCCTGGAGTGTTTCGAGTGGTTGCGGGCGCGGGGCATCGCCGTGGCGTTGACCACCGGTTTTTATCGGCGGGTGACGGACATCATCCTGGGCCGTTTGGGCTGGGATGCCGGTCTGGATGCGGACTATCGCGGATCGGCCGACACACGCATCCAGGCGTCGGTGGCCAGCGATCAAGTGGCCGCGGGACGGCCGGCGGCGGACATGATCCGGCGGGCGATGGAGTTGACGCAGGTGGAGGATCCCGGCCGTGTGGTCAAAATCGGCGACACGCCCTCGGATTTGCAGGCGGGACGCGCCGCTGAATGCGGGCTGGTTCTGGGGGTCACCAATGGGACCCACTCCGCGGATCAACTGGGATCACATGACTCGGACGGGTTGCTGGCTTCGTTGTCGGAATTGTCTGACAGCCTGGTGCGGTCGGAGAAGGAAGCCTGAGTTCACGGACTACTTGAAGAACTCTTGGGCTTCGTCCATGATTTCGGGGTCGAGTGCCCGCATTTGATCGACGGCATCCACCAGCTCGACTTCGACAATTTTTGTGCCGCGCAGCGCCGCCATCTTGCCGAATTGCCCGGCCAGAGCCAGGCGTGCGGCTCGGATGCCCAGCCGTGTCCCGAGCACGCGGTCATACGCACTGGGATTTCCACCGCGTTGCAGATGTCCCAGAGTGACGAAACGCGTTTCGATTCCCGTACGCTGCTCGATGGCATCGGCGACGAACTTGCCAATGCCGCCGAGTTTGACGTGTCCAAAATCGTCGAGTTCGGCGTCCTGGGTAACGAACTCCTGCTCTCGCGACAGACGTGCGCCTTCGCTGACGATCACCAGTCCGTAGGGTTTGCCCTGTTCACGGCGTTTCTGCAACAGTTGGCACATTTCGCTGAGATTGACTTCGACTTCTGGAATCAGGATGTAGTCGGCGGCGCTGGCGATTCCCGAATAGAATGCGATCCAGCCGGCGTGTCGTCCCATGGTTTCGATCACCATGATCCGCCGGTGGGATTCCGCTGTGGTCCGAATACGATCGACGGATTCCATGACGATATTGATCGATGTGTCGAAGCCGAAGGTCACGTCCGTACTGCTCAGATCGTTGTCGATGGTCTTGGGAACGCCGATGGTTGGCAACTGGTGCTCGTTGAACAGTTTGCTGGCGACGCCCAGAGTGTCGTCGCCTCCGATGGCCACCAGCGCATCGAGTTCCAGCCGATGGAATGTTTCGATCAGGCGTTCGGCGTCGCCGGGAGTCTTGTAGGGGTTGGTTCTCGACGAGCCCAGTATGGTGCCGCCGCGGCTGATGATGTCGTCGGTGTTTTCGACGGTCAGTTCGATGCAGTGGCCGTTGATCGCTCCGCGCCAGCCTTCCATCAGTCCCAGCGTTTGACCGTTTGCGTTCGATACCGTTCGCACGATGGCCCGGATGACAGCATTGAGACCGGGGCAATCTCCACCACCGGTAAGCACTCCAACTTTCATAGTGTCGCCTCCTGCGAACATGTCGTGAGTGGCATTTGTGCCAGGTTCAGGTCCAGGTGCGTTCGACAAACGTGGTATCGACCCGGCCCTCGATAAACTCCTGGTTGTTGAACATTTTGCGGGCCAGAGGAATCGTTGTCTTGACGCCTTCGATCTGGAACTCTCGAAGAGCGCGGCGCATGCAGGCCAGACTCTGGCTCCTGGTGGGGCGGTGCACGATCAGCTTGCCGATCAGCGAGTCGTAGTAAGGGCTGATCGTGTAATCCTGGTGGGCATGCGAATCAAAACGCACGCCGGGACCGCCGGGCGGTCGAAAGGTGGTGATCTTACCGGGACTGCCGCGAAAGTCGTTTTCGGGATCCTCGGCATTGATCCGCAGTTCGATGGCCCAGCCCTGGCAGGAGATGTCGGACTGGGTCATGTCCAAGGGTTGCCCGTCGGCGACCAGGATCTGTTGCTGGATCAAGTCGATGCCGGTGACCATTTCGGAAACGGGATGCTCGACCTGAATGCGGGCATTGACTTCGATGAAGTAAAACTGGTGGTCGGGCGCGACGATGAATTCGACCGTTCCCGCATTTTGATATTCGGCCGTCTTGATCACGCGGATAGCCGCGGCGCAGATGTTCTGCCGCACTTCTTCGGGCAGGTTGGGTGCCGGGCTTTCCTCGATCAACTTCTGGTGCCGGCGTTGCATTGAACAATCGCGTTCCCAGAGGTGCACCACATTGCCGTGCTTGTCGGCCAGCACCTGCACTTCAACATGTCGCGGGTTTTCGACAAATTTCTCCAGATAGACGCCCGCGTTGTTGAATGCTTTTTCGGCTTCGGCGGCTGCCGCCTTGAGTCCGGACAGCAGGTCGTCGTCGTCCCGCGCGACACGCATGCCCTTACCGCCGCCTCCGGCTGTCGCCTTGATCAACACGGGGTAACCGATTTCGCCCGCGATACGCAGTGCCTCCTCGTCACCGGACAGCAGCCCATCGCTTCCGGGTACGACAGGCACTTCGGCTTCGACGGCGATCTGGCGAGCGCTGACCTTGTCACCCAGCTTGGCCATCGCTGTGTGCGGAGGTCCAATGAACTCGATGTTGCAACTGCGGCAGACCTCGGCAAAGTACGCATTTTCGGCCAAAAACCCGTAGCCCGGGTGAATCGCCTGCACATTGCCGACTTCAGCGGCACTGATGATCCGGTTGATCATCAAGTAGCTGTCCGTCGCCGCCGGCGGTCCGATGCAGTAAGCCTCGTCAGCGAGATTCAGGTAGTGCGCGTCCCGGTCTGCCTGGCTGAAGACCGCCACGGTTTCGATGCCCAACTCGCGGCAGGCGCGGATGATCCGCAGCGCGATCTCGCCTCGATTTGCTATCAATATACGCTGAAACATGTCGCGTTTTTGGCACTAGCCGAGTTGCACTCGGAACAAAGGTTGGTCAAATTCCACCGCGTCACCGTTATTGACGAGCACTTCGACGATGGTGCCGTTGGTTTCCGCCGGAATCTGGTTGAAGACCTTCATGGCTTCCACGATACAGACCACCGTGTCTATCTGCACCTTTGTGCCGACGCTGACAAACGGGGGGTCGTCGGGCGTGGCGGCCGTGTAAAACGTCCCGACTGTGGGGCTCTTGATCAGGACACCATTGTTGTCTGCCGCAGCAGGTTCCGTCGGAACTGCCGGAGCTGCTGGCGCCGGTGCCGCCTGGGGAACCAATTGCAGCGATTCCGTCTGGGCCGCTCCGCGCCGCAGACGCCATTGTTCGTCGCCCCGGCGTAAACTCACTTCGGACAGACCGTGCTTTTCCATCAGCTCGATCAACTCCTGAAGTTTCTCCAAATCAAAGGAGCCTCCGGTGTCGGAAACGTCCTTTCCCATGCGTCGGTCCACCTATAGTTGAAGTCCGGTCCCTCATCCGCAGTCGTATCGGGGAAAGACACGGAAAATGATTCTGAAAGCCCCTCGCACGAATCACGGGGCGTCTGGTTGAGCATGTCGCGGTGGGCAATTCCGGCCGCGGCTCACGACTGGCCAAACCATTCCGGCACTCTGGGGACTGGATTGACACTAGAGTTGAATCGACGCGGCGGTTGGTTTCAACCTCACGAGGCCGCCAACAGGGGATTTGTCAAGATTGGACGACGTGCGGCAGCTGAGAATTCTGATCGGTCCGATGAGGGGACCGGGGTGATTGGGGGTTGCCGCAGTCGTGTACGCGCGTTGTAAGGCATGTGTCGTTCGATGGTTGGGGATTGTGTAGCCGCAGTGCTGTCGATGGGTGGCCGGCGGGGCGTGTCCGCGGGGATGTGTACGAACCCGCAAGCACCACAGCCGGTTGCCTCCAGCGACGCACCTGCGCGGCGGATTCCACGTGCGCCGCTGATCAGGTGATGATCGGTGACCTGTGCTGCGCCAGTTGCTGCATGAAGTCCTGCATCCGGTCAACCAGAGCCTCTTCGTCGGGGGGCAGCCCGGCCAGCAGGCGGGCATGGGCATACAATTGCAGGCCACACTGTTTGATGAACTCGATGTGCTCTGCGTTGGCCGTCAATTCGGACAGTCGCTGGATCAAGGGAGCCTGCGGGTTGATCTCCAGAATCCTTCGAGGTGCCTCAAAATTCGTATCGTGTTGCTGTAGTAATTGTTGCAACTGGGTGCTCATGGCACCCTTGGGATTGACCAGGCAGCAGGGACTTTCGGTCAGCCGATCAGATTTGCGAATGTCCTCCACCTGATCTTTCAGGGCTTCGCGCAGCAACGACAACAGGCTAGCGAACCCCGTAGGCAGATTGTCCGGGCTGGCTTGATCTTCGGTATCGGATGACGGGTCATGGGGTTCCTCAGGAAGTTCGACGTCGTCCGCATCGATCGAGATGATTGTCTTGTCCGCGAATTCTCGCAGCGACGACAGGATGAACTCGTCGGCCGGGTCGCTCAGGTACAGAACTTCAATTTCGCGCTTGGCAAAGACCTCGAGTCCCGGATTGTTCCGAATCGCGTTCAGGTCGGGACCGTGGACAAAGTAGATTTGTTTCTGGTCTTCGGGTGCTCGTTCGAGGTAGGAGGCTAGGCTGGTGAGTTCATCACTGTCGCTGATGTGGGACGAATCGAATCGGAGCAGATGCGCCAGCTTGTCCCGATGTTCGAAGTCATTGACGACACCTTCGCGGAGGATGCTGCCGAATTGGCGGTAGAACTTGAGGTACTTTTCCTGGTCGTCGGCCAATTGGGCGAGGAAGTCGAGAACTTTGCGGACCAGGACTTTCTTCATCTTGCGAAACACGGTGTTGTCCTGCAGGGCTTCACGCGACACGTTGAGCGGCAAATCGGCCGAGTCGACCAATCCGTACAGGAACCGCAGATACTCGGGTAAAAGTTCCCGGCAGTCGTTTTGAACCAGAATCCGTTTGGCGCACAGGTGCACTCCATGCTCGGTGCGGCCGAAGCCCAGCAATTCCAGATTGGATTCGGGGCAATACAGGATGGAGTGGAATTGGAAGGGCGAATCCGCGGACAGATGCAGGTACCAATGAGGGGTTTCGTCGGCGCGGTGGGTCAGATAGTGATAGAAGCTGTGGTATTGTTCCTCATCCAGAGAGCTTTTGGGTTCGACCCAGATCGGTCGTTGGTCATTGACGCGTTCGCCGTCGAGAATCAACGGATGCGGCACGAACGTGGAGTACTTGGCCAGCGTCTGTTTGAGGTGCTCGGGATCGAGGTACTCGTCCCGGTCGTCCTTCAATCGCAGTCGGACACGGGTTCCCGCCTGGTCGACTTCTGCCGGCTCAATTGTGAAACTGCCCGTGCCGTCGGATTCCCAACGCCAGCCGGAGGTCTCACGGCAACTGCGGGTGAGGACTTCGACCGTGTCGGCCAGCATAAACGCCGAGTAGAACCCGACTCCGAATTGTCCGATCAGTGACAGATTGTTGTTGGCCTGATCATCGGAATCCTGTTGGGACAGGTGATTGAGAAACTCGCGCGATCCGCTGTGAGCGATGGTGCCCAGATTTGACGCCAGTTCGTCATGTGTCATGCCGATCCCGTTGTCCTGAATATCCAGAACACGGTCGTCCTTGTTTGGCAGAATGCGAATTTCCAGCGGCTCATCGCTCTGGAACTCGGGCTCGGTCAGTCCCAGGTGGCGGATTTTGTCGAGTGCATCGGAGGCGTTGGACACCAGCTCGCGCAAAGCGATCTCGCGATTCTGATACAGCGAGTGCGACAACAAGTGCAGCAGTTGTTTGATCTCGGCCTGAAACGTGAACTTCTCGGTACTGGCTGATTCCGTCATGGCATGGCTCGTGATGATCTATTCGGGGCAAAACTGGCGGGGCTGCCGGCGTTCCGAGCGGCAAGGCACAGGCCTCGGCGGATCGCTGTGTGGCAGCCGATGCTTGATTCTACTGTCATCAGGCGGCGAGAAAAGGGAGTCCGCAGGCAAAACCCGACGTCTGCCGCAGCTGCCACGCAGCCATGTCTTGCCGCGGGGTGGCCTCGACGCCTGTTGCGAGACACCGTGGTGGTGCTTTGGCCGTGGTGGATCGGTGTCTGAGGAATGGGTCCGCGTCGAGGCCATTGCTCGTGCGGGGCGGAATTCGAGATGGGATTTCAGCCGGCCATTCAGTCCATGGCGCCCTCGGCCATCTCGCGATGACCTTTCTGGGGAACCTGATCTTGCACGTCGGAAGCCTGGCCCAGAAACCGCAGGAGTTTGATGGACCACCAGGTGATGTCGACTTCCCACCAGCGATGGCCCGCGGGAGCCAGGGTGGGGTGCGCATGATGGTTATTGTGCCAGCCTTCGCCGTAAGCCAACAGGGCCACCCACCACAGGTTGCGGGATCGGTCTCGGGTCGCGTAGTTACGATAACCCCACATGTGGGTGGCTGAGTTGACCAGCCAGGTACTGTGGTAGGCAAACGTCATCCGGACACACATGCCCCACAACAGCATGGACAGGGCACCGGTCCAACCGTTCAAGACGGCACCGATTGCCAGCAGGCAGACACCGGCGACCACCAGCCACCAGCCGTAGGTTTTCTCGAAAAACTGCAACATGGGTCGCTGCTGCAGCTCGGGCACGTAGCGACGGAACAGCAGCTGGCTGTGCTCGGTCTTGCGGCGGGGGATCACCCACAAGATGTGAGACCACCAGTCGCCGTCGTTAGGTGAGTGGGGATCCCCGTGCATGTCGGATCGTTGATGGTGCACACGATGCGTGGCCGCCCATGTCAGGGGTGAGCCTTCACCGGACAGGGAACCACACAGCAAGACGAAGAATTCCGACGGTTTTGCGAGTTTTAAAGAGCGATGTGCCAGGTAGCGGTGGTAGCCCAGGCAGACACCAATGCTGCAGGTCAGCCAATGCAGGAACAGGCACACACCCAGAGCCGACCAACTGAAAAAGAACGGAGCCGCCAGGCAGCCGACATGCATGGCGGCCAGGAAAATTGCGACCACCCAGTCGATGTTGTCTCGCCGAAGATTGTCGCGATGAAAACCGGAAAGAACCCGTTCGTGGTCCAACATCGGCTCGGTGGACCGTGCCGCCGGAACGGTCTTGGATGGTTGAGGCAGGGTGGTTGTCATGGAGGCTTCCCGAAATGAAACTCGGCACGGTCGATTGGATCGGTTCGTGTCCCCGCGATCTGGACTCGGACCAACAACTCGATGGACTGGGCGAAGAATTATCGGGAATGCTACTGATCGCCTCAAGGCTGATGTGTTTCTGTCGTGTCAAAGTTGTGTCAAAGTTGTGTAATGAGTGTAAGTCATTTCATGAAAGTCTGTTGTGACTCGTGAATTCGCTGACGAAGCGGTATCCTGTCCCCCGCACGGACAAAATGTGTTGTGGGTTGGCGGGGTCGGGCTCGATGTAGCGTCGCAACCGCAGCACGAAGTTGTCGATGGTCCGAGTGGTCAGATCGACGGATTCCTCCCAGACGTCTTCCATAATCTGCGCGCGGGACACGACCAGGCCTTCGTGCGTGACCAGGTAACGCAGCAACTGCAGTTCCTTGGTGGTCAGATCGAACGTTTTGCCTCGGACGTCGATTTGAAACCGGCTGAAGTCGATATGGATCCGGTCGCCGAACTGGAAGGACTCCAGCATGACGGTGTTTGTCGCGTCGGTGTCGGACTGGGGCTTCGAGTGGCGCTCGATGAGGTTGCGGACTCGGCTGAGTAATTCCGGCAGGGCGAAGGGTTTTGTCATGTATTGGTCGGAGCCGGCGTCAAAGGCCAGGGCCTTGTCCTGGCTCAGTGTTCGGGCGCTGAGCACGAGCACCGGGATCTGTTGATTCATGCTGCGAATGCTGCGGCACGTTTCGTAACCACTCATGCCAGGCAGCATCAGGTCGAGAATGACCAGGTCAAATGCGGGGTCGGCCTGCTGAAAGGCCTCGAGTGCCGATTTTCCATCGGCAGCCACTGTGACCCGATAGCCTTCTTGTTCGAAATTGAATTGGAGCCCTGTGGCCAGGGCTTCTTCGTCTTCAACGATCAGGATCCGCATGGAACGGCCTTTCCGGGCAACTCCACTTCGAACATGCTTCCCGGGCCATTCTCTCGGTCGTGGACGGACACTTTTCCTTTGAGCATGTGTACCAGCGTACGCACGATGTACAGTCCGAGTCCGGTGCCCTTTTGGCTGCGTTCCAGTTCTTGTCCGCCGCGATAGAACATCCGAAAGACCTTGTTGCGAATGTCCGAGGAGACACCAATTCCGTTGTCCGAGATGCGCACCACAATTCGGCCTGGCGCGTGGATATGCGCTGCGACGTGTACCCGGGTGTTGCCGGGGGCGTATTTCACCGCATTGTCCAACAGGTTTCCAAAGATCATATCCAGCAGCAGGTGTCGTGTGTGCACAACAACTGGCTGCAAATCGAATGTGAAGACGGTGTCCAGCTCACACTTGTGGTGTGCACACGCCGTTTGAGCGCAGCGGCGTAAGAGTGGCTCCAGTTCCACATCTTCGGGTTCGAGTTGATGTCCGATGGCGTCGAGTCTTCCGACTTCCAGCAATTGGTCGATCAGGTGATCCAGTCGTTGAACCTCGCTCTCCATGATGCCGTAAAACTCGTTGCGCTGGTCGGGTTCGAGTCGTCGCATCTGCAGCGTTTCCAGGTACAGCCGCAGCGAGGCGATGGGAGTCTTCAGTTCATGGGTGACGCTGTCGACGAAATTCGCCTGACGTCGATTGAGGCGAATTTCCTTGATTGTCAGGAACAAGTAGAAGATCAGTCCCAGCAGTCCCAGTGAAATGGCGATGGTGCCCGTCGTCAGGGCTCCGCCGAAGGACTCCTGAAACAGCAACACGATAAAGCAGACCAGCAGCGTGATGTTCAAGGTGAACAGCACGACACTGGTCCAGATGGGGACGTGCAGGGTACGTCGTTTTCGCCAGTTCTGTGACACACTACACTCCGGCGCTTCGCCTGTGCGGGGCGCCGGTCCGTCGGTACGTACGGCGCATCCCATGTTGATCGTATCGGGCGGGAGAAATCCTTGCCAGCACCAGCGGTGTTCGAGCTGTTGTAAGGCGGGTTGTGCAGCAGATCGACTGGCCAAACGGGGCCACGTTGGTGGTGTTTGTGATTCCTGTGAATTTGGTTAGACTGTTGCGCACCGGGCACCCGTAGCTCAATTGGATAGAGCATCGGTCTTCGGAACCGAGGGTTGGGGGTTCGAGTCCCTCCGGGTGTATTTCCTCACGGTTCCCGATTTATCAGGAACCATCACCACCCCGCAATCGCCGTTGTATCCTGTCTGGGCTTCTCCAGGGGTGGGATGTCCCGATTCCGTTGTGATGGGTCCCCAATGGGACCCCGAGCAGTTTTCCGGCCAATTCGAAGTCATCCTCGGTGGTTTGCAGGTGGTGCGTCTCGGCAATCGTCCAGCTTTGCCCGTTCGCTGCGCCTTACTTGTGTGAACCTCGATGCCGTCGAATCAAAACAATCAGCCGCCCATCAAGCTCGCTTGAGATCGGGAGTTGAACAGCCACATCGACGGCAACGTACGCCGAGAGGCGGCCCGCCGCTCCGCAAAACGTACACAGTCCGCAATGACAACGCGCAGGCAATGCGCACGCCGTTGCGGGAGATTCCACAAGAGCAACGAGAATGTTGTGGTGACTGTTCTGCATTCCTGTGGACAGCACAGCAATTTGAGCTCCGGTGTCATCGGCGGATGCGCGGTGTGGATTGACCCCCAGACGCCGCCGGAACATCGCTACAAGACGCAGGCGAAAGTCGACCTTCACGTGAGTTCCACATGCACAGTTCGCCGGATGAGCTCCGCTGGAAGCTGTTTGCCAGACTGAACCGCGGTCGCGGCGGCTGGGACACGCAGAGCGTTGCACCCGACACTACCAGGCCATCCGCCAAGTCGATTACTCCGGAGCCGACGTCTTGCGTACCGGGAGGCGGATCGAGTGCCCATCATGTTGGCCCAGGCGTACTGGCACTGGAAACCGCGCGCCGCGCAAGGGATTCGGTCCGGCGGGTTTCGAAGTGCGTCTGGCGGTGAGCCGCGGCGGGGTCCAGTTTCAGCGGGCCGGCTCAGCAGTGTGTGATCGAGCGCTTAGAAGAAATGTCGCAGTTCGATGCGGATGATATCCTCGTACCACCGGTCACCGGTCAGGCTGCGGCCGTAGCCGACGTAGAGGTCTCTCTTGTCGTCGATGCCCAGACGGACACCAAACTTGGCATTGACGATCGTGTCGCCGTCGACATCCTCGACCGCAAATAACCCCGGACTTGTTGCGAAGGTCGCTTGCCCGTCAAGGACCGTCCAGCCTACGAATTCGACGACGGGCCGAATGCGCATACAGCCAAGACTCCACGAATCATGGCTCAATCCCAGGCCGTACCGCAGCACGTTTCCCTGCCGACCGCTGGTGCCATCGATGGGGACCCAATTGGCCACCTGGGCTTCCAAGAGCCAGCAATTGTCCAAACGCTTGTACCAGAGCAGCGCGGGTTCCACGCTGAGATGGCCGGTCCCCAGTCCCCGTTGTTCATCTCCGGTGGGAATGTAAGTCCGCAACTGCAATGTGAGGAACTGGTCCGGGCCATGCAGCAGTGCCCACTTGAAACCGGCTTCCATATCGCCAAAGCCGCCTGTGTTGTCGTTGATGTCGGGATCGACGAGCATCAGGGGTACGTCTACGAAGACCGAGAAGCAATCGCTGGGCGCAAGCTCAACGTACGTTCCCAGTCGCTGATAGTTCACACCCGATTCATCCAACGCAGGTCCATTGCCTAGCGGCGGAGGCCAGGCCCACTGGGATTCCGCGCGATTCGGCTTGTTGCTCTCCCAGACAAAATCAGAACGCAACCGAATCTGGTTGCCGGGAATGGCGTTGTCGATGTATCCGACGCCGCTGTCGCCGACCGAGATTTGTCCCAGGGCGGACGTACAGGGCACAGACGTGACGGCTGCGAATCCGATCAGGGCGCAACCCACGCTTGTTCGCATGATGTGACGAAACATTTCCGGCCCTTCTTACTGGTCTCCGAGTGGTCTACGTTCCTATATCGACTGCCGGCCGAAGGCGCTTTGTGTGGCTGACGGTTCTAGCGGACTTTCCGGGTGGGAAAGCTGACTGGAATCGGGCAGGTGTGACGTTTAGGGAGAGCTGACCAGCCGACATGAGCCCTCAGATCACCCAGACTTACGCCGATCGAAAGCTGTGAACGAACCACCGACCGCTTGTTTGCCGTTTAGTTTGCCTTCCGCAGTTGGTCCAGCAATCGCATGAACTCGGGGTGTTCGTTCAGTGGTTTCAGCGATTGGTTCGTGTGCATGTCGTCGGCATCGTTGAAACCGTGTCGCACGGCTTGGCCCAGGAATTCGACCGCTTGGTCGGCGTAGCGCTGTTCAATTTTCGCGCGTTGGACTTCGGCCAGCGTGGTGTCCTTGGCCACCACAGCGATGCACTGGGCGACCAGGCCGGCGGCGCGATAGTACTCCTGCCAACCGTCCGGAATGATCTTTGGCAGTTCCGCGGCGGCTTGGGCGGCATCTGCGTGTTGGCCGTTTCGATTCAACGCTCGACTTAAACCCCAATAGTTGTTCCGCAGGAATTCGCGGTAGCTGGGACTGTCCGGGTTCGATTCGAGCGCCGCGCGCTGGTGTTGAATTGCCTCTTGCAAAAACCGGATCGATTCCAGGATCTTGTTTCGATCGAGCAATAACGAACCGAGATTGCCCTGGATGGCTCCCACACGACTCTGGTAATCCGGGACCGTCGGATACCTCGTCGCCAATGTCTGAAACTGTTCCAGGGCTTGTCGCCACTGGTTTTCGGCCCGCTGTGGTTCCTTATCAAAGTAGTAGAAGCTGCCCAGACCATTCACGCTGTTGGCCCACTCGTACCGGTAAAGCGGCACGTTGGGAAAGTCGCGGACCAGGGTTTCGAACTGCTGCAGTCCGTTCAGGTACGCCTGTTTGGTGTCGTCGCTGCGTTCGCCGCCCAACAGCAGATTGCCCAGGTTCATGTAAGCGGTGCCCAGTTCTTGCCGGTATTCCCGCTTGGCCGGTGATTGGTCGACCAGTTGGCCCAGCAACTCAATGGCGCGCTGGTAGGCGTGTTCCGCGTCTTTCGACCGGCCGGCGCTCCGCAACACCATTCCCAGGTTGATCCGTGCCCGCGCCAACTCTTGCCGGTACGGTTCGCTTTGAGAATCGGAATCGACCAGCCTTTGTAGTAACCCGATTGCCTGGTTGTGTGCATTTTCCGCGGGCTGCATCCGATTACTGGCGTGAAATATCAGACCAAGATTGTAGAACGTCCGGGCCAATTCGAGCCGGTAGTCGGCGACGTTGGGAAACTGCTGCGACAAGGCCTGCTGAATCTGTTGCGCTTGGACATAGGCGGATTCGGCTTGTTCCAGTTCTCCGGTGGCTCGAAACAACTCGCCTCGGAAATTGTGGCTGGTCGCCAGCAGTTGGCGATTCTCTGGCTTGTTGGGAAATTGATCGGCCAGGCTTTGAAACAGATCGATTGCTTTTTCATAGGCTTGTTGTGCGTCGGCATGCCGTTCCAACAGCCGTGAAATCTCAGCGACCCGGTGGTAGGCTCGAGCGGTGTCGGCTTGAACCGACGGGTCTTCCGGATTTTCCTTGAGAAATCCGAGATAAAACGACAACGCTTTTTCGAGCAAGTCCTGCCGGAACAATTGCATTTCGGGCACGTCGGCCAGCTTGTCTTGTCCGAACTTCGTCAGCATGTAATCGACCGCGTCGCGGGCTTGCTGAAAGTTGTGGACCGCGAGCTGGCGGGCCGTTTCGGTCCGCTGTTGTTCCCGACGAATCAGCAGCGTGCTGACGGACAGTCCCAGAACGGCCGTCACCAGCAGGACCGCAGTTCCGGCCACCCATGTCTTGTGTCGCCGCGCCCAGCGGGCGGCACGGGTCAGCCACGGTTCGCGATAGACCGAAACGGGTTCGTCGGCCAACCAGCATTCGACGTCCTTGGCCAATTCGGTCGCCGTGGAATAGCGCTCGTCGGGAAATTTCGCCATCGCTTTCATGACGACCGCGTCCAGGGGCGCCGGAACCGACGGGTCTGCAGATTTGGGACTTGGCGTCGGCTGTATTGTAATGTCTTGCAGGACTTTCCGGACCATCTTGCCTCGATGCGGCACGGCCCCGGTCAGCAGGTTGAACAGGATGCCGCCCAGTCCGTACACATCGGTTTGCGGACCGATGCGTTCGATGTTGCCCTTCGCCTGCTCTGGTGCCATGAACGCTGGGGTGCCCATCACGGCTCCGGCTAGCGTGGCTTCCGATCCGACGCCTTCGGTCAGCGTCACGCGCGTCTGTTGCGTGTCGTCTTCTCCAGCAAGCTTGGCCAGTCCCCAATCGAGCACGATCACTTCGCCGAAGTCGCCGAGCACGACGTTATCGGGCTTCAAGTCGCGGTGGAGCACGCCGCGCGAATGGGCGTAGGCGATCGCGTTGCAGACTGCGGTAAACGCGCCCAGCAGACGCCGCTGTTCCAGCGGATCCCGTTCGCCTGATCGCTGTCGATGGTGGAATTGCTTGATCGCGTCGCTCAGCGTCTGACCGTGAACAAGCCTCATGGTGTAAAAGGGCTGACCTGTCTCGGAAGCCCGGCCGACTTGATACACGGGAACAATGCCGGGATGTTCCAACTGACCTGTGATCTGAGCCTCTTTCAGAAATCCCATCAATACGTCGGGACGTTTGGAGTGCCGGGGTCGAAGGACCTTCAAAGCGACGTCGCGATTCAGCTGGCTGTCGCGAGCCCGCCAGACGCGTCCCAGTCCACCCTCGCCGTACACCGTGTTCAGGGTGTACGCGGGATTGTCTTGCGCAATAAAGGAGAGTCCTTCGACAAATCCCCCTGCATCCAACTCTCGTGATGTCTGCTGGTCCACAGTCTCCTCGGGCGTTGAAAAATGCACCTGAGCCGGGGTCGGATCACGCGCAATCTTCGGGGCTGGTCCGTGTTCTTCGCAGCGGGCGCGCGGTGGCGGCGGATACAGGTTTGATTTGTCGTCAGCGTCGTCCTGTTCGCCGGCTGTCGGATCCGATGAGTCCGCGTCTCCATTCGGCTGAGCGACCAATGTCGGGTCCAATCCCAGATCTACGGCAACGGTTTCCGGCAACGGCTTGAACGTCACCATCTCGCTTTCGCTGTTGACGGACGAAGACGGCAGCTGCTTGAGAATGTCCTGTATCCGCGGCTCGTCGATGTTCAACAACATTTGCCGGATGTCTTCGTGCTCAACCAGACTGAGCGCGGCGGCCACATTCCCCTCGTGTCGCAAAAGTTCCTGCTCGACGAGTTCGTCCAATTCGTCCTTCTGGGTGACGGTGAGCCAGCGATGTTCCTGAAGCAAAGTCGTCACGAATGGTACGCCGCTTACGGCACATGTCAGCCACGCTTCGTTGAATTGCGACGGTTTGATGAACTGGTGTTGAACAGCGAAGACACCGAAGAGCAATTCACGTTTGAAATCCATGGTGAATCTCGCAGAAAAGCGCCGGGAGACCAGCAACGCTTCATCCTATTGTTTCCTGGCGAACCAGGAAATGGAGGGCACGCAGAATTATGAGATTCGATTGCGGGGGCCGATTGGGTCGGCCATTGTTTCTGTTTCTCACAGAATCGGTGCATCTTGAAGATGTGCGTGATCAGCTTGTCGAGTCGCTTTGCCATGCGATCACTCTGACACGGGACTCGGTTCATGTCACTGGATCACCAGGGTCGTGACATGTCCAGTCCGAGTTGCCACAAAGCGACTGCGACGGAGTGAATCTGGACACGAACGCCATGTGGTCGGAGACGAACAGGACAGGCCGCTGGTGCAGGGTAACTGTGTGACCCATACAAGACAAACCCCGGTTTCTTTCTGGAAACCGGGGTTTGCCCCCAAGTGTGCAGTCCGTTGCTGGACTCACGCATTCTGCTAGCTGTCGGTGTCGACCAGTTTCGCGGTCGCCCAATTCCGAACGTCACTGTTCTTTGATTCCATGGCTTTCAACAGTGCATCTTCCACACGCTCCGGTCCCAGTACCTTGAGTGCATTCAGGACTGCGTCCTTGGAATAGCTCACGTACAGGTCGTCCTGAACACGCTTGACCAGGTGCGGCACGGCGGCACCCGCCTTGCGCTGGCTCAGACCATTTGCGGCCTGCTTCCGTAAGGTAAAGTCTTTGTCCGTAAGACGATTTACCAGGGCTTGGTCAAGTCGCGACAGTTTCGTGTGTGAGGTTCCGCCGCCAACAGGAATCAAGTTTTTGGTTGCCCAAAACCGAACGTGAATGTTTTTCGAGTCCATGGCTTTCCAGAGCGATTCTTCGACACGCTCCGGTGCCAGTGCCTTGAGTGCATTCAGGATGGCGTCCTTGGAATAGCTCACGTACAGGTCGTCGTGAACACGCTTGGCCAGGTCGGGCGCCGTCGCGACAGCCTTTAGCTTGCGCAGTGTGTTGGCGGCTTGTTTGCGGACACTGAAATCCGCATCTGACAGACGCGCCACAAGTGCCTTTTCGATGCGCGAGAGTTCTCGTGTTGGCGACGGGGCAGGCTGATCATTCTGCACCTCGACGACGACTTCCGTCAGCACCTTCTTCAGCGAATTGGCATCGTTGGCCATCACGTACATTCCGTTGCCTTGCTGCGCGATTCCGCGCAACTGGGCCACCTCTTTGGGCTTCACCGCAAAGCCGACGACGTGAATCTTGACGTTGATGCCCATGCGAGCCAGTTCGGCGGCGATCGCCTGGGGATCACCGTTGCAGGTGTCGTTGCCGTCCGTCAGCACGATGATCGCTTTGGACGTGTCCTTTTCGCGACTGATCAGTAAGTCCTTGGCGATCACAAGCGACCGCGCCAACGGCGTGTTGCCCAGCGGCTGCAAGCTGTCCACGGCGGACGAAAATCGACTCGCCGAAAACGGACCGATGGGGATTGTCGACTCAATGTCGCCGCAACAGCCAGGCTTGTTTGCTGGCACGCGATGACCGAACGAGACCAGACCGACCTGATCATCCCTCAGCAGCGGCAGAATGTTCCGCAGCGACTGTTTTGCCGCATCAATGCGACGCACGCCATCAGACGTGCTCTTACTCATGCTGGCCGACGAATCGACGATCAACAGCACGTCAGTCGCATGTGCCGTCTGTTGAACGAAGATGGACGACAGAGTCACGACACAAGCCAAAACCAGGGCTCTCCAGTTGAAATTCATTTCTCTTCTCCTGTCACTCATTGTCTACAGAACATCGAATCTCACCGCGACACGAGTCGCGATGTTGTTTGAAACTGACGAAAGACGGCGATCTGAAAACTGTCTATTCTGCGATTGCCGTTACCATCCGTCCCCGGCCAAATATTGCCGTCAAATCTCGATCTTTCTCATCCGCTCGTCATCTTGTACGGGGGCTGTGACAGTGGAATGCGTTTTCGCTGGAAATCGTGCGCTTTCATTCTGAGTGTGTTCCTGGTAGTTGTTGGCTCTGGCCTCACCGATTGGCCGTGCTTTGACACCGAGGATCGAGATGATGTCCGATTCCGTAGATGAGCCGGAGTTGAATCAGCGGTTGAGCCGGATTTCGACCCGGTGGAACGTTGTGCTGGAAGGCCATTTCGGCTCAATCGACGGTTCTGCCGGTGCTCGTAACACCATGGTGGAACTGTATTTCAGTCCGATCTACCGTTATTTGCTGGGTGCGGTAAGGGATGCGGACGCTGCGGAAGAACTGTCGCACGAGTTCGCGGTTCGCTGCCTGCGTGGCGACTTCCATCGCGCGGACCCGCGCAAGGGGCGATTCCGCGACTACGTGAAAACCGTACTCATCAATTTGGTCAATGATCACTTTCGATCGCGGCAGCAGGCTCCGCGTCAGTTTGCGTCGCAGGCAGACCAGCCGGCTGTTTTGCCCCAGAGTGGGGATGCCGAACCGTCGTTCGAGGACTGCCTTCGCGACGAGATTCTGGATCGGACCTGGCTGGCGCTCGAGAAAGGCAATCCGCGATACTACCGGGTTCTGAAATTCAGGGTTGAGAACCCTGACCTTTCGTCTCGGGAAATGGCTCATCAACTGTCGAGCGGATGCGACGCACCCATGTCGGCCAGCGGCGTCCGGAAAACGCTCGAGCGGGCTCGAACCCAATATGCCCATTTGCTGCTTGATGTCGCCTCTGAGACCCTGGAATGTTCGCTGACCGATACTCTGCGTACCGAGTTGCAAGAGCTACGCCTGCTCGAGTATTGCCGATCAGCCCTTGATCGTCAGAGCTAAATCCCCGATTTGAACGAGACGCCGCTGATCGCCCAGTCCGTTCGTGCGACGGTTCGGTGACGCTGGACGTCGACTCATTCCTCCGACAACTTGCTCGCGATTCAGGCGACGTGGGTCGGGAATGCAAGCTGGAGCGTTCGAACCCGCGATGGCCCTTGCGGCCTTGAGACGCCTGTGCACGTGTCCAAGAACCCCGGTTTCCGCAAGGAAACCGGGGTTTGTCTTGGCACGAGTCGCACAGGTCCGCGCCCTGGAGAAGTGTCCGAGTCGTCCCTGGCGACAGGGACACCCAAACATGGCTGAATTGGCAGCGTTGTTTCTCCGGTAATTCGGCCTCGCAGTGTCACAGCACCCGTACAAGCAGGTGAGGACAAACCTCAACACCTGAGCTGGAGCGCGAACGCTCGAAGAGAAAGCAATCAACCACAACCGACTTTCCATGGAGTCAAAGCCATGTTACTCGGAATGAAATATGTCATTCGAAACCTGCGTCGTTCGTCGTGTTCCAAGTCCAACCGCCGCAAGCGGCAGGCATCCTACGTCTCTGCCATCGAGGGGCTCGAAAAGCGCACACTGCTCAGCGCAGTTGCGGGCGTTTCCAGCATTGATGATGCAGGGTCGCAAGTTTCCGATAGCAACCTGGAAACCAGCCTGGAGACAGGGGAAACGTACCAAGAAGTACAGCGCCTTGAGTTGCATGGGGACGGCGACAATGTCTTGATCGACAACGACGGTCAAGCTCCCGCACCGGCCAACGGAGCTGCCGAGGCCGTCAGGAGCGTCCGCATAGAACGCTTGATTGAAGAGCTTGGTAGCGGCAAGTACAAGACCCGTCAGCAAGCTTCGGCAGAATTGGAAACGATCGGCCGCCCCGCGGTACCGTTTCTGATCGATGCTCTGCAAAGTGGCGATGACGAGGTCGTCGAGCGGGCTCGCAAAACGCTACAACAGATCGCTTTTCCAGAGGGCAACGAAGGGTTGTTCACCAAGATGTTGCAACAACCATCCCTCGGTGGGGCGACTGCCGCGAACGAAATGCCTTTCTGGGGTCAGGGTTTTGTGGGAATTGAAGTCGCCAAGATACTCGAGGGAAGACCTCAAGATCCCAGCGCCTGGAATGCTGATGATTGGCGGCGACACTTCGAGATTGATTCCGATCCCGCCGAAGACGCTCCCTCTGAGAATGACCAGGCACCCGCTGACTCGAACGATTCCAGCGACTCGGACACGCCCAATGATGTCGGTGACGCGGTGGAAGAAGTCGCAGATGACGTCGGCGACGCAGCCGAAGTGGTAGTCAAGGACGTTGGCGATGCAGCGGAAGAAGGGGCCGACGACGACAGCCCGCGTTCCGTGATCGAGATGGCCACGCCCCAGGCCAGGTCCGCGGGGACGCTCAGCGGTCTCCGCGCACCGGGCAGTCCGCTGCTTGTTGATCCGACCGCCCCCCCAGTGGGGGCGGTCGGAGTCCTGGTCCGTGTCCGAGATCGCAATGGCAACCAGGTCCGCATCGGGCGTATTCCGGCCGACGACCCCAAGCGGCCGCGCGCGATCTCCGAGCTCGAGGACGACCTCAGCCGCACGACCACATTCACCTACTCAAATCTCCCGGGTCAGGAGGACCTGGTCGAGAAGATCGAGCAGTTCCAGGGAGCCGGGACGAAGCGCGACTGGCGTTTCGAATACGACAGCCAGCGATCCCTCATCAAGGTCTCTAGCCCCCCCAGCGACTGGCTCGACGAGGCCGGAGTGTTGCGGGTGCATAAGAGCAAGCAGCCCGTCGCTAACCTGTTAGCCTTGGAAGACGGCAATCAACAGCCCGCCAATAAGAATCCCAACAAAGCTGCGCAGCCGGAGACACTTGAAGAACTGCGAAAGCGACGAGCCGAACTTGAGCTGCAGCACCAGAAGGCTGAACGCCAGCAAGGCGAGTTTGACCAGACAGGGGAAGAGGGTGCTGTTGATCAACAGGAACTTGCCAGATCGTTGGAGGAGCAGCAACAACTCCGAGACGAAATGCGAGAGCTGGATCAGAAGATCCTCGAGCAGCTGAAAAAACAACATGCGGAAAAACAGGATGAACTGAACCGGCGGGCCGAGGAAATCCTGGTGGAGGAGTTTGGCGAGGGAGATTTAGAGATTCCTCCGCATGAACTGAAAAGGCTGGAAGAGACGAATCCGGAATTTAAAGTCCTCGTGCAGGACGTCCATGAACTCGAGGAACTCGAGAAACAGATCGCCGATTTGGAGTCGCAAAATGCAGTCAACGGCCGGGACACCGAAGACAAGAAGCAAGGGGAGCAAGAGAAGCAAGACAAGCCGAATCTCAGCGAATCTCAGAAGCGAGAAATCTCCAGGTGTTTGGGAATTTCCATGTACGATGTGGAAAAGTTGTTGGAAGAAGGTGAATTGGATCTCGATTCGGCGAGTCGCAACATCGAGAGCCTGGGGAACGACAGAATAATCGATTTCAACAGACTGTTGTTCCCGGGCACAGACAAGCAGGAAGAAAGAGGGACACTACAGATCTTCTTTCCGCCAGAACAAAGTCATGATACAGGACAGTCAGCTGACGAAGAGAAAGACAATGATGGCACGGCTGACAACACGGATGACGATGAGCAATCCGCTGATTCGGGCAGCCCTGCTGCGGAAGATCCGCCAGAGAACCATGACGATCACGAGGAATCCAACAACAGCCAGGATGCCGATGAGCCCAGTGATTCGACCGATTCGAGTGAGTCGAGCCAATCACAAGAACAAAAGGGCAAGACTTCGGAAGAAAAAGGCAAGGCCAAGAAGAACTCCGCTGTCCCCCGTGGCCGGGAAGCGAATTCAGGTCGAGAAAGAGGACTTCTTCGTTCACGCAAGACCAACCCCCTGCTGGACGAAAGGAAAGACCAGCACGGTGAGGGTGACGATGAGAACAAGCCAAAGATTGACAACGATAAGCCAGCGGCTGAAAACAACGCAGAGCCAAAGACGAGTGGGTTCCAAGCGGCCATAGATTCAATCAACAACACGGCCGAGCGCGTAATCCAGCAAATCGCCGACAGCGCAACCGATGAACAAATCCAGCAGTGGATCGAGATGTTAGGCCATGAGGACTGGTCAACACGCGAGCTGGCCTCGAAGTGGCTGTCAAATGTCGGCGAGCGAGCTGTCCCATTTCTCTATAAAGCGCTTCAGGGCGATAATCCCGAAATTCAACACCGTGCCAAAGTAGCACTCGACGCCATCATTGTTAATCGTGCACAGGCAACGCTCGATCAACTAAACGACGTACTAGACCAAATCAAATCGCTTCGCGAGGAACACGGGTTGCTCGATATGCAGCATCTGGTGTTACCGCCGGCACTGTTTCAGGGAGGGCTGAAGAAGACCGAAGAACGAGACCAGCGTGTGCTCGACCAAATAGAGGAGCGTGAATGGCAAGCCAGCGATTTGGAGGACAAGTTGTACGACGATTTTGGCATGGATGAAGAGGGGAACTTTATCGGGTCGACAAAAAAAATCATCCCCGGACTCTTTGACATGTCGCCCGCTGATTCGGGCAGCCCTGCTGCGGAAGATCCGCCAGAGAACCATGACGATCACGAGGAATCCGACAACAGCCAGGATGCCGATGAGCCCAGTGATTCGACCGATTCGAGTGAGTCGAGCCAATCACAAGAACAAAAGGGCAAGACCTCGGAAAAAAAAGGTAAGGCCAAGAAGAACTCCGCTGTCCCCCGTGGCCGGGAAGCGAATTCAGGTCGAGAAAGAGGACTTCTTCGTTCACGCAAGACCAACCCCCTGCTGGACGATAGGAAAGACCAGCACGGTGAGGGTGACGATGAAAACAAGCCGAACGGTGACAGGGGTGCAGAAGACAGCCACTCCGTAACGAAAAAGGTCGGAGACCAGGGAACGGTTACGATCACGTCTGACAAACCGATCTCGGAGGCCGTCGGTGCGATCCGCGACGAGGCCACGAGAGACTTGATTGATCAATTGTTGAATTCAGGGGATGATTCGACTGACAGCCAACCGGCTACCGAAGGCGTAACACTCCAGGTCAAGATCACATTGATCCTGACTGATCCGGAAACGCAGGAAACGATCCGCCTTACCATCGACATTCGAGTCATCGGGAAACCCTCCGACCTGCTGGACAGCATCCTGAAGGACGTGGAAGAGTCAAAACGGGAGGAGATACTTGCCTGGTTGACTGAAAACCCATTCCTGAATCTCGATCAGGTTGCCGAAAGCGGCGAACCGCTTAACGTGTTCGTAACTGGAGCCCTTAAGTCGCTAGCCAACGCGGCCATTCGTGGGGATGGAAGCGTCGACCTGGAAATTGAAGAGATCGTTGTTGGACCACTGACACCGTCAACAGAGGATGACAGCCCTGCTGCGGAGGATCCGCCAGAGGAGCATGACGATCACGAGGAATCCGACAACGGCCAGGATAGCGATCAGCCCGCTGACTCGAACGATTCCAGTGACTCGGACACACCCAATGACTCGAGGATCGACTCCGGCGAGAAGACAAGCGGGCAGTTGGATACTGGCGACAACAACAGCCAGCAGCCCGTGGACAGCTCGTTAGGACAGGAAGACGGGAACCAACCGCCGGTCCCGAAGAATCCTGGCAACGGTGCACAGCCGGAGACACTTGAAGAACTGCCCGCCGACGAAACCAACGATGACGACTCCGCGGCGGACTCTCTCGATGACGATGAGCAATCCGCAGGTGTTGAGTGGGAAGTGACGCCATTGTCCGACCAGCTCACCATCCTGAGGCCTGAGCGGTTCGGAGAATCGCGTCAAACTACACGCGTGTGTTTACCGGTGCAGTGGCCTGAGGGATTCAGTTTCCTGGAGCCTGATCTGTTCCATGGTGATGATGACGACTCCGCAGCGGACTCTTCCCATGACGATGAGCAATCCGCAGGTGTTGAGTGGGAAGTGGCACCATTCTCCGACCAGCTCGTCATCCTGGAGCCTGATCTGTTCCATAGCGATGGTGGCGACGAATGGCTGGAGGAGCGAGGAGCAGGGGAGAATTTGTTTCGCATGGATGATCCTCCAAACCTCACTGGCCAGAATGGCGAGGAACAAGAGGAACAAGAGGAACAAGAGGAACAAGAGGAACAAGAGCGGACAGCCGGACTCAAAACTCCTGTCGATGCGCCGAATCAACGAAGCGGCCAAAACATGCGCTTTGAAGATGGCTCCAGGCTGAACATTTCGGAAATCAACCAGGTGTTCAGTAACTTCGGCGAGGTAGCGGATGCCTGTCTGCTCGAGGCAAATGATCCGGTCTCGCAGAATGACGACCTCAAACAGTTGCCGAAGTCAGAGGTCGCGATGATGAGTCCTGATGAAGACGACGTCGGTTTCGCGGTTCCGCTGTACCCGGTCCGCATGGTCGGAGCCTCTGTGGTTCCATTAGGAATGCTGCCGCAGCCGTTTCCACCGCCGCCGCCGCCGCCAGCGCCAGAGCCGTTTCCGCCAGTTCTCAGCGGCATGAAATCTGCCCAGATGGCAGGCCAATTGAGAATTTGCCGTTTCCAACTGGAAGAACTGATTCAGAACGGGAAATTGAAATCCGGCAATCGTTTGTTCTTCGTGTTTCACCTTCCAGACGGGACCTGGGGGATCAACGTGTTCGAGCCCCAGAGACGGTCGTCTGCCGAACAGGCTCAGGACGAATCCGACGCAAATCGGAGAGATTCCGATGGCCTGCAAAGGGACGGCCAGAGTCGGTTGAATCAGGCCGGACGTTCGGACAAGGTGGCCTCGGCCGATCCGCAGGGAACTCAGTCTGACCGCTCGCACGAGAGTGCCAATCAGCCGCAGGACGCGGCGAAATTCGGGACGCCGCAGGAGCCTGATCCGCAGGCGTCCGGTCACAAAGCCGATCCGGCGCGAATCGGGGCAAAGTGATCATTGGACGCTGAGTGAAGCACTTACGATTCAGCCTCTGCTCGAAAAGAACTTGACTCGCAAAGCAAACACCAATTCCCAATCACAAGCGAGAAGAATCATGCCTGATAATCAACAACAAAGCTGGTCGCGGCGCAACTGGAAGTGGCTCGTTCCCGTGGGATGCCTGACGCCGATCGTCGTGTGTAGCGGCCTGTTGACCGTCATCTTCAGTAGCATGAAGTCGTCCGAACCCTACGGACAGGCGCTGGCTAAAGCCCAAGGGAGTCGGGAGGTCATTCAGGCTTTGGGTGAGCCGATCGATGCCGGGTTTCTGGTAAGCGGCGAAATCCATGTCGACCTCGACGGAACCGGCAACGCGAACTTCGCGATTCCAATATCCGGTCCGCAGGGTTCTGCGGTTCTCAACGTTGTCGCGAAAAAAGAAGCGGGGATGTGGTCGTTTCAACAGCTCAACGTGGCTGTTGAGCGATCGGACAAGCGGATTGATCTGTTAGCCGACGAATCCGAAGGTGGAGTGTCCGGTACACAGGAGCCGGCATCTCAGGCTGTGAAATCCGAGTCCCAGCGGGGCACAAGCGATTAGACCAATTCCGTGTGCCGCCGAGCTTCGGTCGACCAACAAAGGCGCCCCACACTTCGTCAGTACCTGTCGGAGGACGGCGGTCGGCCCGGGTGGAACAGCCATGTTGGCATCTTGTGGCGTGGTGAACAAAGAGCGACGTCCCGATGTGGTTGCCAACTCGGAAACCACTGTTCGAATCGCAACAGTCCTGGCGGCGGCGATGATTCGTGAGTCTCGTTCTTTAGTGTGTCACTTGCGGTCTTCACTTCGGAAGAAAACGCCGAAACCGGCGCAGCGGTCGTCGTTTGTCATCGAAAGTCGTTCATTGGCAGCAAGGCGTTCCGCGAGGTTGAAGAAGCGAAATCCGGGTCTTCGGAACCGAGGACTGGGGGGGCGAGTCCCTCCGGGTGTACTCTTTTTAGACCGAGCCAAACGCACGACCTGGCGTACCTGCCGCAAGTGGGCAGCCTGGCTGGAAAGGTTGCCTGAAAGTGGTCGTCCTACCACTTTCAGGCCGCAACCCTTGTCTGGAGTGACGTCAGCTCAGGTACGTCCGTGCCGGCCATGTGTCCGGATCCGGTCGCGGGTCCTTCTCTAGTCCCGCTGACTTGATGAGCTTACGGGATGGGGCCTACCGTTTGACAAACAGACGATCGATTTCGCGGAGGGTCAGTCGTCCAATTGGAAGATCGCGTCGACCTCGGCCTCGCTGACCGGGTCTGCGGTGTAGCCCAGGATGGAACTGAGCGTGGAGAACTTGTTGACGCCTGTGCTGAACTCGATGTCGTCCGCGGTGAACTGACCGGGATGTCGATAGCCGCCAGCCATCGACAGCGTGACCAACTCGCGGCGGAAACCGCGGACATAGCCGGACAATCGTTTGGCCTTGTCCTTGATATTCAGTCCGGCCTGCAACCAGCGATTCTGAGTCGCCACGCCGGCTGGACAGTGCCCCGTATGACACTTTTGCGCCTGGATACAGCCGATGGCCATCATGGCTTCCCGAGCGACTTGGACGAGGTCGCATCCCATGGCAAAGGCCACGATGGCACGATCGGGAAATCCCAGCTTGCCGCTGCCGATCCAGGTGATGTTGTTCGAGATGCCCTCGGCTTGAAACATCGGGTACACACGTTGAAAACCGATCTTGAAAGGCAACGCGACGTGGTCGGCGAACGTCAACGGCGCCGCTCCCGTACCCCCCTCAGCTCCGTCGATCGAAATGAAGTCCGGACCGTGTCCCCGTTCCTTCATCCGCCGGGACAGCTGTTCCCAGAATCCGATCTTGCCGATGGCGCTCTTGATTCCCACTGGCAGGCCGGTCCGCGAGGCAACCGACTCGATGAAGTCGATCAACGAATCGACCGAGTCGAACTCGGAATGCGAGTTGGGTGAGAGGCAATCCTGGCCGACGGGAATCCCGCGGATGCGTGCAATTTCGTCCGTTACCTTGGCCCCCGGCAGGATGCCTCCTTTGCCTGGCTTGGCTCCCTGTGAAAGCTTGATTTCGATCAATCGCACCTGGGGAAATTGTTCGACCTGCTCGGCCAAGCGATCCAACGAAAACCGGCCATTTTCGTCACGAGCGCCAAAGTACCCGGTGCCCAGTTGCCACATCACGTCGGCGCCCAGGGCATGATAAGGACTGATGCCGCCTTCGCCGGTGTTGTGGTAACAGCCGGCGGTAAGCGCGCCGGCGTTCAAAGCGGAAACGGCGCGATAGCCAAGTGACCCGAACGACATCGCCGAAATGTTCAACACCGACGCGGGGCGAAACGGTCGAGCCCGTCCATGCGCGGCACCGATGATCTTGAGTGAAGGGCACCAGGACTTGTCGCCGTTCGGGAATTTCATGGCCTGATCGGGAATCGGGAAAGCCGCGTGTTTGATCACCGGGTAACCGACTCCGTAGATCTGCTCGTTCGTCCCGAAACCAAACGTGTTGTTTGTTTCTTTGGCGGTGGAGTAGATCCAGCTCCGCTCGTCACGACTGAACGGCAGCTCTTCCTTGTCCTGGGCAATGAAGTACTGCCGGATTTCCGGACCAATCATCTCCAGCAGATATCGCAAGTGGCCCACGACCGGGAAGTTGTGCATGATCGTGTGTCGCTGTTGGAGCACGTCGTACAATGCGATCAACAGGGTGACACTGGTCAGGGTCAACACGGTTGACAGGACCCAGTGTTCGGTAATCCAATGCCAAATCTCCACGTTTCTGATCTCCCCGAATTGCGGTCGATTGTCGTCGGACTTTGACTCAGAGTCGTTGGATTCCGTCAGTGGCCTGCGTCGTGAACAGCACGGCAAAGGCCTGCAGAACGCATCGGATTCCTGACCCTGTAAGAGGCTCGACCTGAACCGCACTATGTCGTTCGTGGGCCTGATCGTCAAGCTGCCATCGGCGCACGTGATTTGAATCACTGGACGCGCTACGACGTCCGGTTGGTTGACCCAGGCAGGCGTTGGAAAGCCTGGCTGACAACAGCGAGTTGCGTGCACGCGAAATCACGGCATGCATCCGAGGCTCGGCGCTAACATACGAGGAGCGGATGACGATTCAAAACGTCAGCTCCTGTTGTGGCTTGCCGATGATCAACGTGGGAATTCCCAGTCCCTGCAATTCGGTAACGACCTGCTCGTGAAAAGCCGGCTTGATATGAATGGCGATCACGGGAATGTCTCGATCCAACTTGCGGTATTCCTGTAGAAACGAGTCCGCGGTGAGATGACGTGCCTTTTCAGCCAGCCAGTTCAACGAATTCGGGAATGCGCACTCCAAGAACACGGCCTTGAGTTTCTCGTTGTTGCGGGCCAATTCCCAGATGGCGTCCGTGGCAGCCGTGTCGCTGATCAGGGCAACTGCCGCCTGGCTATCTTCGAGTACAAATCCATAGGTGGGAATCAAGTGATTTAGTGCGACAGGTGTCACAGTCAGGTCCTCGAACTGCACCGGTTCACCGTCATGCAGAGTGACAAAATTGACGAAAGGTGACTCCTCGGATGACAACCGCAACAGATCCGGCCAGATGTCGTCGTTAAACACGTGCCGTTGCAGGCAATCGATGGTTTGAGAACTCGCGTATACGTTCACGCAATCCGGTCCCGGTTCGTAGATGTTGTCGAGTAAGATTGGCAACGAACAAATGTGATCAAAGTGGGAATGGGACAAGATGACGTGGCGTATTTGCCGTTGAACGGCCAGTGCGCTGAAACCGATGGACCCGGCATCGATCACAATGCGATCGTTGACGAGATATGAGGCCGAAAAATGGCCTTGTGGATCCGTGGTGGAAGATTTGAGAATTTGGATTCGCATGTCCGCATCACCACTCATGGATTTGATACCGCAACGTCACTGGAGTTCTTCGGAAGAACTTTCCGATTTTCTACTGAGGATGTGACGCGCGTGAGACAGTGAGTCGTGTGAAGTGTCTCATCGTCTTGGGCAGGTCTCAGAACTCAAGGAGTTCTCGTTCATCGAAGCAGCATTGGACTGTTCTTCGAACCCCATTATCAATGGATCGTAATCGTATTTGCCAAGTGGTTTTGAAGTCAGTTGTCGATCGATGTGAACTGTGCCGGGGGGATGTCGCAAATTGCCGAACCCAAGCCGGGCAACGCACAGCGCTGAAGTTCAACGACGCCACACGCGTTCCACAAATCATCGGTTATTCCAGTGGCGTATAACAGATTTTGCGAAAACTGGTCAACCGAATCTGCGCGCGTTTGCGGACCGGCAGATCGCGAATGAGCGTTCCGCGCATTGCTACGATTGCGCAGCAAGTGGACTGAGATCGACCGTCAGCATCTGCGGCGACCATTGGGGACCAGCCCGCAGTCACCCGACGGCCCCGTGTGGTGCGGCACCTGGCAGGCATCCCGGCGTGGGGACGCGGCCGGATCGATGGCGCGATTGACAAATTAAATGTGTGTAACCCTTTATTATTTTACGATTTGCGAGAGCCGTGGACGACGCTCTCTGGGGTCCGCCGATCGCAATGTGCGCGGCCTGCAGTGCCTCACGAAGCGATCGTCAACCACCGGGATCGTTTTTCAGCGGGACTGTGCATCAACAGGCTGGGATGCAAGACCGCGGACGGAGTCCGCCGGGAAGACGCCAGAACAGAGCTTTTGAGAAACCTGCACCACTCGAGGAAATCAGGTGGTTTGCTGGGCTTCAAATCGTTTGGTCTCAGAGAGAAAAGTTGGTGAAAACAGGTGAAAACGGCCGATATGGCGGGAACGTGGGAGTTGTTACGCATAGCGCATGGATGCCTGGCTTATGGACAGTTTGTGTCTCACACGCCGTGCCGCTGGCGTGGCTGTACTCGTCACGCTTGTCCAGGGAGTCTGCCTGGCTCAGGGGCCGGCTGGAGCCGGTTCGCAGCGATTTCTGCAAGAGCAATTGCGTCCGCTGATCGAACCGGACCTCACGACTCCCGCTCCCGCGGATCGTCTGTTGATCGACTACGGAACGATTCTCCGATCGACGACCGCCTGGTATGAAGATCCAGGCAATGATCCGACACGTTTCCAGAATTCGCGAGCTCTACACATCGCGGAATCGCGGCCCTGGGCACGGATGACTTATGGTGGTGTGCACCGTGGCTATGTCCGCGGTCAATTCAGTTATCTGAGCTACTACAAGGGCGATCACTACGACTTCAGCGGCAACCACGATTGGCAGGGCCCGTATCTGGACCTGGGCTTTTATCAGTTTGACGTGGACGAGGCCGTCCGACGTTGGACCGGCGAATCGGTTGAGAGCTGGTCGGCGGAAGCCACCGTCGGCCGCCAGTTCCTGTATGTGGGTCGTGGGATTGCCTTCGGACTCAATACGGACGCTGTCAGTCTCGATTGGGCCTGGCGAGATTGGGCGGGTTTGGTCTACGGCAGCCAGTCGGTCCAGCGCTGGAACGACCTGTTCGACAATCGGAGCGGGGCCTATCAGCTCAGCGACCGCGGGTTCTTCGGGGCGCAGATCGAGTACCAAGGCTGGGATCGCCAAGACCTGTACGGATACGTCGTGTCCCAATGGGACACGTCCGACAGCACATCTGGCCCGGATGAGTACGATAGCGAATACTGGGGCATCGGTTCCACGGGCGAGTTGCTGTTTGGTGATCCGGTGGATCCCTGGGGGATTCCCAACCTGCGATATTTCAGCGAAGTTGTCATGGAACGCGGACAAAGCGGGACGATTTTTTCGAGAGAGGAAGTCCGGTCCTGGGCCGTCGATGCGGGAGTGAATTACTACTGGAACGCGGCGTGTCGCCCCCGCTTCACCTTTGAATACGCGCGTGCCAGTGGTGATACCACTCGGATCGCTCAACCGCAGCGCATCAGTGACGGCAACCTGCCCGGAACTTCGGACACGACGTTTCTGGGATTCGGTTACTTGAACACGGGGGCGAGTTTTGCTCCTCTGTTTGCGAACCTGGAGTTCATCCGGTTTGGGGCGGCGGCTCGGCCGTTCGCAGATTCCTGCTCGGTGTGCTGGCAGAATCTCGAGGTCGGTACCAGCGCGTTTGTTTACTGGCGTCCCCAGGAAGACGCCGCCATCAGCGACGTCCGAGCAGATATCAGTGGGGATCGATTCCTGGGGCACGAATGGGATCTGTTCGTCAACTGGCAGATGTCCAGTGACTTGTTCCTGTTGGTCAACTACGGCGTGTTCTTCCCCAATGACGGTAGCTTCTCACCAGGCAACGACCGGTCGCGGCAGTTCTTGACGGTCAACCTGAACTGGTTGCTTTAGGAGAGAATGCTTCAGGGGAGACTGAGGGAGACCGAAACGATGCGACGGATGCTTGGGATGACCGCTTTGGGCCTGGTGAGTCTGGCCTTATCGCAGCTCGTGGGACAGAATTTGCCCGACGGCTCAGAACCGGCGCCATACACACTCGAATTGTCGCGCCAGGGGACCGCGACCGTGGCCGACGGTTATCGAGTGTTCGTCATGCTGGCTCAGGAACATGGTCGTATCGACTCGGAAATCCCCGCTGTCAACATGGAATTCAACCAGCTACGTCATACATTGATCAGCGCGGGATTGATTTCCCGTTCGTGGTGTTTCCACCCATCGGCCGGACTCGAGCGGGACGTGCTGGCGTACATGACCGCGAGTTACCTGAACGTGAGACCAGGCCTGTTGACTTCGCTGCTGGGGATGACCCGCCGTTACGCGTACCGTGAGATGCAATTCCGCCGATTCATGAAATCCGGGCAACCACACCAGATCGTCTCGGGCGCGGAGTTACTGAGTGTGATGACCCGAGTTGCAATCGAGGTGAGCGATGACGCTGACAACTGATCGTGAAACCGCTCAACAGCGTGAACGAAACGGTTTTCGTAGACGGGATCGTTGTGCTTTCAGTGGACGTCGTTCGACGATGGCTCCCGAAAACGGCGGTCGCGTCGTGTGTTGGTCGATGTTGATCGTGCTGGGTCTGTCGTTGTTGGCCACCGATCAACTGTCGGATTTGCTGGCCCAACCTGCGCAGAACCAGGCGCTGTTGCCGGCCGGCGCCCGACCGCTGACGATCGTGGTCGAATCCACGCGGGGGACAGTGCGTTATCAGCGTGACCGCCGGTTTCGTCGCCTGACGCGTCGGACGCGACTGCGGCAGGGCGATTTGCTGGTGGTGGACGTTGCCGCCGCTTGTCAGCTTCGTTTTGATTTGAGCGCGCCACCGGAACCCGTTGGCCGTGACGGCAACACGCTCGACCAGCCGCCGATCTTGCCCGTCAACTTCCAGGAAGCACCCGCCGTCAATGCGGGGCAAGCCATCGCAGCGATCGTGCTCCGCGGATATACCGAGATCACAGTTGCGGAAGCCTACGAGCAGGGCGGTGCCACGCGGACTCAGCTCGATATGCGACAGGGCGTGATTCGCGCCGGCGTGGTCCGCACCGCGGTGCCTCCCTCTTTCCGCATTCGCACACCGCGTTCGGTTGTTGCTGTGCGAGGCACGGAGATCCGAGAAATCGAGGCCTCGTCGGATCGTGGAGATATCCTGCGCATGGGACAAGTGGGAGTCAGCGCCATCAACGATGGCGTGCCGTTGACCCGATCGGTGCAGGCCGAACAGGGGTCGCGCAAGGAAGTCGCCCCGGACCGACGCCGAAGCCGATTGATGCGCGCCATCGAAAACGCCGTGCTCGGAAGCCGTCTGGTGATTCGCAGACCCTACAAGACCGGGTTGGAAGTCGATCAGGCGCGGCGGCAAGGTCACGATCCGCTGGCCTTCAGCAAGGCCGAGCCACTCAAAATCAACGGCAATCCGAGATTTGATGCCCAGATCAATGCGGGACCCGGAACGGGTGATTTTTTTGGGGGGGGTGGAGCTCGTGATGACGGGGGCGGAATCCCTGAATAAACGTCGAGTCCGCTGCTTGGGGTAACACGTGCAAACCTGTCTGCCATGTGTTGAACAGCTCTGCTGGGTCCAGGCGGTTAACAACACCTGTTGCCGTCGATTGCTGAACGGCTGCTGACCTTCGTAACGCGTGATGTCCGCGTTCCCTCCGCGTGTGGCCGCGCTGGTTATCGTTGTCGCGGAGAACATCTCCGCAGAGTCACACAGGCAGCGCGCGTTTGGGCATGTCACAACGCTCAGTCTCGCGGTGGTGCCATCGTCGTCGGTCCAGCGCGCCTCGTTTTCGAACAGCTTTGCGGCGCCTGCGTTCTTGCCGCATCAGCGGGATTTCCGGCCCAGCGATTCGGGCTGCTCTGATTGGGTGGTGCCTCAGCGTCCAGGGCTGTTCGGTCATGATAGACCGCCCCCGGAGGTTGATCGACTGGCCGGCTGCGATCGGTATCGACGATCGACTCGCATTCGCTACCGGCTTCGATGGGTCATCGCGTTCACAAGGACCGTGATCATCTCCTGCAAGTCAACCATGATCAACTCGACAGATTCCAACACAAACCGCTTGTATTGGTTCAGCCGATGGAAGATAGTTTCAGGTTATGTTCCGGTCGACGCTCAGACTCCTGTGTTCGGCCTGTAGCAACTCGGTTCAACACTCGGTTCCACACAGTGCCGCCAGAGAGCGGGTTCCGACGCTTGAGATTCAGGCCGCGCTGGCTCCAGCGATGTTGGCCGATTGCGGTTCGCTTCCGCGGGCGGTGAATGATCGGGCAACGTGAAAGGCTCAGTGCATCGTGACAAACGGCCTGGCGTCTCGAATGGCCTTCAGGTTTTGCGGTACCGATCCCCGCGAGGCTGCTGGACGTCAATCGCCAAAATGGCAGGCCGCTTTTTCCGTGACTTCTTTCCATGAGCCATTGAACATTCGTAGGATGGCAGTCTACCGGGAAAGAACTGCAGTGGACCGGAAAGCCGACGCGATACGAGCAGAGGGATCATGACAGTCGAGACAGGCCAGGATCAGACGCGGCGCAGCCCCAACAACCGGGTGGTGGCACGGCTTCCCTTTTCGTTGCCGCCGACCATTGTCTGGTTTCTGGGAGCTGTCGCGGTGGTGACCTCCTGGGGCTTGCTCGATCCGGGTGATTCCCGTCAGCAGCTCGACTGGTATCTCCAGGACCAGATGATGCAAAACCGAGCGTCGATCCCGTTTGACGAGGACATTCTCCTTGTTCTGGAAGATGACGATTCGGCTTCACTGCTGGGTAAAACGGATGCCCGTCACCGTCGCGCACGGGCTCTGCGACAGTTGGCCCGCCTGGGAGCGCGGACAGTCATCTTCGACTATCTGCTGCTCGACGAATCCAGTGACGTGTCGTTTATCGACGATGAGGCCCTGTTCGACGGCCTGCCCGCTGCCACGTTTCGTGCCGATGCGGACCAAGACTGGCCACAGCTCTACACCGAGGACGAACTGCAACGCAGCACGTTCGACCGGCTCTCGTGGCTGGACGGGGACGTGCCGCGCCCCAAGATCGTGATTCCCTTCCACTTTCGACAACCATTCGGCATGGAACAACAGAAGCTGATTTCGGCGATGGCCAGAGTCCTTGAGGTTCAGAGTCCCACACCAACCGCCACGCGGCTGGCCGAGATGCTCAAGAAACCGGAAGAGCTTGTTCGCCAGAACTACAAGTATGCTCTCGAAGAAGCCGGCCAATTGGTGGCTCCATCGCGCGAGATGGTGAAGACTGTGCTGTCGGACCCGGCCCGATTACCGCTGCAGTGGCATGTGAGGAATCAACGTGACCGGCGTAACATGCTGGAACAATTGGCTGGCCAAGACAGCTTTTCAGCCGCCGTGATCCAGACACCCCTGCAAGATGGCGAATTGACTCTGCCACTTTCGATGTTTGCAGGATATGTCGGACTGGGATTCGCTGAGGTCCAGGAGGATCGAGATTCCACGTTGCGGCGGCTGATCCTGAATCGAGATTGGCGTCCTGCGGGTGCTGCGCCCGAGCAGATTCAGACGGTCGTTCATCAAAGTCTGGCGGGTATCCTGATGCATCACAGGCAGAGCGTGGTTGGGATCAAACGTGATCCGGATGGTCGTTTTCTCACAATTCCTGGAACGGCCAATGCCCGTGTCCCCCTGGATAGCCAAGGTCAGTTGATGATCAACTGGCACATCAACGACGGACAATGGGAAGAACATCTCGATCGTTTGCATCAGCAGGTTCGTCTGGATGACCTGTTCAATCTTGCCAAGTATGACAAGCAAATCAACGGGAATCGATCATTGATCCGCGGGTTCATCGTGCGTCTGGACGCGGAATTGCAATTGGGGCTGCAGGCGCGACAAGCGGATGAAGCCATTTCCATGGCAATCTTCGAGGAGGAGAACCCGGACGCGATGGTTTCCAAGTTCCATGACCGTTTGGTTCCCCGTTTTTTCGAGCATCCACGGATTCTCAAACTGCTCGCGGCCAGTGAAAATCCGTCTCCCGCGACGGACTCGATAAGGTACGAGTTACAAGAGTTCCAGGCATTGCGCGCGAGCACCCAACAGACGATCGCGGAACGGACCAAGAGCGAAGCGGAACTTCGAGCACGCGTTCAGGACAAGCTGTGCCTGGTCGGGCAGGTCAGTACAGGGTCCACCGATTTCAAGTCCACACCTGTGGGGCGTCTGCCAGGGATCATCGTCAACGCTGCGGCGGTCAATACGATGCTGACGCGACGGTTTCTGATCCCGCCTTCGATGGGCTGGACATTGCTGACCACTGTGCTGGTCATGACGCTTGTCGCCGTACTGTTCACTCGGCTCAATGTGATCCTGGCCACCGTGGCCGTGATACCGTTGTTGCTGTTGGTTGCTGGCGGCCACTTCGGAGCGCTGGTGTGGAATGGGTGGGTGACGAATCCCATCTTACCACTGGCCGGTGTTGTGGCATGTTTCGTCTCGATTACGACTCGGCGGTGGTGGCAAGACAACCGGCAGCGTCGTCGAGTGAGGAGGGCATTCGAATTTTATCTGCATCCGACGGTTGTTCAGAAAGTGTCGGAGCATCCGGATGCCCTGAAACTGGGGGGAGCGGCGACCGAGTTGTCGATCTTGTTTTCTGATATCCGTTCGTTCACTTCGATTGCCGAACAACTTCGTGACGACGAATTGACGAAATTGCTGAATGAATATCTCACCGCGATGACGAATGTCGTGTTCGACAATTCCGGAACGGTCGATAAGTACATCGGCGATGCCATCATGGCCTTCTACGGAGCTCCGGTGAGCTCGACGATCCATGCCCAGCAATCCTGCCGTACGGCTCTGCAAATGTCCCAACAGCTCGGCCCGATGCGGCAGCACTGGCAGCAGCAGGGACTGCCGCCGATCCGGATTGGCGTGGGAATCAACACCGATACCGTGCGGGTCGGCAACTTCGGTTCCACTGTCCGGTTTGACTACACCGTGATTGGCGATGGCGTCAACCTGGCCGCACGGTTGGAGGGCGCCAACAAGCAGTACGGTACAGAGATTCTGATCAGTGAAAGCACTTGGAAACAGGTTCACAGTGATTTCGCCACGCGGGAACTGGATCTGATTCAGGTCAAGGGACGGCAGCGGCCGACACGTATTTTTGAACTGCTCGGCGAACGGCCGCTGGATGTTTCACTGGTGTCGCGGATCAGGAAGTTCGAGTCAGCGCTGGCCAGCTATCGCGCGCAGGACTTTGCAGGTGCGGGCGAGGTCTTCGAAGCTCTCAATGCCGAGCACCCCGGTGATTTGCCGGTCGAGATGTATATGAGTCGCTGCGCGCAATTCCTGCAGTCGCCACCGGGAGATGCCTGGGACGGGGTTTTCGTGATGACGACCAAGTAAAGATGATCTCACCCAAACACTCAGCGATGGACGATGCACAAGACGCTTCAAGAATAGAGACCATCACCATCAACTGAGATCGCACGTCACAGCGTGTGATTTGCTGGCAGATGCTGACGACTGCGAACCGACGATAGGCGACATCGCTGGCGGCGGAAATCATGTGGTAACAAGAAGACAATTCAACACCACTCAGGGAATCTCAGATGAAAGCGTCCGATCTGTTTCTGCGCTGTCTCGAAGCCGAAGGCGTCGAGTACATTTTTGGTGTTCCGGGGGAAGAAAACGCCGACATGATGATGTCACTTCTGGATTCTCCCATAGAATTCGTCGTGTGTCGGCATGAGCAGGGTGCGGCATTCATCGCCGACGTGTATGGCAGGCTGACCGGCAAGCCGGGTGTCTGCCTGGGAACGCTTGGACCCGGTGCATCCAATTTACTCACCGGTGTCGCGGACGCCGATATGGACCGTGCCCCGCTCGTTGTCATTACAGGCCAGGGATCCACGACGCGTCTCCACAAGGAGTCGCACCAGGCGATGGATGTGGTTTCGATGTTCGAACCGGTGGTGCGGTGGGGCCGGACGATCGCCAACGCGGATACCATTCCAGAAGTGATCCGCAAAGCGTTCAAGATTGCTCAAACGGAAAAGAAAGGCGCCGTGCACATCGAGTTGCCTGAAGATGTCGCAAAACATCGATCACTGGTCCCACCTTTGCTGCCGAGTCCCAGCGAACGAGGCGCTCCCAACGCGACGGAGCTTGCTCGAGCCGCGGATTTGATCTGTGCGGCAGAGTCTCCGATCGTAATTGCCGGCAACGGGGTTTTGCGCGGGAAGGCGACCGCTGAATTTCTACAGTTTGTGGAACAGGGCGGATTCCCCGTAGTGAACACCTTCATGGGGAAAGGAGTACTGCCCGCCTCACATCCACAGTGCCTGTTCACCGTCGGACTTCAGGCTCGAGATTTTGTGGCCCGTGCGATCGAAGAAGCGGACTTAGTGATCGCGGTCGGTTATGACCTTGTCGAATATAGCCCGACACTCTGGAACCGCGGCAAGGACAAGCAGGTCATCAACATCGACTTTGTCCCGGCCGAGGTGGATGCCGCGTTTCATCCCACAGTCGATCTTCCGGCGGACATCGCCTCCAGCCTGTCACAACTGACCGAAGCTCTACCGGATCAACGCTTGGTCGATCCCGCGTCTTACTCAGAATATCGTGCCGTGATGCTTTCAGAATTCTCGCAGCACGCGGACGACGCGGGTTTTCCGGTCAAACCGCAGAAAATTATCTGGGAAGTTCGCCAGGCCATGCGCGACGACGACATTCTGTTGTCGGACGTCGGTGCACACAAGATGTGGATTGCCAGGTACTACCAATGTGAAATCCCGAACACCTGCATGATCTCCAACGGTTTCTGTTCAATGGGCTTCGCTCTGCCGGGAGCCATCGGCGCGAAGATCAGCTTTCCTGAACGGCGCGTGCTGGCGATTTGCGGAGATGGTGGTTTCATGATGAACGTCCAGGAACTGGAGACGGCTGTCCGCCTGAAGCTCCCACTGGTCGTCATGATTTGGACAGATTCCCAATACGGTCTGATCCGCTGGAAGCAGGAATCACAATACGGTAAGCACTCGCATATTGACTTTGGCAACCCGGATTTCATGAAGCTTGCCGACGCCTTCGGGGCCATTGGCTTGCGGGTGCAGGCTGCCAGCGACCTGCCTGCGATTCTGGAAGAAGCTCTGGCCGCGGATCGTCCTGTCGTGATTGAATGTCCGGTCGATTACGGAGAGAACATGGCGCTGTCCCGCCGTTTGGGAGAGATTCCCACAGCGATGCGTACGCAGTGGCTGAAGAAAACGAGTGTGTTTTCCGTTTGCAGCGCGGAGAACCTGGAAGTGATTGCCGATTACATGGATGAACGACATTTCGAGGACGGGCAGATTGTGTGCGAAGAGGGACAATCTGGACAGGAGGTATTCATCATCACCCGTGGGAATGCGGACGTCATCCGTGACGGTCAGAAGGTGGCGGAAGTTGGCGAGGGAGATTGCTTTGGCGAACTGGCGGTCCTGGCGGATCAGCCACGGACTGCCACGATTTCGGCCACCGCGGGAAAACTGGAAACACTCGTGCTCCCCGGTGAAGTTTTCCGCGAGATACTGCTCAAACAACCCGGAATCGGACTGGAGTTGCTCGAATCGATGTCATTGCGGTTGGGCGATGACCAGTAGCTCGGTCGCAAAAGAGGACACCATGTCGGTATCGATTTCCATTCCCGGGCCACTGCGGTGTTACGTGGATCACGCTGCGGAGCTGGAGTTCGCCGCCGGCCCCCTGCAGACGTTGCTGGCACACATGGGGCAGGAGTATCCCGCCTTGAAAGTCCGCCTGCTGCGACCGGACGGAACCCTGATGGCTCATCTTGCCGTTGCGATGCGCGGCCAACTGGTGCCGGCTACGACCATCTCGGACACGATCGTTCCCGACGGTGAACTGCTGGAAATTGTGTTTGTGGCATCTGGCGGCTAGCTGGCGTGTGTCGGTTTGTCTGCGGATCAGACCGTGGCCGCCAGCTCGGTTTCCAGCATGTCGTCGAATCGCTCGGTGACCCGTAATCGCAAGTCCTCAAAAAACTCTCGGGTGTTGAAGTGAGGCAACTCAATTTGTGGATACTCCAAGTGGACCACACCCGGCAGGTCGTAATCTTCCAGCTGGAATCCTTGCTGTTTTTCCAGCCGGTAGCCACGCAGAAAAGTCCGTAGCACGAGTTGCTCAATCTCAGCGGCATCGATGTCCAATCCGGTCAGGTCAGCAATCGCCGTGGCCATCTGTTCGGTGCTGAGTCCTGTGAACTTGCACGTTCCCAAAATGTCGTCTCGCAGGATACTCATGCCCCGCGACGGATTGGTGATGGCGTCGACCCAGTAGTCCATGTTGGTCTCGCGTTCATTCAACAGGAGCAGATACGTGCGCATGGACATGTGGCCACCGGCAAGAGCCCAGGGATATCCAGGATTTGTCTGGGGCAGGTAGGCGGGGAACTCGATTCCTTTGGAGTGCATCGCGTAGTCCTCTTCTCCCAGAGATTCGGACAAGCGCAGGGTCCCCTGACCCAGTTCGGGCCGTTGTCCCGTACCCATGTCTTCGATCGCTCTCTTCGTGCTCGCGAAGTCTCCGAAGAAGGGGCCGGATTCCAGCGCCAGGCCATCGTCTGCGTGCAGCTGGTTGTAGCGCATCGCGTAAGAGAGCGTGACACCGCAGGAGATCGAGTCCATCCCCAGCTCATCGACGAGTTCCACCAGTGTGCAGGCCTGGTCGGGATCGAAGATCCCCAGATTGGCCGACAGCAGATTCAGCGGTTCGAAATCAAGTTTCGCTCGAAATCTAATGGGCTTGCCTGATGCGTCCGCATCATACACGTTCTTATGACAGCGAATACCACACCGGTAGCAGGCTTCATCCTTGATGACGAATTGGTCCAGTGCTTCCATGTTGTCTCGGTACAACGGTACAGAAGCATCTCCTCCGGTGGGAATGAAGTTCATTTCGGGCATGGCGTGCGAAGCATGCAGGGCGGCAAAATTGGCCCACGTGCCACCCATGCCTCCCGTCTTTTCTTCTCGGAAACGTCGGCTACCCGGTCCCCGCGCGACCTCCTTGTTGAGATCCTTGAAACTGGCCGCCGTGGCCGCTCGATCATCCTTCGTATTCACGACGATGGCCAGCAGGTTCTTGGACCCCATGACGCCGCCCATGCCACCTCGTCCGCAAAAACGGGGCTTCGGATCGCCGGTCTTCAATTGGTTTTCCGTGGACAAGGCGATCGCGGCAAATCGCACAGTTTCATAATTCTCGCCCGCCGGCCCGATGACTGCGAAGTGAGCGTCGGTCCCATAGCGTTCCTTGAGCAATTGGACTTTGCTGTTGACCCGCTCGCCAACAATGAAGGATGCATCCTCCAGGGTGATGACTGTTTGAGCCTGTTCGCCTTCGCCGGTGCGTTGGATGTGCAAGAGTGTGGGACCGTCCGCGCGGCCGCGAAACAGCACTTCGTCGATCCCCAAGAAACGCAGTTTTGTTCCGAATTTCCCGCTGCCGGCGGACCACATGGCGGAAGCCTTGCCCGTTCTCGAACGCTTCAGTGGAGAATAGGCGAGGAAGTACGTGCGCAAACCCGTCATGAACTGTGTCCCACTCAGGACACCAAGCGTCATCAGCAAAGTGCTTTCCGGGGCATAGGCTTCGTCGCTGGGATTCTGTTCCAGGACTCGGAAACCGCGTGCAATTCCACCCATGCAGTCTTCCAAATCTCGACACGGGATTGGGCTGCTGACAACCTCACCGGTCGTGAGGTCGATCGTTGCTCGCACGTAGGTCAGGTCGCTTGGCAATGTTGGCGTCACGGTTTTCTACCTCAAACAGAAACACGAGAGACAAACAGAAACACGAGAGACGCGGTTGATCCCTGTTTTCAACTCGCGATTGGCATGCCCAGATCCGCGCTGGTGCAAAGATCGCTCAATGACGATCTTAAGGACCGGCTTCTTGAAGCGAAAGAGATTTCTGATTCCGGGCTGTCAGGGGATCGGAAGGCATGCAGCGAGTTGCGATTCGCGGAGGACTCGGTCTGGTTCGGTCGGGTGAGAGATCCGGTCGCTTCACACTTCGGTTTCGGTTCACGCTGGAGCGTTCGATGCTCCTGGTTCGGCAGCCAAATCCGAACTGACAGGCGAAAAACCGCCGTCACGCGTTGGCAACGGGTCACCGACGGTTACGCGCGGGATTGCCCACCCCGGGATCGTGGTTTGACGAAACATGGGTGGACTGGGATGGCAGATTGCGATAAGAGGGGCGACAAATCCCGCGACCATCGACAACCGGCCGTTCCAAGCTCCTTCCCTGTGTGGTGTGTCGGCCTGTGCTCGGAATCCGTAGATTCCGAATTCAGGCCGTGGCCTGTTCCATTTGGACGATGACTCGTGGCGATCTGTGTACCAATGAGCAAACCACCGGCGACGGATCATCCGCAGCCCGATGATCTGAGAACCGCTTGTCGTGGATCATTGATTGCTGTTGCAGCACTGATGCTGAATGTCTTGTGTGTGGTTGGCTGCCAACTCGTTGACTCTGCGGCCGTTCGTTCCGCTGTGTCCGTCACATTGGACCGGGAGCAGGGTGCACCCGCAGACGTCTCGGCTGCACAATCCGGTTCCCACGTGGTGAGCCAGCACTCGGCTGAACCGGTCTCCAGTGACGAGAACTTCAGTGAGCCGGTTTCCAATGAGCCGGTTTCCAATGAGCCGGTTTCCAATGAGCCGGTTTCCCGGGGCGTGGCTGCACCGGGAGCTGAGCCGTTGACCTCGGCTGAGTTACCAGTTCCCGATGGCTCCTTGCAGCTGACGTTGAACGCCGCTCTGCAGTTTGCCTTGGACAACAACAGCCAGATTCGTGTTCTGTCGCTGGTGCCGGACGAAGTGGCAACCGCGCTGCCGATTGAGGCAGCACAGTTCGACCCCACGTTGAGCACCGGTGGACAGTGGAATGCCGTCAATCAACAGGTGGAATCCGCGATCCAAGCTTTCGGTACAGGGATCAACACTTACCGTGGGTCGTCCTTCTCCAGTACAGGCGGCTTGGGTGATCAATTGCAAATCGAGAAACAGTGGCAGACGGGTACACGCGCGCGGTTGGGTTACAGCACCAATTACAACAACAGTCAATCCGCCGGACAGTTTCTGGTCGTGAACCCGGCCTGGAACTCGCGCATCAACCTGGGTCTTGAGCAATCCCTGTGGCATGGTTTCGGCAAACGTCAAAACCAGATGGGACTTCGCATGGCTCAATGGGAATTCAACGGTTCGATTCAGGATTTCAGAGCCGAAGTCAATCGCATTCTGTTCGACGTTGCCACCGTTTACTGGCAGTACGATCTCGAACGATTTCAGCAATCCAGTCTGGAGGAAACGGTTGCCCAAGCCGAGATGATCTGGCGGCGCGAGAAAAAACGTCTGGACACGGGCATGGCTTCAGCTGTGGAGGTCTTTCAATCGCGTGAAAACCTCGAGTCGCTCCAGGCGGATCTCACCAAAGCCAGGCAGCGGTGCGACGCCGCAGCTCGGGCTCTGCGTCAACGCCTGGGTATATCTCCTCACGATCCGCGTGAGCTGATTGTCATGGATGCACCATCCCAACGCCCCTTCGCGGCGCATCTGCATTCCGGCCTGGAGTCCGCGTTGCAATCTCGCCCCGAACTGATGGCTCAGCAAATTCGCGTCAGGCAAACGCAGCTGGAACTTGAGCGTGCAAAAGACGAACTTCTGCCGAACGTGGTGGCCAGCGCGAACTACGCTCTGACGGGGTTGGGCGACGGCGTCATGGGTTCGTTCGGCCAGTTGGCGAGTGTTGGTTACGGCAATTGGGGACTTGGGCTCAGCTACCGGATGCCGGTCGGCCGTCGCGCTGAGCGTTCCATGGTCCAGCGGGCCGAGATTGCGCATCGCCGGAATCAGCAGACGCTGGCGGAGTTGCAAAGGGATGTTGAATTCGAGGTGCAGCAAACCTACCAGACGATCCAGCATACGTTCCAGGTCATGGAACGTCAGAACAAGCGGCTCACCGCATCGACTCAGCAATTCCAGACCAGCCGCGGGATGTATGAAACGGGACAAATGGACTTGGATCGCTACGTACGCTCCCAACAATCGCTGGTCGTCGCCAAGCGGGAACAACGTGAGTCGATCGTCGAATTCAACCTGGCGATCAGTAAGTGGTATTACCTCACCAATACGTTGACCCTCACCGAATCCAACATTCAGTCCACAGACGGATCTGCGGACGCAACATCCGTCAAACGCTGACGCATTCGGAGTCCATTTCTGTCGCGTCTCAGTCATTGATCAATTCCTATCGCGTGCGAATTCCATGTCGACGGCCAGCACTCCCGCGATTCCCTCTGATCAGCGCCCGGTTCGACTGTGGGGCCGCGGTGATCTGAAAGTCGGCTCGCTCGATTTTCGCGGTGGCACCAGTCGCGTCGTCAAAGATCCGATCGCACTGACCTATTTTCGACTGTTGCCGGAGCAATTCCGCCTGCTGGAGCTGTTAAACGGACAGCGCAGCCTGTCCGCGATGCATCGCTGTCTGGCGCAGGAGTTCAAGTCAGCCAAGATCACGTCTGCCGACGTACGGCGTTTGATCGGGGAACTGCATCAGAAAGGTCTGGTTGTGTCGCGGCGTCCGGGACAAGGGCAGGGTGTACTGGAACATGCAGCCAAACAGCGTCGCCAAAAACGTCTTTCCATGTTCCGGCAGATACTGTTCATCCGGCTTCCCGGTTGGGATCCCAATCGCCTGTTGAACATGCTGTATCCCAAATTGAAATGGATGTTTGCGCGGTGGGCGGTGATGGGAGCCATGCTGTTCATTCTGTCGTCCTGGTTGTTGCTGCTGGTGCAATTCGCTGAATACCAGCGTCAACTGCCTCTGTTTTCTGAATTCTTCGCCTGGCCCAATCTGCTCTATCTCTGGCTGACAGTGGGTGTTGCCAAACTGATCCACGAGTTGGCCCACGGACTGGCCTGCCGGCATTTCGGGGCGGAGTGTCACGAAATTGGAGTTGCTTTCCTGATTTTCAGTCCCTGCATGTATTGCGACGTGTCGGATGCCTGGCTGCTGACAAGCAAGCGCAAGCGGATTCTGATTTCGTCAGCCGGCATGTACATCGAGGTCTTGATGTCGGCTTGTGCGATTTCACTGTGGTGGCTGACCCACGATGGGTTGTTGCATTTCATGTTGCTCAACCTGTTTCTGGTCACAACGTTGACAACAGTGATGTTCAACGCCAACCCACTTTTGAGATATGACGGTTATTACGTGTTGAGTGACTGGGTGGAAGTTTCAAACTTGCGTCAAAAGGCCGACGTCGAATTGTGGCATCGCTTTGCCTCCGTTTGTTTGGGAGTCAAATTGCGGCGGACTTCCTTCATGCCCGAGAGTGGTCATAGCTGGTTTTTCATGTTCTCGATCGCGTCGTTCGCCTACCGATGGTTGGTGTTGGGGACGATCACGATCTTTCTTTACACGTTTCTGAAACCGTACGGGCTGCAGAGTCTTGCCTGGGGATTTCTTGGTCTGTCGTTGATCGGGATGCTCTATCGTTTCTGCAGGCAAATCATCAAGATGACTTCGAACAGAGAGGAACAGCCGATGCAGGCCTTACGCATATCGGCATGGACAGCTGCGCTGGCCGCGCTGCTCGTACTGGCGCTGACGATTCCGTTGCCAATTCATGGGTCAGCACCCTTAGTCATCGAGCCGCATCATGTTGTGCACGTATACGCCAATTCCGACGGGCAGCTCCACAACGTCTTGGTCGCTCCCGGTGTCAATGTGACGCTGGGACAACCTCTGATTCAATTGGCTGATCCGCACGCAGAATCCGCAGTGATAACGCTCAGCCATGAGCGTCGGAAACGCGAGCTGGATGTGACCCTTTATCGCTCGCTCGGCGATTCCAGCGGGCAGGTATTGGCCGCCAAGTCGCTGGAGCTGGTTGATCACGAGCTGTCACAGATGGACGATCAGTCACGCCGCTTGCTGATCCGATCTCCATGTGCCGGTACCGTCATGGCGCCCCGTGTGCGAAGTTCGATTCCCGACGCGAATTCCCTGCGACAGGCGGGGATCAATCCCATGGAACAACGGAATCAAGGCGCGCCTGTGAGTCCTGGGACACACGTGTGCAGTATCGCTCCCAATGACCGCTGGCAGGCGATCCTGTACATCGACCAGGCACTCCGCGATCAGGTCCGGGTCGGGCAAGACGTCCAAGTCATGCTGGACAGTCGGCCGGGACGGATTCTGAAGGGGCGCGTTCAGCAATTGGCGGTTCAGGACGATCGGATCGTCCCGCACCTGTTGTCCAACAAGCACGGGGGGTCGCTGCCGACGGTGTCCGATACTGCGGCGGGTGAGGCTGTGGCAACGGCCCTTTATCACGCGGTTGTCCTGCTCGAAACAGACGGCATCCCGCTAGCCAACGGGATGCGTGGCCAGGCGCGATTGCTGATTCAGCGTCCGACGTTGATGCAATGGGTCAGCGAGTTTGTCAGCCACACAGTCCATTTTCGTCTCTAACAAAGTCTTGATCACCGACGCGCCAGAGGTTGTGGAATTGAACATTTCTACGATGCCGTCTACAGACTGTCGTCCCCTGCGTGGAATCTCAGTGCAGACGCGTCTGGCGCGACGCGTGCTCATGAAGTCTGACGAGATGGCTGTGCGGAGTGATGCGGAGTTACTCGCTTGCGCGCAGCAAATCCGCTGGATGCTTCAGAGTGATACGTCCCTGGTGGAAGTGTTGCCCACCGCCTTCGCGCTGGTGGTTGAATCCGCGTGGCGCACGTGTGGCCAACGCTGCTTTCCGGTACAGATTCTGGGGGGAATCACCATGTTCCAGTCGGGTGTGGCCCAGATGCAGACTGGCGAAGGTAAGACGTTGACAGCACTGTTGCCAGCATTCCTACGAGGACTTTATGGGGTCGGCTGCCATGTCCTCACATCGAACGATTATCTGGCACAACGAGACGCACTGTTTGCCAAACCCATTCTCCAACGACTGGGGCTCAGTGTGGGCTGGGTCGAAAGTCCGTCCGAGACACAGGCTCGACGCGAGGCATATCACTGTGACGTTACCTACGGAACAGGCAAGGAAATGAGCTTTGACTTCTTGCGTGATCGGCTCTGCCAATCACGCAAGACGGATCTCGGCTCACACGGACAATTCCCAGAGCCATCCGCCGCGCAGAGCCAGGTTCAACGCGGACACTACTTTGCATTGGTTGACGAGGCCGACAGCATCTTGATCGACCAGGCTCGAACTCCCATGATCATCGCCATCAGTCAACCACATGATGCGCGCATGATGGCCCTGTTTCGCTGGGGTGCGCAAATCGCGTCCCGGCTGACAGCAGAGTTTGACTATCGATATCACCGCCAAAAGCGGTCTGTTTCACTCACCCATCAGGGCCGCTGCAGCGTGCTGTTGGCGTCCAAACCTCCGTCACTCAACAGTTTTGATGCCGACACGATCATCAGGCAAACGGAACGGGCCTTAACGGCTCGCTGCGGCGTCACCGCTGATCTCGATTACGTTGTGATTGACGGACGCGTTCAGATCGTTGATGAATCGACCGGCAGGACACTTGATGGCCGCAAGTGGCAAGATGGACTGCATCAGGCCATTGAAATGAAGGAATGCGTGGAACTCAGCTCGGCGACATCAGAGGCCGCGCGGGTCACGCTGCAGGGCTATTTGAAGCAATATCGCCATCTGGCCGGCATGACCGGCACCGCGACACAGGTGTCACGAGAACTCAAGCGTGTCTATGGTCTCAAAGTTGCCACTGTCCCGACCAATCGTCCCTGCCTGCGAACCGAGTTGAAACCGCGGGTTTTCCTGCGGATGGAGCACAAGCTGGCAGCAATTGCCAGTGAGATTCGGCGTCTGCAGGCCGAGGCCCGCGCCATTCTTGTCGGGACACCATCCGTCGAGGCCAGCGAGACACTGGTGCGGTACCTGGACGCACAACAGATCGCGTATCAATTGTTGCATGCCCGGCATCATGCACGTGAGGCGGCCATTATCGACCGCGCCGGCGAGCCACGACGTGTGACGATTGCCACCAACATGGCTGGTCGCGGAACAGACATTCGCGTCCCGGCAAGTGTCCAGGCGCGCGGCGGCTTGCACATCATTGCCACCGAGATGCACAGTTCGTGTCGTATCGATCGACAACTCATCGGGCGGACTGCGCGGCAAGGTGAACCCGGTTCGTTTCAGTTTTTGTTGTCATTAGATGATGAATTGCTGCGGTCACTCGCACCACGGGTGCTGCAACAGGCCCGACAGGATGCCGGTGCCGGCAGTCAGGGACAGATTTCCAAACGCCATCTCGCGTTATTCCGCACCGCTCAGAAACGGCTCGAACGTCTGCACGAACGACAACGCCAGGACTTGCTCAAGCAGGAACGAGAACATCAGCGAATGTGTCGCGAGCTGGGCCTGAATCCGTACCTGGATTTCTTTGAATCCTCTGGCGGCGAATTGTGACGAGGGTCTCCGGAGTTCGCTGCCGCCGCTGGCCACCGCGACAGCTCAAAACCAGAAGTGCCGCTGGCCAAATTCGAGGACATCGCCGAACAGAACGTACATCAGACTCCGCTGACCGCAATTCAACTTCACGCTGACATCCGAGCCAATTCGGTGCGGATGCTGGGAATTGCGGTCCAGGGCGATCAACAGCCGCACCGTGCCCGTCGTCCCGGATTGAATCGACGTCTGTTCCAGGATCTTTGCCAGGTGTCCTGAGAATGCCGCCGTGGGATGGGACTTGAGTTTGAATTGAACGGGCAGTGGATCGTCGCCGTTGCCTTGCTGC
>Ga0315336_1001005_pt1 | contig 61884 bp, 45 predicted proteins | sample ASW5metaG_FD_204512 | JGI IMG/M metagenome (GOLD analysis project Ga0315336, IMG submission 204512) | Ammonia-oxidizing marine archaeal communities from Monterey Bay, California, United States - ASW #5 | ecosystem: Environmental > Aquatic > Marine > Intertidal zone | place: USA: California...
CAATTCCGGATTCCTTGAGAGACGAAACACGCAGCGCTGCGCTCGGCAGTTCCCGGCCCCAGGCTGGAGGTCGGTCGGCCTTGTGCGCCACGATCACGGCCGACGGCCAGGTGTTCAACAGGTCAACGTCTTCTGGCGACGGTGGCAGGCTGGTATCCAGCACCAGAACTCGGCAATCGGCGGTGGTCAATTCCTGCTGCGTTCTCGCCATCCCAGCGCGTTCCAGGTCATCGCTGGTACTCCGCAGTCCGGCGGTGTCAATCAGCCTGACAGGCCAGCCATCGAAGGCCGTGTCCGCACCCACCGCATCGCGCGTCGTTCCCGGCTGATCGAACACAATCGAGCGCGCGTAGCCCAGCAGCGCATTGATCAGGCTCGATTTGCCGACGTTTGGGCGACCGGCGAAAACCACGCGCCAGGGTTGGATCAGATGCCGCCCGAAGCGGGAGCGGTGCGTGAGCGACTTCAGGCGGAGCAACACCTGCTGCCTCATGACCGAGGAATCCGCCGTCGATTCGAGCCGCTCAATCAGCTGGTCGACCTCACGTTGCAGGCGTCCGTCAGCCTGCTGTACCAGGGCAGCGGCGGTCTGCAGAGTGGGAGCCTGCTGCAGCGCTTCCTGTAGTTCCGCTTCCAGAAACCCAGCCCCACGCGCCCGCTGTTCTCGCCAGGACTCCGGCTGGCACCCCAACCGCTGCAAATCCGCCATGATCCTCTGGACCGCGGAATCTCCTCCATGGCAGTGAATCTCGAGCAGATCAGGCTCCAGGCGACACAGCACCACGTCCTCGGGAACGGATGCCCCCCAACGGCCGAATACGATCCGCTCGATTTCCTGATCGGACACATCGCGCCCATTGTGGGAATAAAACACGCCGGGCCGCGCCGCGTCGATCACGGAATCACCACCGAGAACACGAATCGTGGCGACCGCTCCGCGTCCAGGCGGGGTGAGGATACAGGCCTTCGGTGATGCATCCGTCATAAGTTCGAGGTCCCCCGTCATCGGCCGGCAGTCGGACACCCGTCCTGCAATTCTCTGTGCGCCACACCATCGGCGGATCGCGAGTGTTGGGCTGGCGCGCGGATTGGGTTATTGTAGGGCGATGGTCAACATTGGAAACGCGATTCCATCATAACGGTCACAATCGGAGCCGGATATGTCAGCACCGCGAACACGATTTTCACATATGTTACTGTGCCTGCTGGTCCTGTCTGCGGCGGAACATTGCCTTGCAGATCCTCCCCCCGACAAGACGATTCCACCGGTCAAGCTCAGCGATCGTGCGCTGCGCATCCATCGCTCGGCGATCCTGATTGACGGTCACAACGATCTGCCCTGGGCGCTGCGCAAACGAGCGAATTCCGACTTCAACCGCGCTGACATCTCGGAACCGCAACCTCGGTTCCACACCGACATTGCCCGCTTGAAAACGGGAGGTGTGGGCGGTCAATTCTGGTCGGCATACGCTCCTGCCGAAACTCGTGCCCAGAAACGGGCCGCCCAATACGTGCTGGAACAAATCAAGCTCATTCACCTGATGGTCCAACGCTACCCGGACACTTTTGAGATGGCCGACACAGCGGATGACATTGTCCGAATTCACAAATCCGGAAAAATCGCTTCGCTGATTGGAGTTGAGGGTGGCCACGCCATCGAGAACTCGCTGGCCTTGCTGCGACACTATTATTCGTTGGGAGTGCGTTACATGACGCTCACTCACAGCGACACCTTGGACTGGGCCGATTCCGCGACAGACACCGCCCTGCACGGAGGGCTGACTCCGTTTGGCGAGGACGTGGTACGGACCATGAATGAACTCGGCATGCTGGTGGATATCTCACACGTGTCCGTGGAAACGATGCAAGACGCTCTCCGCGTCAGCCGGGCCCCCCTGATCGCGTCGCACTCGTCCGCGTTCGCCATCGCCGGCCATCCGCGGAATGTTCCCGACAATGTCCTGCGTCAGATCTCGAAAAATGGCGGAGTGGTGATGGTCAATTTCTATTCGGGCTTCATCGTTCCGGAATCGGCGCGGCGCATGGCGCGGATGTTCGACGTCCGCCGGGAATTGCGAAAACAGCATCCCGACGACACGGCCTTCAACAAAGCCCTGCAAGCGTGGCGCAAAGCAAACCCGATTCTGCCGGGCACCATTCACGACGTCGTCGATCATATCGAGCACATCGTCCGCATCGCGGGAATCGACCACTGCGGCATCGGTTCCGATTTTGACGGTGTCTCGATGCTGCCACGTCAATTGCACGACGTGTCAACCTACCCCTACATCACTCAGGTGCTGCTCGATCGAGGCTACAACGCGGAGCAGATTCACAAGATATTGGGGGGCAACGTGCTGCGTGCCCTGCGTCAAGCGGAACGCGTGGCTGGCAACCCCAAGCCCCAACGCAAATCCCCCTGAAACCCTCAACCTCGGGGCGCAGGTTGGCGAGGCCCACCGGGCGTCTGCCAGGCAGACCGCGGCGCGGCCAGCGGGGCGCGGGACACCACCGCAGGCGGGTCCCGACCTGCGGCGCGTTACAACTGCTGCCCACCGGCAATGTGCAGTGTTTCGCCCGTGATGTACTGGGAGTCCAACAGGAATTCGACGGCCTGGAACACGTCTTCGGGAGCCCCGGAGGTTTGCAACAGATCTGTGGCGGCCCGCTGCTGAAACGTCACCAGGTCACCGCCGGGTGGCGGGAGTATGGCTCCGGGAGCGATGGCGTTGACACGAATCTCGGGAGCCAGCACCTGGGCCAGGCTGCGGGTCATGGTGAGCAGCGCGCTTTTGGTCAGCGTATAAACCAGATGATCCGTTCCCGGCCGCGTGCCGCGCCAGTCAGCAATATTGATGATGTGCGCCCCGTGTCCCGCGGCGTGTTGACGGCTGAATGCCTGGCACAGAAAGAACGGAGCCTTGAGATTAATCGAAAAGTGGCGATCCCATGCGGATTCGCTCACCGCTTGCAGTCCCTGTTCCTCGAAGATCGCCGCGTTGTTGATCAGGATGTCCGCCGTACCGAACTGCGCGTGGGCGCAACCGAACAGTTTTTCGGCTGCGGCCAACGGGTCGCTGAAGTCCGCTTGAACGATTCGCACGGCCGCACCGTGTTGACTGGCCGCCTGCTCGGCGTCGGCCACAGAATGGTCAAAGTGCAAGACCACGCGACAGCCTCTGGCGACCAGCCCGTCGACAATCGACCGTCCCAGCCGCACGGCTCCTCCGGTCACAATGGCGACTTTGTGTTGCAGCAACATCACCAGTTCCCCAGTGTCGATTCCCGAAAGCCGTCGATTCCGGGATAGTAGAAAACGAGCCCAGCGGCTATCGTTCACACCGCGGTGACTCGACAGCCTGTGCCAACTATCGCCATTGTCGGCGTGAATTCCAAGAGCATGGCGGACAACCCCCAAGCGACGCACATCCGGTCGCGTGGCTGGATGATTCTCAAGTGGACCCTGTGCGTACTCGTTTTGTACGCTGTCGTGCAACGCGCCCGCAGCCTGTGGGACCACGATCAACTGCGCGACCTCGAGCTGCACGCCGGGTGGCTGGTTCTGGCCGCGACTGTGTATTTGCTGGGTTGGCTGCCGTCGATCTGGTTCTGGGGGGTGTTGCTCCGCGCCTCGGGACAACGCGTCGCGTGGACGGACATCGGACGCGCCTACTACTGCGGTCATCTGGGCAAGTACATTCCCGGCAAAGCCATGGTGCTGGTCATTCGAGCCGCTCTGTTACGCGGACGGGGAGCAACGGCTACTGTGGCCGCCTTGACCGCCACCTGCGAAACCCTGGTAATGATGGGTGTCGGGCTGGCCATCGGCCTCATCCTGATCCCGCAACTGCTGACTGCCCAGAACACGGCGACAGCGCCCTCCTGGCTGGCCGCGTTGGCCGATTTCGGGACATTGATCAGCGTTCTGGTGGTCGCCGGAATGGTCTGCCTGTTGCCCTGCGCCGCGCGCTGGGTCGTCCGGCTGGCCGATACCGTACGGAACAACCCGGACGCGGAGACCACTCCCGTCATCTCGACGCGGATGCTGGCCGCCGGTTTGCCGGCCTTCGCACTCAGCTGGATGCTGCACGGTCTGAGCCTGCAGTTGACCATTCGGGGAGTGTCGGCGGACACGCTCCCGCCAGTCGATTGGCTGACATGCACCGCTGCCGTCTCGCTGGCCACCAGCGTCGGATTCGCGGCTCTGTTCGCCCCCGGCGGGATCGGTATCCGTGAAGGCCTGTTGATTGAATTGCTGAGCGGACAGCCGGGTGTTGGTGGTCATATCGCCGTTGCTGCCGCCGTCTGCCTCAGACTGGTGTGGCTGATGTCCGAGCTTGTGACGGGGAGTCTGCTGTACCTGACTGGGATCAGGAATCGGCCAACGCTCCCGTCTTGATCTCGATTCGACGACCGTTGCCAGGCCCCCGGTCGCTCCCGCCTCGGGCCTCAGGCTGGCACTGCCAGCTCGCGTCTGTAACATTGAGAGATCGGAACCGCCAGACTGGATATACCGCGCACCAATCCATCACTGTGAAGCACTCGGCATGTTATCTGTCATCATCCCTGCCCTGAACGAAGCCCCCAGCCTGGAACAGCTGTGGTCGGAAATTGAACATGTCGGCCAGGACCTGGAAACCAAACTGGAGGTCATCTTCGTCGACGATGGATCCCACGATGATTCCTGGACGATCATTCAGAAACTGTCGCAACGCGATCGGCGGGTGCGCGGGATCCGCCTGCGTCGCAACTTCGGCAAAGCCGCCGCCCTGACGGCCGGCATTCAAGCGGCCCGCGGTCACTTGATCATGATGGCCGATGCGGACCTGCAGGACGATCCCGCCGAAATCCCTCGGTTTCTCGCCCGACTGTCCGAGGGATTCGATGTGGTCAATGGCTGGAAACATCGTCGACGCGACCCCTGGCACAAGGTCTATCCCAGCAAGGTCTTCAACTGGCTGGTCGGATGGCTCAACGGCTTGAAACTGCATGATCACAACTGTGGCTTCAAGTTGTTCCGAGCGGAAGTGGCGGAAGAAATCCGCATCTATGGAGAATTGCACCGCTTCATTCCCGTACTGGCCCACGCACGGGGCTTTCGTGTGACCGAAATCACGGTCAACCACCGGGAACGCCAGTTCGGACACTCGAAGTATGGCGTGCGCAGATTCTTGCGCGGCATGCTCGATCTGATCACCGTCAAATTCCTGACCGGCTTTGGACAACGCCCGCAACATATGTTGGGAGCCATGGGTCTGTTCTTCTTTCTGATCGGCTCAATGGGACTGGGAGCTCTGGGAGTCAAATGGCTGCTGATGAACCCCCTGGGAGTCCTGACACCCGAGCCGATCGGAACCCGGCCCCTGCTGGCCTATTGCGTCGCCTCAACCCTGCTCGGCGCACAGGCCATGACTCTGGGCCTGATGGCCGAGTTGATCGTCGCCTATACAGTCCGAGCACAGGACACGTTCAGTATCGCCGAACACACGGAAAACACCGCGGCCGACGGTGATGCGTGTCCAGCGGCTGGAGACGATGCAGCCGCATCGGGCGGGCGTTGATCCGCCGACGCGCTACGCGACCTGTTCAGCCACTTCGCAGTCCATCACTCCCGTTTGCCTTGAAAACCGACGCCTACCGGGTATGCTGGTTTCTGTAGAAATCCGAAACCTGCCTTCGAAATCCCTCCCCCCCATTCCAGACACGCCGATTGGATCTGGACACAGCCCTGCAACTTCACGAGGTCCGGCACTGACTCCGGCCCGGTATCGAAAGATTCGATGCCCGATTCGTGTCATGGATTGCTTCCCTCACACGGAATCTCAGACAGGTCTCCCTTCGATTGACCCGCCTTTGCTGGAAGCCAACAATGATCTGGGCTCAGTTGACCAGTCGTACGCCTCCGATACCCGACTTGATGATCAGGAGTGATTGCGGTCCCGTTGTGCTCGGCCGCCGCGAGACGGCCGATGTGTTTGTTCCGGACTCGTGTGTCAGCCGTCAGCACTGTCAACTCGAACTCGCGAGTGACGGTGTGGTCATTCGCGATTTGCAATCGACCAACGGAACGATCGTCAACGGAAACGTGTTGACCAGTGAACACCCGCTGAGAGTGGGTGACTCGCTGATGCTTGGCAATGCGGAATACGAAGTGGCATTCGTAACAGAGAACGACGAATCGCCGCCAAGCGTCGGTACGATTGACGAGCACGGCAACTCAGTGCCCGGGCGGGGTTGAGCAACCCGACGGTCTTGTCAATGTCTGGAGACCTCCGCCGAGTCTGCGGTCGACCGACGGCTGAGCGGAAACTGGAGCTGTTGGCAGGCGTTCATCACAGGGCTGATGCGCGGTGCGTCGGCGATCAACTCCTGCGAATCAGCAGCGCCTGGTACGCGCCGTCGGCGGGCTGCCCCGGCATGAATTTCCGCTCCGTCTCCAACTGCATCTGGGGTCGGAGATGCAATGCGCGGCGCACAACGGCCTCGTTTTCATCGGGATTGATGCTGCACGTGGAATACACCACGCGACCGCCGGGTCTCACCCGATCAACGGCAGCCAGAAGCAAACGCTGCTGAATCACCCGCAGTTGCTCAATCGCCGGCGGCTCCAGACGCCAACGCGCTTCGGGCCGCTTGCCCAGAACACCCGAATTGGAACAGGGCACGTCAACCAGAACACCGTCAAACAAATCGGCTGGCAAGTCGCTGGTGTTTTCCGAGATCTGCATCGTCCGCACGATTTCGATTCCCAGTCTCTGCACAGTGTCACAGACCGATTCCAGTCGTTCCTGACGGATGTCCGTGGCCAGAATGCTGCCACGATTGCGCATCCGTTCCGCCAGGTGCGTCGTCTTGGTTCCCGGCGCGGCACACACGTCGAGAATCGCGGTTTCCGGCTGAGGATCCAGCAGATCGGAAGCCGACATTGCCGATTCATCCTGGACGGTGAATCGGCCGGCGATGTGCCCCGGCAACAACGCCACAGGTCCCAACCGTTCCAGACACACGGCTTCGGGGAGACGGCCCGCGGTGGCTCGGATCCCGGCGGCAGCCAACTCGCTGATCACATCCTCCCGCGTGCTGCGGTGCAGGTTGATCCGGATGGATGCGCTGCCCGGAGTGTTGAACCAGAAGGCCAGCCGCAGTGTCTCGTCAAATCCTCTGGCTTCCAGCCATGTGGCTATGGACTGAGACGGAAAACTGAAGGCGGCCGAGATGTACTCAACCGGCTGGTCGACGGGAGACGGAAACACCGATTCTCGACACAACCGAAACACATCCGGACGAATCGCAACCGCCCGTTCAGACGGCGCGGACGACTCTTCCGAAGTCAACAACCGCGACAATCCCCGTAGAACTCCGTTGACGAACCCCGACCAACCCGGACGCCCCATGCGTTTGGCCAGTTCCACCGACGTGTGCAACGCCGCGTGTTGCGGTACTCCGGACATATAGATCAGCTGGTAACTTCCCATCAGCAGCAATGTCCACAACTCGAGTTCGACCCGTTGGCGTGGACGACTGACGATTTGTGTCAACAAGTGATTCAATGTTCCCTGACGTCGCACGACTCCACAGATGATCTCGGTACAAAACCCACGATACTCAATCCCGTCATCCGGGACCTGTGCCTGGTCCAGCAATCGCGCAACAAACCTGCCGGTCTGAAAATAGTCGATCAAGACATTGAAGATGACTTCGCGGTCGTTGGCGGGACACAAGATCCGCCCAACGTTCCGTGATGGCCCCGCATCGCGTCTTCCGCCGTTCATGGCACACCATGACACAAGTGAGCCAGATCTTCGAAATAGCCGGGATACGTCTTGACCGTACACTCCGGGTTGGCGATCAGAATCCCTGGACTCCGGAGCCCGATCAATGCGAAGCTCATGGCCATGCGGTGATCGTCGTAGGTCTGGATTTCCGCAGGCTGGGGATGGCCCGGGTGTACTGTCAGGCCATCAGGATGCTCGTCGACGACGATCGCCAATCTGCGTAATTCCGTCGCCACCGCAGCAATCCGATCCGTCTCTTTGTGCCGCACATGGCCGATGTTGCGAATCCGGGTCGGGCCCTGGGCAAACACAGCGACCGCAGCTAACGTTTGAGCGGTATCGCTGATCCCGTTCATGTCGATGTCGATCCCGTGGAGCGGGCAACCACGGACGGTGATTGCATCGTCTGCCCAGGCGACGGCACACCCCATCCGCTCCAGAGCCTGAACAAACGCGACGTCCCCCTGCACAGAGTCGCGCGACAGACCCGACACCGTGACTTCGCCGCCGGTTATCGCCGCCGCCGCAAAAAAGTAACTGGCCGCCGAGGCATCGGGTTCAATTGAAAAATCGGTCGCCACGTAGGTTCGAGATGCGACCCGCAGCGCGGATTCCGAGATCCATTGGACTTCGGCGCCAAAACGCGACATGACCCCCAAAGTCATGTCGACATAGGGTCGCGAGACCAAGCGGCCCTCGATGTGCAATTCCACCGCCGAGGCCGCCTGTGGAGCCGCCATCAACAACGCGCTGAGAAACTGGCTGGAAAGGGCTCCCGATACCCGTGTCGCACCACCAGACAGGCCCCGACCCAGCACTCGGATCGGCGGGCAACCATTCTCGCCACAGACGACGTCGGCACCCAGAGCATTCAAGGCACAAGCCAGATCGGCGATCGGACGCTCACGCATCCGCGCGTTGCCGTCAAGCCGGTAATCTCCGTTTCCGCCAGCGCACAAAGCGGTCAAGAAGCGGATGCTGGTGCCGCTGTTTTCCAACCACAATTCGGCCGATTGACTCGGCAACACTCCGCCACAGCCGTCCACCAGCAACCGGTGTTCGTCGGCGTCGATCGCGATACCCAACCGCCGCAAACTGTCGATCATCACCCGCGTGTCCTGGCTGTCCAGCGGACCGATCAACGTCGACCGACCTTGGGCCAGAGCGGCAATCAGCAACGCGCGGTTCGTCAGGCTCTTGGAACCCGGAGGACGGATTGAACCGCGCACAGCCCCCGCGACGGGTACCATCCGATGCGATTTGTTCATCACTCGCGCACTCACTGACAACACGCGCAACCACAGACACGCCAACCAGCACCAGCATACACGCCCATCCACGTTTCGAAAGCTCGAGCCGGCCGCCAATCGCCAGACGGCATGCCCAGAACCACGACTCAGATCGTCCAGCCGTCGCGTGTGGGGGTACCCGGAGCGGAAGTCTTCAATTGACACCTATTTAACCTATTATTCCCATTTACCCAATAGATGGGACGTTGGACAGTCCGATACAAACTGACACACGGGGGGCTGAGTGGGACTGGGCTGCCCTCCTGCGCAATGATTGCCTGACTTGTGCCGAGCAGCGGAGCGGGCCCACGAGGTTGATTTCATGATTGAGCGCCTGTTGGTTTTGATTCTGGCCTGCTGTGTCTTCCTGGGGGTCTGGCGCCACGATGCGCGGAAGCAGCAATCGTGGAGGGCCGCTCAGCAGCGGCACCGAGCTCAAGCTGACGATCCGGGGCGACGGCTGGACCGGGTGTCGCGGCGGACGACCGACGACCAACTTGGCAATCCGATGGCCGCAACCGGCACGCGGGAGCGGACGCCAACACAGTCCGATGGAACCGAGCGTCGGTTGCCGCCTGGCGTCCCGCGTGATGAGGCATCGGCCGTCGTCTTGCCGCTCGATCTCCCGCTTCCGTCCGTGATCGTCCCCGGGGACTTCCGAGTCATCAACCATCGCGGATTCGTCGGGCGAATGCGAATCGCCGACACCGATCTGGCCATCCTCGGGCTGTCCCGGGGCCAGAGACCTCAGAACTTGCATACAATCGTCACCCCTGATGGACCTTGGTATTTGATTCGGATCACGTCCCATCCGACCATCGCCTCGTTCGCGGCGGATGCAGCTGACAAATCGCAGCCAACAGCCCGCATGACCCGCTGGCTGGCGGCACCGGAGCAGAACTTGGAAGCCGCCTCCAAGTTCTACCGTTCCGAACTGAGTCGGCAGCGCAGGGCAGTCACTTCGGACATCGTGCGTCTTGTCCATCGTGGCGGGCAGCGGATTGTGAACGGCTGGAACACCTGGCAGTCCCGGACGCAGTTGTCGGGCCAACCGTCGGCAACACTTCGCTAGTGCCCGGGCAACACCGAAGCTGCGACAACGGAGCCACCCGGTGTTGACCAAGTCAACCGGACATCGGCATCACCGTCACCGCCACCAATGTCACGACCAGCCCGACCAGCCCCATACATGACGTCATCGGCGTCACATACTTCAAGCCCTCGGTCTCCGTCATGCCGCTCATCTTGGTAATCACCCAGAAGCCACTGTCGTTCATCCAACCAATCGGTTTCGAACCACAACCGATCGCCACGGCCAGATAGACCGGATGAAACGGCAAACCGGGTGCCAGGCCCGAGAGAATTCCCACGGCCGTGATCATGGCCACGGTTGCCGAACCCTGGGCCGTCCGGATGGCGGCGGTGATCAGGAACGCGCATATGATGATCATCGCCGGAGACACGGACGGCAGGTCGCTCATCAGGCCGGCCACGTTGGTCTGCTGCAACACCTGGCCAAAGGCCCCGCCAGCGGCCGTGATCAGAATAATCACGCCACCACTCGACAATGCAGGCTGCACCGCGCTGGCCAAATCCCGCATGCTTCTGGCCTGAGTCTTGACCAGCATCGCCATGGCGCAAACGGCCGAGATGACCAGTGCGATGTTCTTGTCGCCCAAAGTCGCCGCCGTGTGCATCAGCGTATCGGGCAACTCCAGCGGGAGCCGTTTCAGGATCGTGTAACCACCGATCAGAACCACGGGTAGCAAGATGGGCAACAGGGCCGCCCACGTGGGCGGCAGCTCCGCCGCGTCCCGACGTGAAATGGTCTCCAGTTCTTCCAGTGACAGGTCAGCGGAGTCGCGCAGCGGCAGGTCCCAGATTCGGCTGACAAACACCGCGTAGACGTATCCAAAGGCCACCGTGAACAGGCCCACCACTCCACCGACGAGGATCATCAGGCCGATGTCGACGCCCAGTTCACTAGCCACCAGCAGTGGTCCGGGTGTGGGCGGCACCAGCGAGTGCGCCATCGTGGCACCCGCGACAATCGAGAGCACGTACAACAAGTAGTTGCGGCCGGTCCTCATCCGCATCGCCTTGCCCAGCGGAATCATCAGGTAGAACACGGTGTCGAAAAACACGGGAACACCCAACAGGAAACCGCTGGACAAGAAGGCCAGCGGTGCGCGGTCTTCGCCCAAGCGGCCCAACAGCGCGCGGACGATGCGGTCGGCGGCTCCACTGTCGAGCAGGCACTTGCCAATGATCGAAGCCATGGCGATCAGGATGCCGATCTTGGCACACGTGCTCCCAAATCCGGTTGCAATCCGCTGTCCCACGGTCTGCTCGGCCAGGCCCCGCGCCTGCTGCAACCCCTGCGGCGGAACCACAAGATCCGAACTACGGATGCTGACCGGCAACTCTCCCGTGGCAACGAAGGCACCACGCTTGCCGGGTTGTGTGAACCGCAAAATTCCAATCTGCCCAAACTCCCGTCGATCGGCGTCGAATCGAACCACATCCAGCGTGCCCAGCGGCCTGGCAGTTTCGAGCACCACGCCCGCGGATGCTGATTTCGGCCTGGCGGTCGATGCGGAGTCGTGTGCCGCCGGTTGGACTTGGAATTTGATCGCCATTTTGGACAGAGCGTGGCGCTGGATTGCCAGCGACGGTGTCATGACGGCCACGACCAGGGCCCCCAACGTCAGTGCGAGAAAGGCGTGCAGCTTGAGGACCAGGACCCCGCCAACAACAACCAGAATTCCGGCCAGGATGATGATCAGCGTGCTCCACGTAACGTCCATTGCATTCCCCATCTGTTCCGAATCACGCGGTCGTGACTCGGGATGCTTTTCCCCTTGTTGATTCCGAACCCCCAGGTGAACATGTTGGCTGGCAAACTGCAAGATATGCGTTTCGGGAACAACTGTCCGGATCTGACAGACCGGAATCCCACCCTGAACTCGGAAATTATGTCATCGAATCCGCAAACCGAGCGAAACACGCACATGACGAAAGTGTTAACATCTGGCAAGGCCATCGGAGACGCAGTCTCCCGGCCCCGGCATTTGCGGATGCCGAACTGGTTTGGAATGAGCCGAAGTGACTATGGGCGTGCCCGTCTCGAGGAAATACCGATGAAACACCGTGGTATGACTTTGCCGGCCGTTGCCGGCCTGATCCTGCTGGGACTGCTAACGGCAGCTCCGGCTCAGGACACAACCGGCGTGATCATCAATGCGGCCGGCGGCCGTACGGACGCTCTGCGCATGGCGGCGCGGATCGACGACATGCTGGCTGCCGAGATGCGAAAAACCAAGGAACGGCCCGCACCTCTGGTCAATGACGAGGACTTCTTGCGACGCGTCACATTCGACCTGGCGGGCACCGTGGCCGCTCCCAGCGACCTGATCCTGTTCGGACTGAACCCACAGAACAGCAAGCGATCGGCACGCATCGACCAGCTGCTGGAGTCGGACGCCTACGCCACCAACTGGGCTCGATACTGGCGCGACGTCATCCTGATGCGGGCCACGAACATGCGGATTGGCATGGTCACCAGCTCCTTCGAGTCCTGGATGACGGAACAGTTGGCCAGCAATACGCAGTGGGACGAAATTACGAAATCACTAATCTCGGCCACTGGCGACGTGAGAGAGAATGGTGAGACAGCCCTGGTCTTCGCTCATCAAGGCGCGGCGGACGAAATCGCCGCGGAGACCTCGCGGATTTTCCTGGGCATCCAGATTCAGTGCGCCAATTGTCACGACCACCCGACCGACGAATGGAATCGACGCGACTTTCACGAGTTGGCCGCGTTCTTCCCCCGTATCAGCGTGCGTCCGGTGCGGGAAGACGGACGCACCCGTTCCTTCGAAATCTTGTCCAACGACCGGGGACGATCGGGGGGACGTTCCAATCCGTTCACCCGCGCTCGATCAATGATGCTCCGCAACGACCGTAACCGCGACGGCAAGATCACAAAGTCCGAGGCCGCCAACACGCCCTTCGAGCGTTTGTTTGCCCGTGCCGTGGAATTGGGTGACGCGAATAAGGATGGTGCCTTGACGGTCGCCGAAGTCAGCAAAATTGAACCGCCGACCAACAACCAGCCCGGCCGGGGTTCCTTGGAGCATTACATGCCCGATTTGTCCAATCCGGCATCCCGCGGGACCTTGGTGAAACCGGCGCTGTTCACGAATTCGAACTCGATCAAGACCGGGCTAGACGATCAAGACCGCCGCAATCTGCTGGCCAAGTCGCTGACGGCACCGTCGAACCCCTGGTTCGCTCGAGCCTACGTGAATCGCATCTGGACCGAGATGATGGGCAAGGGATTCTTCACTCCGGTGGACGACATTGGCCCCGGCCGCTCGGCGATGCACGCCGACATCCTGGATGTGCTGAGCAGTGGATTCACATCGAGCGGGTATGATGTTCGCTGGCTGTTTCGCGTGATCGCCAACACACAGGCGTACCAGAGGCAATTGTCGACCGGCACGCACGCTCCGGAGTCCTTTGCCGCGACAAGCCCCACGCGGCTGCGTTCGGACCAACTGTACAATGCGTTGCAGCAGGTATTGGGATTCCGTGAAACAGCGACGCGATCCAGCGGCCGGATGATGGGCCCCTACGGGCGCGACCGGTCGATACGCGGCATGTTTTCCCAGATCTTCGCCTTCGATCCCTCCACACCTCAGGCCGACATCACCGGCACCATCCCCCAGGCTCTGTTCTTGATGAACTCACCCATACTGAACCAGGCCATCAAAGGCACTGGCAATTCACGACTGGGACGGATGCTCAGGGACTTCCCCCGCGATCGAGACCTGATTGGCGAAATGTATTTGCTGGTCCTGATGCGTGAACCAACGGACCGTGAAATGAGCATCTGCCGGAATTATCTCAACGGCGTCACGAACCGCAACGAAGCCTTTGAAGACCTGTTGTGGAGCCTGTTGAACTCCAGCGAATTCTCGTCGAAACGTTAAATCACAGACAGCGGCGAGGCGTCTGTTGCCTGCCGCTGCCGTGCGACCCCAAGCAGGCACACGTCCGTTAACGACACTCCATCCGGGAATGCGAACATGAAACTGTTTCACCACGAAAATATCAGCGTCGGCCGATCCGGAATCACGCGCCGCGGTTTTCTGCACGGGGTGTCCGCCGCCGCGATCGCCGGGGGAACATTGAGCTTCCGCGACGTCATCAGCCTGCAGGCCGAGGAACTGCGGAAGCAGAACCGGTCCATGATTCTGCTGTGGATGGCCGGTGGTCCCAGCCAGTTCGAAACCTTCGATCCCAAACGCGACACCGACGTCGGCGGACCCACCAAGTCGATCAGCACCGCAGTTCCCGGCATTCAGATCGCCGAGGGCTGGGAACAAATCGCGGGCCAGATGCAGGACCTGGCCATCGTGCGTTCGATGACCAACAAAGAAGGCAGCCATCCGCGGGCCTCCTACCAGATGCACACCGGCTACTTGCCTTCGGGCAGTGTCAAACACCCCAGTCTGGCCTCCAACATCGCGCAACAGATCGGCGATCCCGAATCCGACCTGCCCTCGGTCGTCTCGGTCGGCCGGACGCAAGGAGCGGGGTTCCTGGGCGTCGACTACGAACCGTTCGTTGTCAACCGGCCGGGACAGATGCCCCTGAATGTCTCCAGCACCGTGGCCGCCCCGCGGTACAAACGGCGCCTGGGACTGCTGGATCAACTGGAGGGTGAGTTTGCTGACAACGGTGGAGACCAGGTGGTCGAAAACCGTCGCGGCCTGTATCGCAAGGCCTCCCAGATGGTGCTCAGCAAACAAACCGAGGCGTTCAAGATCGACGACGAGCCCCAAGATGTCCGTCAGAGCTACGGGGATTCCAACTTCGGACGGTCCTGTCTGATGGCCCGGCGATTGATCGAAGCCGGCGTCACGTTTGTCGAGATCGTCTGCCGTGGTTGGGATACGCACGACAACAATTTCGAAAGAACAAACCAATTGGCCCAGCAAGTCGATCCGGCGACGGCCGCGCTGATTCAGGATCTGAAACAACGCGGACGATTGGACTCGACGTTGGTCGTCTGGAGCGGTGAATTCGGACGCAGTCCGAGGATCAACGCACGCACGGGACGGGATCATTATCCGCGCGCGTTCAACCTGCTGGCGGCCGGCGGGGGGATTCGCGGAGGCCAGGTCGTGGGTGCCACCGAGCCAAACGGCAGCGCGATTGCTGATCGTCCGGTCAGTGTCAGCGACCTGTTCTGCTCGATCTGCCATTCGCTGAAAGTGGATCCCCGTCACGAATCCATCAGTCCGCTGGGGCGGCCGATGAAGATCGTGGACGGCGGTGAAGTGGTCAGCGAGCTGTTCAGTTGAGCCGCGGCTGAGCAGAGACCGTTGAGATCAGGCCGCGGTGAGGTGATTGCCCACCTCACCGCCGATCCAGTCCGACTCCAGCGAACCATCCGTTCAGAGTCCGGAAGCGACTGGGGGGCCCGGTATGCTGCCGGGCCCCCCAGTGATCGCTGTGCGACGAACGTGAGCAGAACCCGGTGCAGAACCGGGGACGGCTGCGGCCCGTTGTGATGTCAGAGCGTCCATCCCTCGCGATAGTCGCGACCCAGGTACTGGTTCGCCTCGGGATAATTGGTCACCTTCAGATTCTTGGCATCCCATTTGATCTCTTTGCCGGCCCGCAGAGCCACATTGCCCAGCAAGATCGTCTCGGTCAGCCGTCCGGCGTAATCAAAGTTGGACATCGCAGCTGGACCACCCTTGCACGCTTCGGCGTATTCCGTGAAGTGGCCGGGCGAACGCGGCAGTGTTGGTTCCGGCTTCTTGTAGTCCACGAATTTTTTCTTGGGCAGCAGGACGTACTTGGATCCGTAGTCATTCGGAGAATACAAGGTGCCTTTGTCGCCGACCAGCAGCGAGCCGCTGCTGGCGTATTTCTCACCCTGCAGCAGTTCTGGAACGGGACGTTTGCCCCCGTCGTACCACTTGACGGTGCAGGGCGGCAATTTTCCGCGCTGCGGAAACTGGAAGGTAATCACGGACCATTTCGGATAGGTCTCGTTTTCGACAATCCCCGAGGATTCGGCGACAATCGACTCCGGATCGTAGAGTTCCGCGGCCATCACAGCCATGTTGGCAGTGTGGCAAGCCATATCACCCAGCGCTCCGGTTCCAAAGTCCAGCCAGCCGCGCCACTTGAAGGGGTGATAGGCGGAATGGTAGGGACGTTCGGGTGCCGGACCGAGAAACAGATCCCAATGCACATGTGACGGCACCGGCTGAGTGTTCTTGGGACGACCTGTGCCTTGCGGCCAGATGGGCCGATTCGTCCAGATGTGCACTTCCCGCACATCACCAATCCCACCGGAACGGACCGTCTCGACCGCTTCGCGGAGCCCCGTGTTGGACGTGCCCTGGTTCCCCATCTGACTGGCCACTTTGTGCTTGGCCGCCAGTTCGCGCAGTGTACGGGCTTCGACCACCGACCAGGTCAGTGGTTTCTGGCAGAAACAGTGTTTACCCAATCTGATGGCCGTCGCGCTGGCTGGAGCGTGACTGTGATCGGGCGTGCTGACGGTCACTGCGTCAATCTTGTCGCCCATCTCATCCAGCATTTTTCGATAGTCGTTAAACGTCTTGGCCGATTTGAAACGAGCCGACTTGCGTTTCAGATTGTTGTCATCCACGTCACACAGCGCAACCACGTTTCCGTGGCGACCCGCGCTGTCCGAATCACTCGATCCCTTACCGCCAACACCGATGCAGGCGAAGTTCACTTTTTCCAAAGGCGAGCGTTCCTGTGTAAAGGCCGGTCGACTTCCAACCCACCAGGCTGTGCCCAACGCTGTGGACTGCTTGATAAAGTCACGACGTGTTGAATTGCGACTCATAAGATGTTTCCTCCACCACAGTGATATTGATCAAAACTCTGATCACAAAACGGATCAAGAACTATAAAGGGCCGCATTGGCACCGTCGGCGGCGCAATGCAACCACCGCCTTGCCAAACACGTCCACCGCGGGAAAACACAGACTGCAGATGGACACGCAATTTGTCGCCTGAGTTCAACCGACAACGGCGATCGTCTCAACTGTGCCCGTCTCCGGATTGGGCGAGAGATCATGATAATCCATCGATCGACTCCGCGCCCAGCGGCTTGCATCAAATTCGAAACAAAGCCCACCAAGTCCTGCCGTGCTGTCAGCGGCGACACCAGCGGCGACGTGCGACAGCACCGCCCGAGTCCAGCCTTGAAACTCCGTCGTCACCGCTCAACAATGGCGGCTCACCTGGAATGGCACTCGCCGCCGAGCCCAGGCGCTGATCTGGACCGCAGCGTGTGCCAGCGAAGACTGCCGTTTCACGAGAATTTCGCAGCGGCGGCAGACCGTCGTTCCGATCGCCTGATCACGCACAGGGCGACGGACCGACGTGGGTGTGTTGGATTTGACGACTTGGTGTGCGCCGTTGTTTTGATTCTGTCTCTTTCCCGTCTTGGATGCCGATCGATGCCAACCCGACCTCGTGTAAGCCTGAGTGCCTTCGCTGACGAAGCCGCCAATCGCAAAACAGCCATTGAGCAAATGGTGGCACTGGCCGCAATGGGCTTGCGGCACTACAGTCCAAGATTTGTCGACGTCGCCGCCAACGGCAACGTCAAACACGTCGTGGAACTGAGCGCGGCGGAGCTGAAGCAACTCAAACAGATGCACGCGGAGTTCGGAGTCGGAGTGACCAGCATTGGATCACGGATCGGCAAAGTGAAGCTATCCAATATCGACGACGGTTCGCACAACGTATTTGTCCCCTTCAAACGCTACCTGAAAACCGAGGTCGCGGCGACGATTCGCGCCGCACAGGCCCTGGACACTCGACTCATCCGCGGATTCTCGTTCTACCATCCGCGTGGCAGCGATCCGCGAGACCACATCCCGCAGGCGGTGGACCAACTGGGAGAGATCGTGGATCTGTGCGCCACGGCGGGACTGGTCTTCGGGCTGGAAATCGAACCGAATCTGATCGGCGAAACGGGTGCTCTGCTGGCGGAACTGGCCCGCAAGGTGCGTCAACCGAACTTGGTGATCGTATTCGACGGGGGCAATGTGGCAGCCATGAACAAGCACCCCGTCGAGGTCTACCGGGAGTATCTTGCCGTCCGCCAGTATCTGGGCTGGATGCATATCAAGGACTATCGCATCGATCCTGATCTGCAATGGACCGGTACTGTCGACGAAGAACGTCTTAAGAATTTCGTTCCCGCCAACGCAGGTGACGCCGGTCACGAACTGGTACTGCGTGACCTGCGCGACCAGCTGCCGAAGTTGCAGCGCAAAATGAAACGTCTGGGTGTCCCGACATTCTTCCTGGAAGTGGAACCGCATTTGAAAGGCGGGGGACAATTCGGCGGCTTCAGCGGTCCCGATGGAATGGGCGTGGCCGTCCGCGGTTTGTGCTCGGTGCTGGACTACGTCGGTATCGATTACGACCTGCGGGACTTCTCTGACATCCGCGCGGCTCGGGGATTCTGATACCGCGCATGTTCAACGGTTCGGGTCCTGTTCCTGAGCGAGAATCGTGATGACCTTTGATTTCGACGCGTTAAAATCGTACCTGGTCTGTCCTCAATCCAAGGCGCCGCTGGTACTCGAAAATGAAACGCTGGTAGCGTGTGATCCGGAGAATCGGTTACGCTACGATATCCGAGACGGGATTCCACTGATGCTGGTGGACGAAGCCACCTCACTTTCCCTGGATGAATGGTCTCAGATCATGAGCCGCCACCAGCGTGATCCCGGAACGGGACAATCCGTGAGCGGCTGACACGGCAATGCGTGTTTCTTGCGGGCAGCGGTCACGTGACGCGCTTGCGCACGCCGCACTCGATGACTGTCAGTTGGAATGGAAAGACCTTGAGCATGACTGGAACACAACGACAGGCCGTGGTTCTGGGAACCGCGGTGGCCCTGATGCTGACGTCGCACGTTGACCACGTTCGTGGCCAGGACGCTCCGAAAAAAAACAGGGCGGCCGGCAAATCCAAAACACCCGCCCGCTACAGCTATCGAAAGATCCACGACCCCAACGGAATTGGCAAATTCTACATGGGACGCGAAATTGCCCATGTCATGGGGTTTGCCGGAGCGGCCTGGCTGGAACGTTCGTCACGCGAACGTGAGGAGCGGCTGTCGTTGCTGGTCAAGAGTCTCAAACTGCGCCCCGGAATGGTGATCGCCGATATCGGAGCCGGCAGTGGCGTGGTTTCCATGCTGATGGCCGAGCAGATCGGAGCCGACGGTCGCATCCTGGCGGTCGATGTGCAACAAAAAATGCTCAACCGCCTGGTGAAGCGGGCCCGTCAACGCGGGCTGAGCAATATCACACCCGTCAAAGGCACGTCCAAATCACCGAATCTCAAACCGGCCAGCGTCGATTTGGTGATTCTGGTCGACGTGTATCACGAGTTCGATTTTCCCTTCGAAATGCTGCAGCAGATTTCCGGAGCTTTGAAGCCGGGCGGCCGTGTCGCTTTCGTCGAATATCGTAAAGAAGATCCCTCAGTCCCCATCAAACTGGTGCACAAGATGACCGAAGCACAAGTCAAGAAGGAAGCCAGTCTTCCGGAATTCGGGTTGCGCTGGAAAGAGACCATCGGCATTCTGCCGCGACAGCACATCGTCGTTTTCGAACGCCCTGTCGAAGCCGAAAAACGGACCGACAGCGGGTCGCCCGATTCATGACCTTTGGCAATCATCCGGACTGTGGTCTCAACGCATCCGAACGGTGATCTCAACACTGTCAGGACTCGAGTATGTGCCGACATCGCTTGACCGCCGGACAAGACGTCTGCTTGTCCGAATTGCCGACACGCGGTAAAGATCTGCATCCCGATCGCCGTGAAGCGAAACGGGAATTCGGAGAACTCAAACAGGAGTTGTTTGAACTCCAGTGCCGGCTGTATGCCGAAGGCCGTCAGCAATTGCTGGTCGTTTTGCAGGCCACTGACACCGGGGGCAAAGACGGGACCATCCGCGACGTTTTTTCGGGTATCAATCCTCAGGGCGTCCGCGTCACGTCATTCAAGGCTCCCACGGCGCAGGAACGGAAACATGATTTCCTGTGGCGCATCCACCAGGCCGTTCCGGCTGCAGGTATGATCGGTGTCTTCAACAGATCACACTACGAAGATGTGTTGATCGTTCGAGTCGATCAACTGGTTCCTCAAGACGTTTGGGAACCGAGATACGCAACGATTAACCAGTTCGAACATCTGCTGCTGCAGGCCAACACGAGGATTCTCAAATTCTTCCTGCACATTTCCCGTGACGAGCAGAAAGAACGGTTGGAAAGTCGGCTGCAGCAACCCAGGAAACACTGGAAATTCAATATCGACGACCTCAAAAAGCGCGGGCAGTGGGACGACTATCGGAACGCCTACCAGGACATGCTCGCGCGGTGCACCACCACCGAAGCTCCCTGGTACGTCGTTCCCGCGGACCAAAAATGGTATCGCAATCTGGTGGTCGCCCAAACCGTGGTGCAAACGCTCAGAAGTATGGACCCACAATACCCCGAACAGACCGATGATCTATCGTCAGTCGTCGTGGAGTGACGCCGGGCCACGGTGTGCGCCATCCCGATCGGACAGGTCTCGCAACCGCAGCGATCGGCCGCGCTGAACAACAGACCGGCAGGCCCTGGGCTGTGCGAAACCGTTGGGACCCGATCGGCCCGCCGCCAGTCGGTGGAGGGGTTCGCCACAGTTGGATGGGTCGCGTCGGGAGGTGACCACCGGCCGTGTGTTCAGAGTGAATTGTCCGGTCCTGCCGAATTGCCGCCGACACGTATTCCGACACTGTGTCGCGATTTGCGGACCAAAGTTCCCGACGGTCTTGGCTGAGGGTTTACACCTCTCAGTTTCCAGCACGGACGGTGGAGCAACTTGAAAGAAAGTCCTCGCTTTCAGGCAATAGCGATTTGACATGTTCGGCAATCGACCTAGGTTTGTCGTGCCATGTTCAACCGAATGTGGCCTCACGCATCAGACTGCACGTTTGTATCGACGACACCCTGATCTTGCACGTATAGACTTCGGAGACATGGGATGCGAAATAAAAAAGCGCTGACGACCGGCGACGTCGCCAAGTACTGCGGTGTCAGTTTTCGAACCGTAATCCGCTGGATTGAAAGCGGCCGGCTCAACGCCTACCGTCTTCCCGGCCGTGGTGACAATCGCATCAACGTCGAAGAGTTCCTACAGTTTCTGTCGGAACACGACATGCCGGTCCCGAACGACTTGACCGACAGTCAACGACGTGTCCTGGTTGTCGACCCGGATGCCGAAACAGCAGACGGTATTGCCGCAACCCTCAAAGCCGCAGGCTTCGAGGTCGAAACCGCCAGCGACAGCTTCAGCGCCGGTTCACTGCTGGAAACCTTCTCACCCTCGGTCGTCACTCTCGACTTGACCGTGCCCGGATTGAGCGGCGGAGACGTGTTGACCTACATTCGCGAGAATCGCGACCAGGAACAAACTCGGGTGCTGCTGGTGGCCAGGGGCAGCATTGAATCGCTGCAAACCGCCGCCGGTAATGGTGCCGACGACTTCTTGCAAAAACCGTTCACGGACTCGATGCTCGTCGACAAAGTCGTCGAGCTCGCCAATAGCCAGGGCACACGCAAACGAAGTTTGTCGCGCGTCTGACGGCCCGCGGCGGTCAGCGTCCAGGCCCTCAACTCAATTGATGCGAACCGCGTCGCCATCTTCCGCGTCCGTCTTCAGGACTTTGGAAGCCTCGGACTTCTGAGCCCCAGAGGGCGCGGATTCGGCGGACGTGGCTTCAATGGATTCCGCAGCGGCCGGCGTCTTGAGAGTCGAACGCATCCGGTTGCGGTAAATCACCAGGCCGCTCACAGCGTGATATAACGGACCGCACTTGACAGACTCACGTCTGTGCTCGATCAAATCCCGAGCCATCGCGGCCACTCCGTTCCGGAACCACTGTTCCTTGAGCCTCTGCTGCGGCAGCGCCTCCACCAGGAATTCCAGTGTGTGTCCCGAGCTGGCGATGCGGGTTTCGAAGTCTCCGGCGTATTCTCGTCCCTGGAAAAACGCATTCGAAAACGAACCGTCCGAATTCTGATAACTCCGGGCCTCGGCAATGTACCGCTGAATCTTCTGGTCTGCTTCCATCCACACACCGCGCAACGCGGCACCGTGACGAGCATAACTGTTCCGAGCACGACTCAGGGCAAACATCCCGTGCGTGCCGCCGCAGGCCTCGTCATGCACATCGGCATCGGTCTGAATCCGCACCAGCCGCTCCACACTCCAACGCTCGCCAAAGCGGTTCGTCCACTGCGCATCGGGCGGCAAATAGTGACTCAACGCCCACAGGGTCCATGTGATTTCCTCCTGGGCGTTCACTTCGGCCTGGGCGTGTTTGACCATGTCGGCGATCGTAATCACACCACCATCCGCCTCGAATTTGTGGTCCAGTGGCAGATCGGACACACTCAGAATCGCCAGAAACTGATTGGGATGACCCTCGAAGGCATAGGCCTCGCTGTACACGTGCGCCCGACCACCGTGCTCCGTGACCTGAAACCAGGGCTCACCACGATAAGACTGTCCCTGGGCCATCCACTTCAATGCGCTCGACTTGCCGTCGTCGACCTTGATCAAGAACTCATTGCGCAACGCCAAAACTCCGTGTAAGATCTGCCAGGGAGTATGCACGTTGCCCGTCAGGTAACGGCGGCTGGAAATCCGAACCGCGTTTTCAACATCCACCAGCAACGGGTCGGTCTGTGCCGTCTCTGCCGCTTCCTGCGAGCCGACACTCGGCGTCGACGTCTTCGGAGTCTGCGCCGGCAAATTCAGACTCACACAACAACTGGCAATCGAAAACGCTCCGGTGATCAACGCGCGTTGCAGAACACTCATCGGGCTGAAGACTCCTGGTTGCGAGATGCAAAGTCGTCAATCAAAAAACGACCGGTAGGCGACATCAGTAGCACGTCTTGGGAAATTCCGTCAGCTTCTGGAACCAGCACAATCAAACCAGACAGTACACATCCTAAACTCCTCACTCTGCCCAGTCCAATCAAACGTTCATTCATCATTCCTTTCGACCAGCGACGGGACCACACTGGACCGCCAACAGGGATTTCCGCGCCGAGATCCTGCACCGCCAATCCGAGACACCACGTTTTCAACTCAATGCGCGTAAGGACTGGGATTGGAAGAACTTGCATCGCTGGAATCCGATGCAGAATCAATGGGAGCCGGATACGGGTTGTAATCGCGTCGAATCCCACAACCCAACCCGTTCGCTGACATCCCAACGAATCCTACGGATTCGCGTGAAGACGCGCGGACCTCATCTCGGGACCAGCTCGGGACCAGCGGCGTGGTCCGTCCTTGGCGGCCGGCCGCTGTGGTCGCGGTAATTCGGACCCGGGCACTGGCGGCAATACGGCCTTTCCGCTTCTGTTCTGCGAGGGGAGTTGGTTATGATACATCCACAGCCGGAGCGCACCGGACACGCCCCCACTTGAGGGTGGACGTGTGGGTATGCGCTAGGCAATTGATGACGGACGGAAGTTCGGACATGGCCAGCGAACCCGACAGATTTCGAGTCGAACAGCACGGTGCAGTGTGCATTGTTGGATTTGACAGTCCCGACTTCCTGGACATCGATCGGTTTGATCAAATGCGGAACAAACTGGCCGAGCTGATCCAGGAATCGTCGTGTCAGACGCTGATCATCGATCTCGACGGACTGGATTGCCTGACCAGCGGCGTCTTCGGGTTTTTCGCCACGTTGATCGACCTGGGAGTCGAAATCCAGATTGCGAATCCGTCGGAACAGATTCAAGACATACTGCACACGACGAGACTGAACGACAAGATCGATATCTGTTTTGATCTCGATCAGTTCCGAAAGTGAATGCTGGTACGACGAGCGATCGCAGCGACTCACAGGCCAAGCCGGCATCTGGGGCCATCGGTTCTCCAACCATCAACCGTGCTCCGAGGAAGTTTCAACATGTGGAGAAGCGAGACGGTGTGTCCGATCTTACCAGCGGGATCTCGTGGGACATCGGCGGTCGTACTGCTGCTCACCTTGGCATTCAGTGTTGGTTGTGAAGCGGAACACGCGCTGACGGTCGGACAGACGCGGGCCGACGAAGTTCGAACATCGAGCAAGCCAACCAAGGCTCAGCCAACCACAGACGCTCACAAGCGAAACCGCCCCCCCAACCGGCTGTCGCGTGAGACGAGTCCGTATCTGCTGTTGCATGCGCACAACCCGGTGGACTGGTACCCCTGGGGCCCCGAGGCCTTCGAAAAAGCGCGGAGCGAGAAAAAGCCCATTTTTCTCTCGATCGGCTACAGCAGTTGTTATTGGTGTCACGTCATGGAGCGGAAGACGTTTTCCGACGAAGACATCGCGAAATACATGAACGAGCATTTCGTCAACATCAAAGTTGATCGTGAAGAACGCCCCGACGTCGACGACATCTACATGACAGCCCTGATCGTCTATTTCCGTTTGATCGGATCCGGTCAGGGCGGCGGCTGGCCTCTGTCGATGTTTCTCACGCCGTCCGGAAAACCGTTTGCCGGCGGCACTTACTTTCCACCGCGCACAATGCAGGGACGTCCAGGATTCGACACGGCCATGCGACGTGTCAACGAGCTTTGGACGACTCAGAGGAAGCAGATCGAAGCGAATGCGGATCTGGTCACGCGTGAAGTGCAGCGCTCGATGACTCCCAATCCCCTGCAGGCCGCCGTTGCTGTCGACCGCGAGCTGGTCAAGCAGGTGGTCGACGCGTTGAAGTCCAGCTACGATCCCGAATACGGCGGCATCGATTTCCGAACCAGTTCACCAAATTCGCCGAAGTTCCCCGTACCGGCGAAGCTCGCGCTGCTGCAATACGAAATCCGACGATTTGGCGACGAACGCGCCGCAAACATCCTGTACCACACACTCGACCGCATCGGCAGTGGTGGCATCCGTGATCACCTGGGCGGGGGCTTTCATCGATACAGCACCGACCGCGCCTGGCACGTACCGCACTTCGAAAAAATGCTCTACGATCAGGCCCAGTTGGCTGATGTCTATACCGAGGCGTACTTGCGGACCAACAAGCAACTGTATCGCCAGGCGGTGGAAGAGATCTTTCGGTATATCCAGCAGCACATGACAGCCCCCACAAGCGACGGAACATCGGGTGGCGGGTTTTATTCGGCACTGGACGCGGAAACAAATGCCATCGAAGGCGAATATTATGTGTGGTCCGAAAACGAAATCGTGAAAGCTCTGGGAGCCGAGGACGCGCAGGTGTTCGGCACCGTGTACGGACTGCGCGAAGAAAATCCGTTCGAACATGGATACGTGATTCACTTACCACGGGCGATCACCAAAGCGGCGACAGCCTTGAAGATCGATCCTACGAAACTGCAACGCCGCCTGGCGACGATGCGTGCCAAGCTGCTGGCCGTACGCGACGAACGCCAGTCGCCGCTCAAAGACGACAAGATCATCACCAGTTGGAACGGATTGATGATCCAGGCCTACGCCAACGCGGGGAGGATTCTGGGACGCAAAGACTACGTTCAGACGGCCGAACGCGCCGCGATGTTCATCCTGACGAAAATGCGCGATGACCAGGGGCGTCTGTTACGCACGCATCGCGCAAACACGTCGCGATTGAATGCCTACCTGGATGACTACGCGTTCCTGGTGCAGGGCCTTCTGGCGTTGCACCGGGCCACACACGAACAGAAATGGCTGAACGCGGCGCGGCGGCTGACCGATCAGCAAATCGAGATGTTCTGGGATCAAAAAGGACGGGGGTTCTACTTTACGTCGCATCAGCATGAAACACTGATTGCCCGTACAAAAAACGCCTACGATGCCGTCCTGCCTTCGGGCAACAGTGTCAGTGTCCGGAACCTGATCCGGCTGGCCTCGCTCACCGGTGATGACAGCTACCGGAAGCGGGCTCAGCAGACGCTCGAGCAGTTCGCTCCGGCCATCAAGCAGTCGCCGCGGGGGATGACCCACATGGCGCTGGCCGCCGGTGAATTCCTGGACAAAACCAACTACCGGCTCCCGGATCGCGAACAGTCATCTCAATCGGATCCCCAGCGTCCTCTGCCGGTACGCCGCGTGTCCGATCCCGAAGTCACCGCGGGCGCCAAGACCACGGTCGACACCGCCGCGGATTCTCCCATCGTGTCCGCCCGCGCATTCCTATCGACCGACCGCTTGCCCGCCGGACGATCGTGTGGACTGCTTGTGCTGCTGAAGGTTCAGCCCGAATGGCACATTTACGCCAACCCACCGCGGCCGGAGTCGGCGATCCCCGTTCAACTGAAAGTCCGCTCAGCATTGGGCACTCGCTCCGGCAAGATACGCTACCCGATCTCTCATCAAATGCTCGTCGAAGGCACCGAGGAATTCTGGGACACCTACGAAGGACAGGTGGCAATCTATACCACGCTAGACATTCCCCGCGAACTGGCGGAAGACACGGAGCGTCTGGAATTGATCATCGACTATCAGGCCTGTACCGCCGGCCGCTGTCGGCCACCAGCACAATTGAAGCTCGAGGGCCAGATTCCGGTGGCCGGGATCATGGAGTCCGTCGAGACCGTCAACCGGACCCTGTTTCCGAAACGCTGACTTCGGACAATTTCGCAGTCCGTGGAATGCGACGCTCAATCGCCATCGGATTCCGCCGGCTCAGGCGACTTGATCGGTTGCCGTGGCTGGTCCCGCCTCAAGCGACCCGTGTTCAAGAACTCGATCGTCATCTGCATCACCCGGGAATCGTTCATCAAGAACGAGTGTATCTTGGGGACGACTGCGAAATCGCGCGCACCGGGGAGTCGCGTACTTCGCACGCTGACAGTTCCATCGTCGTCGCCAGGAATCAAAGGATTGAATCCCTGCGCATTGCCGCGACCTCCGGCGATCACCGCGAATTCGAACTTGGGGGTCGACAATCGCGCTGCAAGACCATCTGCGTCGGACATCAATTCCTGTCCGGCCGGCCCAAGAACGGCCTTGAACAGGGGATTTCCTCGCAGAATATCGGCCATCCTTGCTCCCGAATTGGGCACCCCCAGCATCACCACTCGGCCGATAGACTCAGCGCCGTACTTTTCCCCGTAGCGGCGGACCACCAGGCCTCCCATGCTGTGCACCACGAAATGCACACGATCGACCTGCGGCATCGACATCAGTGTGCTGTGCAGAAACTCTGCCGACTCGTCGACCTTGATCCGAGTGCTGGGATAATCAAAGGGAATCACCTGCAGGCCGGCCTGTTGCAATTGCCGCGACAACGCACGGAACGACTTGGATGATCGAACCAGCCCGTGCACCAGTACGACGACCGTCCCGGCCATCGGCTTCAATTTTCGTGCACGCTGAATGTCCTTCAGTTTGGCGCGGCACACGTCAAATGTCCCGCTGGCAAATCGAAAGTCCTTGTCATCGATCAATCGATGGTGCCCGGTAATGACGTTTTGTTGAATCTTCCAACCGTGACAGTAGAATCGATCTCCCCAGAACTGTCTGCCGCCGAGAGTCTTGGTGCCCCGTCTGCGTGGGGGCGACTCGGGTTGAGGTTCCTGTTTCTGATCCACAGCTTGCCTGCTCTTGCCGTAAGGATTTTCTATGGCGACGGTTGTGGCAGACAGCGGATCGCTCAGGCATCCAATCATGGAACCGGCCATCAGGAGCGCCGAGGCATGGGACATCGCAACTCTCCGAACACAATATTCCAATATTCCACGTGCCGCAGCATGCCTCGCTAGGCGAGTCACAACGGGCGATAGCACGCGGCAATTTGTCGAATGCAGACACAACGCACAACATGGCGGCCATCCGCCAGCGACACTTCAGGCGTCACTGGCGTACCGATCAGTCGCTATCCTCATCCGTATTCTGCAAACGACGAATCATCGTCACTTCATTACCGCGATCGTTGTAGTGAACTTCATCCAGAAACGTCCGCATCAGCATGACGCCGCGACCGCTGGGGCGGCCCAGGTTGGCGGGGTCCGTGGGATCGGGCAGCGTCGCGGGATCAAACCCCGGTCCGTCATCCCGAATCGTGACCTGGAACACGTCTTTCGAATGGTGAATGTTCACGAAGATCTGACGTTGGGAATATGGCAATTCCTGGCGTCGCTGATCCGCCAGGGCGTAGTAGGCCGAATCGTCTTCGGCCCGCAATTCCGAACTGACTTCCAGGTTGCCGTGATAAAAGGCGTTCAATAGAGACTCTTCCAGCGCAACTCCGATCCGCACACGATCGGACTTTTCAAGCTGGCTGACCGATAGCAACATCTGCCGCAAGTATTTCAGCAAGGCTTGCAACAGCGACGATTCGGTGGCAATCACGATTGCGGTTTCGCTACTCGTGATACAGTTCATGATCTCGGCGTGCGAGCGATCTTCTTGAGACGCGGCAAGCACACTGTTGATCACGTCCCGCAATCCGTGAACCAGTTGTTTCTTAGCCACATAGCTGGCCGCCCCCAGCCTCAACGACTCCACAGCAATCTCTTCACTGCCGGCCGCCGTCATCAAAATTACGGGAACCAGCGGATGCCGCTCGTTCACGGCTTCGACAAGTTGCAGACCATTCATCTCCGGCATTTGCAGATCCGTAAGCACGACATCGGGAGCCTCTTCAGCAATGCGCTCCAGCGCCACGCTGCCATTTTCGGCAAAAGACACCGTCCATTCCGGGTCGCGTTTTAGAATGTGTCCGACCAGTTGACGGTCGGCATTCGCGTCATCAACAACCAGAATACGCGCCATGAACGTCCCTCATCCTATTTCAGACTCGGCATACCACAGATCCGCGACAACCGTCAATCCGCGACCCATCGTCGATTGGCGACCGCGCCAGAATCGCGAAAGGCACTCGACCGCACCCGTTGATGCTCAACCCGACGTACCCCGCCGGGTATGATCTCGCCGAGCGCACGCAGGATGCTATCAATTGACCATCAGCACGTAAAGCAGATTTCACGCCACCCCGGTTCACCTGCGATGGCGGCGCATCTGAAATCACGTCATACTGATTTGACGCATCACAGTGAAGACGGCGCTGCATAAAACGCCGGGACCCGTGACAGCACCTCCTGCTGACAGCACACCCGAGCGAAGATGGTAACCGGCTGCGACACAACGGGAGCCTCCGCCAACCGAAATCTCCCGGCACGTAGATTGCTCAGCGCGGGTGCGCCGGAAACGACTGCAACCCAGACTCGAGCGCTGACGCTGAGGTTTGTTCACAGTTCACCCTGATGATCCTGATCCTGGAGAAAAATCCACATGCCATCCTGGTTTTCCGCAGCCGTCGCTACCGGCTGCCTGCTCGGCACGCTGTTGACCACACACGCCGCCGAACACGGTCGGCCCAACGTCGTATTGATCATTTCCGATGACCAGTCCTGGTCCGACTACGGCTTTATGAAGCACGATGTGATCCGCACTCCACACCTGGACCGACTGGCCCGGCAAAGCGCCCTGTTCACTCGAGGCTATGTACCCACCAGTCTGTGCCGACCGTCGTTGGCCACGATCATCACCGGTCTTTATCCACATCAGCACAAGATCACCGGCAATGATCCGGCGCTGTTGCGAAATGCTCAAGGACAACCCGATCGCAGCTCACCGGCTTACCAGGCGTTACGCCAAAAGCTGATCAGCCATATCGATGACCTGCCGACATTGCCACGGCTGCTGGCTGGTCAGCAGTATCGGAGCCATCAAAGTGGGAAATGGTGGGAGGGCCACTTCACGCGCGGCGGATTCACACATGGCATGACACACGGCGACCCCAGTCGTAGAGGCCGCCATGGCGATCAGGGATTGACGATTGGCCGCGAGGGTCTGAAACCCGTCCTGGATTTCATCGACGCGTCTGGAGAACAGCCCTTTTTCGTGTGGTACGCGCCGTTTCTGCCTCACACACCACACAATCCACCGGCACGTCTGTTGAACAAATACAAGCAAGCGGATCGGCCGCTTCCTTTGGCCCGGTACTACGCCATGTGTGAATGGTTCGACGAAACGTGCGGAACGCTGCTGGAGCACCTGGATCGCAAAGGCTTGAGCGACAATACGCTCGTCGTGTATGTCACCGACAATGGCTGGATTCAACGGACCAAGGACACCAAAACACCGGCCGGATGGCGGACCGGATTTGCTCCGCGTTCCAAACAATCACCGAACGAAGGGGGAGTGCGGACTCCGATTATGCTCCGCTGGCCGGGACGCATCAAACCGCAAAATTTCCCGACGCTGGCGAGCAGTGTCGATCTTGCTCCCACAATTCTGGCTGCCTGCGGACTGCCACCGCATCCATCCATGAGCGGTATCAATCTGCTGGATGTCTGCGACGGCAAGCCGACGCCGCGCAACACCATATTTGGCGAGGTGTTCGCGCACGACATTGTCGACATCGACAACCCATCACGGTCGGCCTTGTATCGCTGGTGCGTCCAAGGCCGCTGGAAGTTGATCCTGACCGACAACGGCAAGGTGGGGCGTTACCGAGTCGTACACCCCCGCACGAATCGCAATCCGCAATTGTACGACCTGTTGGCCGACCCACATGAAACACAGGACCTGGCCGCTCAGCATCCACAACGCACGCAGAGTCTGAGTCGCGCGCTCAATGGCTGGTGGCGACCGACAGACTAGCTCCAGCGTCACGCTCACCCGTCTTGGCGGGGCACGATTCTGCGACACACGGCGGGGATTTCGGATCATGAGATATTTGACAATCGCACTCGCTGTGCTCCTGGCCGCCGCAGACAACCTGACGGCTGCACAACCTCACATCGTGCTGCTGATGGCCGACGACATGGGGTTTGGTGATGTCGCCGCGTTGAACCCCGCATCGAAAATCTCCACGCCACACCTGGATGCACTGGCGGCTGCCGGGATGACGTTCCCTGACGCCCACACTCCGTCCTCGGTCTGCACTCCCACCCGTTACGGATTGCTCACCGGCCGCTACTGCTGGCGCAGCCGGCTGAAACGCGGAGTTCTCAATGGCTATGGGCCACCTCTCATCGACGCTCAGCAACCCACCATCGCCTCGTTCCTGAAGTCCCAGGGATATCACACGGGCATCGTGGGTAAATGGCACCTGGGACTCGGCTTCGCCCGGCAAGGCAAACAAGATTCCCGGCAGATTGACTACGGGCAACCGGTGGCCGACGGTCCGCAGCAACACGGGTTTGACTACTCGTACATCATTCCGGCTTCGCTGGACTTTCCGCCCTATGTGTTTGTCAACGACGGTCGCGTGACCGGACGACCGACGCTGACCCAACCGGCACAGCCCTTTCCGGGGTTTGTCCGCCGTGGGGAACGAGCCGCGGACTTTGTGATGGAATCCTGCCTGGACCACTTGCTGGACCAGGCGGTGGGCTATATCAAGCGCCAAGCTCGTGCGCAAACTCCATTCTTCCTCTACTTTCCTCTGACCGCCCCACATAAACCCGTATTGCCCCACTCTCGGTTTCGAGGTGTCACGCAACTGGGACCCTATGCAGACTTTGTTGCTCAGGTGGATTGGACCGTGGGCCAGGTCATCGGAGCGCTGGAACGGGCACAGATTGCGGACAACACGCTGCTGATCTATACCAGCGACAACGGGTCCTTCATGTACCGCCGCGTGGAGCCGGGATTCACAGACCACGTGCAAGACCCAACCGTTCAGGCGTACCGACCGGAACACCACTCGGCCAACGCCGCGTTTCGCGGCACGAAGGCGGACATCTGGGAAGCCGGTCACCGCGTACCATTTTTCGTTCGCTGGCCCGGCGTGGTCCGAGCGGGCAGCCGCTGCGACCAGCCGCTATGCCTCACGGACGTGTTCTCTACGCTGGCAGAAGTCATCGGACAGCCGGTGCCGCCGGCGGCCGCACCGGACAGTTTCAGTTTTCTACCTCTGCTTCACGAGCGACCACACACAAGACCGCGGCCCCCCATCATCCACCATTCCGCAGCCGGCATGTTCGCCGTTCGCCACGGAAAATGGAAACTCGTCTTGGGCAATGGGAGCGGAGGTCGAGAACAACCGCGCGGAAAACCATTCAGCAAACCCTATATGCTCTACAACCTGGAAACGGACGCGGTTGAGCACAACGACTGTTCGGAACAGAACCCGAAAATTGTCCGGCGTCTGGAACAGGCCTTTGAACAGGTCTTCAACTCCAGCGGTTCCGACTGATCACAAAACACGGCAGATGCCCGGCATGGGGAACACCACGATGTACAAACTGAAGACACTGCCAGACACACGAATGGCCACCGCATGCCTGCTGTGTGTCTGCGGCTGGGCAGCGGCGCACACGGCCCAGCACGCGCGGGGCGACGACAGCGCAAACATCGCACACAACTGGCACCAATGGCGGGGCCCCCGGGCGGATGGGGTCTCACCGCACGGCCGGCCGCCTGTCCGTTGGAGTCCGATCCACAACCTGGCTTGGCGGGTTGATTTGCCCGGCCGCGGCAGTTCCACTCCGATCGTCTGGGGTGAACGCATCTACCTGCTCACCGCTGTGCCCACCGATCGCCCCGCGGATCCGCCCGTGCCAGCCGATCCACGATCCAAGACACGTCCACCAGCACAATATTTTCGATTCTCGGTCCTGTGCCTCAATCGTGCGACCGGCCGCACGATCTGGCAGCGCACGGTCAACGAGTCGGTACCCCATGAAGGCCGGCATCCCACCAACGGATACGCGTCAGCCTCACCCACCACGGACGGCACGCACCTGTACGTCTCGTTCGGTTCCCGCGGCATATACTGCCTGGACCACAACGGAAACACTGTCTGGAAACGCAATCTGGGTCGCATGAGAACTCGATACGGCTGGGGCGAAGCAACGTCCCCCGCGCTGCACGGCGACAGTCTGGTGGTCAACTGGGATCACGAAGACCAGTCGTTCCTGGTGGTGCTGGACAAACGGACCGGCCAGACCCGCTGGAAGCTGGATCGGGAGGAGCCCACGACGTGGGCCACACCTCTGATAGTCGAGTCGGCAGGCAAGTCGCAGATCGTGGTCAGCGGCACCCGCCGCGTACGAAGTTACGACCTGGTCGATGGCGTGTTGATCTGGCAATGTGGGGGCCAGACGGTCAACGCCATTCCATCGCCGTTGGCCGCATCGGGAGTGGTGTATTGCATGAGTGGTTATCGGGGAGCGTACGCCTGCGCCATTCCACTGAACTCCACAGGAGACCTGACCGACAGCCATCGCATTCTCTGGCGCCACGATCAAGGCACGCCTTACGTTCCATCACCCGTTCTCGATCAGGGCCGCATCTATTTCACACGGTCCAACACGGGTTTGCTGACATGTCTGGATGCCCAGAGCGGCAAACCCCTGTTCACTCGCAAGCGGCTGCCAGGGATTTCTGGGATGTACGCGTCACCGGTTGTCGCCGACGGCCGCATCTATTTCGTGGGCCGCGATGGAACGACAACGGTCATTCGCGCGGGCCGTGAATTCGAAGTCCTGGCAACCAACCGCCTGAATGTGCCAATCGACGCCTCGCCGGCGATTGTCGGTGACCAACTGTACTTGCGGGCCAGCAGTGCATTGTACTGCATCGGCCCGGCACCCGCCGGGCCTTGATCAGACACGCACGTGACCGATACGGATTCAGATTTTTCCGGTCAGCTGATACCAGGCCACTCCCAGCCACTCGTACAGCGCTTCCTGAGTTTGACCCAGGGCCGTGGATTGAGGCAGCACGTGGGAGTACCAATTCCGCCGCAGCGACACAGCACTCCAGCGACATCCGCTGGGAGACACGGGCACACCCTGCAATCGAAAGCAGCGTATTGCGCGATACATGTGTCGGCCATCGGTCACCAACACCACGCGTGAGACACCTTCACGACGGATGATCCGGCGTGCTTGGACAGCGTTTTCAAATGTCGAACGGGACTGGCGATCGCAGAGAATGCGTTGGGGATCCAAGCCAAAGTCTGTCAGCACATCGCGCATCACATCGGATTCGCAGGGCGCCTGGGGATCGGACTGAGGCCGGCCGCCACAGAGCAGAATCCGTGCCCGCGGCCTCGACTGTGCGATCCGCAACCCGTGCAAGCAGCGTTGCAGAGTGGCAGACGTTAGACGGGGGCGGATCGGCCGCGGTCCGGAAATGGCGCCGCCGCCGAGAACCACGATCAACTCCACATCTTCCGGGACCGGCCCCTGGCGTTGATAGGACCACTCCAACAGGCCCGAGGCAAAGTAGGCCGTGACGGGCAACGACATGGCCCACAGCAGACCCCACGAAACGACCAGCCAGATGCATGGCCGCCGCGCAAGCGGTCCTGGACGAGACCGTAACAACCAGAATATTCCAAGACCGATCGCGATCATCAACGCCGTGAACGGTTGGACCAGGCTCTTGACCAGGTAGTACATGGCCGTCAGAAGATCTCGGTGATCGGGCTGCCATCATGGGCTACCTTGAACGGGCGGCCTGCGGCGGAATGCACCTCTTTGTCGATCGGAAGACCCAGGGCATGGGCAATGGTCGCGTTGAAATCTGCAACCGACGTCCGGTTCTCATCCGCGGAATGACCGTCTTCGTCGGACGTGCCATAAAATCGTCCACCGCGGACACCGCCACCAGCCAGGAGTCCGGAAAACGCGCCCGGGTGATGGTCTCGTCCCGCGTTCTGATTGATCTTGGGGGAACGGCCGAACTCCGTTGCCAGCACGACCAGCGTCTCGTTCAGCATCCCCCGTTGCTTGAGATCGCCCAGCAACGCGCTCAACCCCTGATCCAGCATCGCCGCCTGTTCCGGAAGGCTGCCGTAGATGTCCCGATGGTGATCCCATTTTCCGGAAGCCACTTCGATGAAACGTACGCGGTTTTCCGCGAGTCGCCGAGCCAACAGGCAGCCTTGCCCAAAGGGATTATCGCCATAGGCATCGCGAACCGAGTCCTGTTCCTGTTTCAGATCAAAAGCCGCCAGCTCGCTGCTGGCCAGCAACCGCGTGGCCTGCTCATAGAAGTCGTTGTAAGCCCGAACCTGCTTCTGGCGGTACTTGTTCTGGAACGCGGTGTCAAATTGACTGGCCAGTTTGAGCCGTTTCTTGAAAGCCGCGTCCTTCAGGTACTCCGGCGACTCGGTGTTTTTCAGCCCTTGACTGGCGCGACCGATCGGCAGGGGACTGAATTCGGGTTCCATGAAACCGGCCCCGGGATGCCGGGAACTGTTACCAATCACAACACTGTCCGGCAGATCCTTGAGCCGTTTCCCGTCCAGTTTCTGCGCCCAGGCCCCCAGAAACGGATGCCGGGTCGAAGCGATTTCGGCGTAACTGGTCCGCATCAGATACCGACCCTGCCGATGAGCGGCGGTTTCCTGGTACAGCGAGCGGACAGCGACGACATGATTCATCACTTTGGCCAATCGCGGCAGGTGATTCCCAATGCGGACTCCCGCTGCCGCGGTGGCAATGCCGCGCGTCTCGCCTTGCACCTCACGACCAGGCTTGAGGTCAAAAGTATCCAGGTGCGACATGGCGCCGTTCATGAACAGGTAGATCACCTGTTTGGCGCGACCGGCTGTGCGCGAGGATCCGGGCGCGGCGGCGGACAGTCGGGGAGCCAGTACGCTCAGGCCGAAGGCCGACTTGGCGGCGCGTTCCAGCAATGCGCGCCGCGAAACACTGTCGAGTTGATTGTATGGATTCGTCATGGTGGTTTCCATTTCGCAAACGGCCGCTGCATCACATCGGCACGGCAGCAACTTGCTGTCAACGAATGAACAGGAATTCGCGCGTGTTGACCAGCGCCCAGATCACATTGCCATAACCGGCCGACCCCTTGGCCTTGATTTCCGCCAGGGCGGTCTGCATGTCCGAAGCCGTTGGGCGGCGGCTCAAAATGCTCTTGAATATCACGTCCACCCGCGACTCGAGGCTGGACCTGTTGACGACATTGGAGTGCAGCAATGAGCCGGATTCGAGCAACATATGGGTGATGGGACCGTTGAACATCTGCAAGACCTGGGGAACGGAACCATCCCGAGACGCCCCTTGAATGAGCTCCCGGTCGGATTGACCGAACTGCCGCAGGAAATGATCAGCGGGAGCCGGCAGCGGCAATTCGGATGCGCGGACCAGCAACAGGCCCTTATAACGGTGGTCCTTTTCCCGGTTCTTTTTGGCCCGGGAACCCGTCAATTCCTTGATCTTGTCGTAACGCCGAATGATGTCTTCGGGCTCCGCGGAGCTCAAATCCAGGTTCAACAGATCGGACTGCAAGTTGGCCGGCACCATTTGATACCGGTCGGGTTTGAGGGTGGCCATGGTGATAAAGGAGTCCCAGACCTGCTCGGCCGTCATCCGCCTGAGCACGGGGCCGGGAAAATAGTACGGTTCACCAAGGGCGAGTTCTTCCGTCGTGGCCTGGCGCTGATAGGTCTCGGTATTCAGCACGATCCGCAAAAACTCTTTCATGTCAAAATCAAGCCGGATCATTTCCGCGGTCAAATACTTCAATAGAGGCTCGTTGCTGGCCAGCGAATCATCACGGATGTCGTCCTCCGGCTCGATCAATCCCACTCCCATGACTCTTTTCCAGAGCCGATTGGCAATCGTCTTGGCGAACCGCGGATTGTCTCGGGATGTCATCCACTTAGCGAACGCCACCCGGGGCGAATCGTTGGCTGCGATCGCGATCTGGTCTCCGAACAACGTCTGCGGTTTGACGATCTGATTCGCCTTGCCATTGTCATAGGCATAGTCCGCCGGCAGTTTCAGGCGCCGCCGCGTGTCGCGCACCTGAAACAGGTTGCCGACCAGCATCCGATTGTATTTGGCGCCATTACGAGATTTCGAATCCACCTTGGCCAACTCACCGCGCAAGGTCTGGATCACATTCTTGCGGCCGAACATCTTATCGCGGGCCGACATGCGAGTCGCCGTCCCGAATGTGAACGCGGCAATCTCGTAAAACTCCTTTTGCGTCCAGCGATCGAACGGATGATCATGACATTGAGCGCAGCCGATTTGAGTGCCCAGAAACACGCGAATCGTATTGTTCATATTGTCCAGGGGCATGCCCGAATCCCGAATCAAATAGCCGACCGCCGGCTGCTCGGTCACCTTGCCGCTGGATGCCAGCATTTCAAACACGAATTGGTCATACGGCTTGTTGGTTTCCAACGACACCTTGATCCACTCGTTGAAACCCGCCGCCGGGACCTGGTTCTGCAGCCGGTCGGTCAGGCGCAGCACATCCCCCCAGTAGTTGTAGAAATTGCTCGCATACGCTCGGGAGTTGAGTAGTTCGTCGATCAACAGGGCGCGTTTGTTGCTACTCGTGGATCCCGCAAACCGATTGACCTGCTGATACGTCGGGATCGTACCGGCAACATCCAGATAAACGCGGCGCAGGAACTCGTTATCGGATGACGGCGGATTCAAGGCGACCCGCTGCTGGCGACAGCCGGTTTGTACCAATTCATCGATCCGCGCCGCCGAGGCTTTGACCTGAAATTTCACATTCGGATTCACGGGCTTCACCGTGACCGGCCGCCGGGCCAGCGGTTCGGAGGCCTCGGTCTTCTGCTTCTTATTCCTGCTGTCTTTGGAACCGGTCGACTTGCGGGCCCCGGGACGCCGACTTGATTTGTTGCCGCCCGGTTTGCGCACAGCTTGTCCACAAGTCGGCAGCGCGGTGAGGTGCAGCAGCAGGCCAATCATCACAACGGCGGCTGTGGAGTGGGCCAACCCCATCCCCCAGCGTCTCCTGTCCAGCATAAGATGTCTCTCCCGCTGTCTCTCCCGTTGTCATACCACCGCTGGGAGACTGACATTCGGGCACCCCCGAATTCCGTCGCCAAGCCATGCCCCAAGATCGCCACATTCGCAGTTCCGAGCATACACGAATCTGTCTAAGGCGACACCCGATTTTCGCCAACTTCCAGCAAACAACCCGGCGGACAATCACCTGCTAATCCTGTCGATCCCCCGTAATTGACAATCCCGAGTTTCTTGGCAGCTCCGCGGACACGGCACACGCCGCATGGCGGAGCGATTCCGCTCCCTTCCCGCATCGATCACGCACGGGGACAAGCGATCGCAGGCTGTGGAGCACGGCGAAATCCCGTCCAGCGAACCACCAGGCTGACAAGCGATCGCCGCGGGACCAACGCCAGCCTGTCGGCATCGACAAATCACGCGGATTGCTTGGCCCCACGGTCGTGGCGTGGTACACAGGTACACAAACTGGCTCAACTTTCCATCGGCAAGGCTTCCGTCCATGTCCACACCGTACGTGATTCGCGACACACGCGCGATCGTCAGCCCCGCATTGATCGTATTCCAGGAAATGGTCGCAGAGAACATCTCGCATATGCTGACCATTGCCGGCGATTCTCAGCGCCTCCGCCCCCACTGCAAGACACATAAGATGAGCGCAGTGGTCCGTATGCAACTGGACCAGGGGATCACAAAGCACAAAGCGGCCACGTTTGCCGAGGCACAAATGCTGGCCGACAATGGCGTCCGCGACGTCTGCCTGGCCTACAATCTCGTGGGCCCCAATATTCACCGCGCCGTCGAATTTGTCACCGCTTATCCCGACGTCGAGCTGAGCGTCACAGCCGACCATGCGCGACCCATTCAAGAATTGGGGCAAGCGATGAGCAGTGCTGACCAGTCGATCCATGTGTTGCTCGACCTGGACACGGGCCAGCACCGAACCGGTGTGACCGTGGGTGCTGCGGCACTGCAACTGTACGGACAGCTGGTGGAAACGGCGGGGCTGAATCCCGACGGCTTCCACGTCTATGATGGCCACCAACATCAGCAGGAACTCGGGGAACGACGGACCGCGATCAATCAGGAGTGGGAGAAAGTTCAGGAGTTCCGTCGGCAAGTCGAGTCGCGGGGCTGGCAGGTGCCCCGCATCGTGGCCGGAGGGACGGGGTCCTTTCCGGTCTACGCGGAAAAGACCGACGCCGGGATCGAATGCAGTCCTGGGACCTGCGTGTTCAACGACATCGGTTACGGCGAAATGTTTCGCGACCTGGAATTCACTCCGGCAGCCATTTTACTCACCCGAGTCGTCAGTCGACCAACGGCAGACCGCATCACGCTCGATCTGGGGTACAAGGCTGTCGCCTCTGATCCGCCAGCCGGAAAACGGCTGCAGTTTCCCGACCTGCCCGACGCCCAAGAGGTGCTACAGAATGAGGAACACCTGGTATTGTCAACATCGGCCGCCGATCGATACCAGCCCGGCGACACATTGTTGGCGATTCCCCGGCACATCTGTCCGACATCGGCGTTACACAAACAGGCGTGGGTGGTCAGCGACGGAGACATTGTGGATCAGTGGGATGTCTCGGCCCGCGACCGCTGGCTGACCATTTAGCGCTCCGCACTCCGTTGAGCGTGCTCCACCACCGATCAGAGATGACTCCGGACAGCCGCTGCGCCGTGGGCCGTCAGCACCGCCGGTCATCCACACAAGCTCAAAGGGCCGTCAGCGGCGACGGTGTTCTGGCATCCACGGGTTTTGTGTCGATCGGCTGTTGCCCCTTGGTGATAAGTGCGGACCGGATCGACAACCCACACTGTTTCAGATCGACGATCATCCCGTCGGACGCACTGTGCGGAGGCTCATCCGGATGGGATACGATGTGCACGACAGGCCGCGTGTAGTCGTCACCATTGCTGCGCAGTACACGGGCTGTCCGCCCGTCGGACAGTTGCACATAGCTGCCCAGTGGGAATAAAGACTGCACGCGCAACAAACCTCGAAGCACCTGTGGGTCGCACGAGCGACCGTCGGCTTGTCGCAACAGGACCTCCATGGCGGCGTAGGGACTCAGCGATCGACGAAATGTCTGCGGCGACGTGAGCCGGACGTACTTGTCTGCAGCGTGCAGAATCCGGGCGAACAAATGAATCTTGTCTCCGGAGCGGCCACGGGGATAGCCGCCGCCGTCAAATCGTTCGTGCACCTGATAGGCCGTCAGAGCCACCAGCGTCGGCAACCCGCTGGAACGCTCGATGAAGTCGACCGTATAAACCGGGTGTTTTTGAATCTCGATCATGTCGGCGGGACTCAAGATATCTGTGGATTCCCGAATGTGCCGCGGCACTTTGAGCATGCCCCAGTCGTGAATCAGCCCGGCAACCCCAATCCGACAGACGTTTTCCGAGTTCAAGCCCATTTCAATTCCGATGGCCATGCCCAGGGTCGCCATCCGCACGCAATGCGTTGCCAGACCCTGGTCCATGCCCATTGTGACGGGTTGGCTGATCGTGGCATCCAGGTCGCTGACGAAGTGTGACAGAAATCCCGTCACCATCCGCGAGAGACTGCGTCCATCGGTCGGGGAACCCGACAAGGCGTCGTACATCAAATGCGACAGCGTCTCGACCGAAACTCGATATTTTTGTGCAACCTGGCGACACAAACCAACATCGTGCGGTTCCGCGTTGCGGGCAATCCGCAATGTGCGGGCGGCTGGACCGTTGTTGCCCACCAGAGGCAGACGCTCCTCGAGCGGCTGATCCAACTGGCGTTCCACCCGACCGGCATGATCTGGCAGCGCGGTGGCGACTGAATCCGTGGGATCTGGATCGCCCGGCGATGCGGCCGCGACAGGCATGTTGCGCGCGTCCTGCGGATGCAATTTGACCTGCCCCACGCCCCGTTCGATCAACCGACGTTGGAACTCGGTGGTGATCATCGCACCGGAGGCCAGCAACAACACACCCAGTCGATCGTAAATGGGGAATTCCAGTTCCCGGCCCAAGAGCAGGTCGCTGACATGGGCCGAAACGGAGTTCAATTCCGCCGTGGACTGAACCGCCGTGTCCATCGCATCCGCATGCGTCACGTTTGTTGCTGCCATGACGGAACATCCCCTGAAATGAGTCCGCCGCTCGGCCAGACACGAAAAGTGACTGCTCACACAGCGGCCAGTCCACTTTAGGTTGCAATGCGGCAACATGCTGTCAAAAGTCAACCAAATGCGGTGTTTTGCCGGACGAACACCGGCCATTAAGGCCAGATCATCCGCAGAGAAGTCGAAACGCGGGGGCCAGCCCCGTCGGACAAGACTCGACTATTCGTTGGGATTGCTACATTCCGAGCGGATCTGAGACGCGAAGTTGACTACCATACAGCGTGTGTCTGTGCAGCATGACGGGCAACTGCAACGGTCCGCGAGATCTGCCAAGCGCCGTCGGTATGGCGGTCGCCTCCTCAACCCGTGAAAGGTCGTACGATGAGATTCGCTTCGTTTGTGTCGGCAGCCTGGATTCTGGTCGCGTCCATGGGCTGGACTCAAGACATCAAAGTCACATCCGAACTGAAGACGCTGAAACAGAAAGTCAGTTACGGGATCGGATTGAACATCGGTCGCAACATGAAAGAGCAGGGGGTTGAAATCGAAACCCTGCTTCTGGTCCAGGGTTTGCGGGACGCTCTGAGTGGAGCCAAACCGCAATTGACCGACGCGGAGTTGCAGGCGGCAATGAACGCGTTCCAGCGCGATCTGGAGCGGAAGCGGGCCATGCAACGGATCGAAAAAGACCCCAAGCTCAAAGCGGCAGCCGAAAAGAACCAGAAAGAGGGCCAGGCATTCCTGGCCAAGAACGCGCAGGTCAAGGGAGTCAAAACGACCCCCAGTGGCCTGCAATACCAAGTGCTGAAATCCGGCAAGGGCCCGTCGCCCAAAGCCACGGATCAAGTCACGACGCACTATCACGGCACGCTGATCGATGGCACCGTTTTCGACAGTTCGGTCGACCGCAAACAACCGGCGACATTCGGAGTGAACCGCGTCATCGCGGGATGGACCGAGGCTCTGCAGTTGATGAAGGTCGGCTCGAAATGGAAGTTGGTCATCCCATCGAAACTGGCCTACGGGTTGACACCGAGACCCGGTGGACCGATTGGACCGAATGCGGTCCTGGTATTTGAGGTCGAGCTGTTGAGTATTGGAAAATAGACGACTCAGGCGGCTGGCCCCTTGTGCGAGCAACGTTCCCGCATGCAAGCCGGCCGGCCGTGGGAACCGTAGACGCCTCGACCGGGATCTCGACACCCGGTCTTCCACCGCGGTGCCGCGCATGCTCATCACGAGACCGGCGGGCCGATCGCAGGCGGTTCAGCCGGGATGACCAATCGACCGTCGACCTGTCAGCGTCGGTCATGGGTTGCGTCAGAAAACCGTGGCATCCCAGCGCTGGTCGTTCCCCGCAGACGCACCTGGGCCGGCAGAGGTGCGTCGCTCCGATTGCCTGTGACCCAGGTCCGGCGTGGTAAATTCCGTTGAGTTTATCGGTCGCAACCCTTGGCGACTGCCGGAAACCTGCAGGGATCATCGGCTTTGAACGGCAAATGTCGGTCGCCCTTTGGACCACAAAATTCCAGTCGGTCCGATTGACGTGAATGAACCGGTGCAACTGTCTGGCGTGTGGAGGTAACTCCGGCAGGCAAAATGACGGTGGTGCGTCCGATCCGCGACCAGCGTGGCCAATTGCTGCGATTGATTCAACGCTCGCCTCGGCCCACTCCGATAACCCGTAGCGTTCAGGCCTGCCCACATAGACCTGTTCCGTGTTTTCCAAACGGAAACACACCTGTTTCCCGGCGAGGTTCCCTGTGACCTCACAAGACCGCCGGCGTCGTCACCTGGCCAGTGCCTTCGGCATCGGTCGGCGACGCTCAAACGCCCTCGGCTTTGCACCAGGACTATTGCCAATGCTCACGATCATTCGCAACGGGTTGATTCGCACGCTTTCCAACGGACTGGTGCTTGCCGCCTGCGCCGCATTGATTACGGAAAACGCGCAGGCCCAGCTGGTACCCGGCACCGGTCGCAAAGTGGCCGAGGTCGGCGACGATCTGGAAGACCCCGATTGGAGCTATGCGTTCAATCTGCCCAAGAGCAGCACCAACCTCGATCGGCAGACGCGATGGCCAACGGGAACGTCGAGTAACGACCGCTGGTTTGAAAGTGCCTATCGCGGTCAACCGGATGTGATCAAACGTGTACCGACACCCGCCAACGGTATTCCCGGCAGCAAAGGTGCCCTGTTACTGCAATCCCGGGCCACGGGCATACCCGGTTCGTTGACCCGCAAGATGCAGCAAGATGATTTCATGCTCAATATCAGCGGACGCATCGGATTTGTGCCCGTGTCGTGGCAACCCAGTTGCGTCGTCCGCGTGTATTTGCCCCCGTTTGATGAATGGGAGAACCGCACCGGTTCTCATTTCGCCATGCGAGCCGACGTTGTTGGAGAATCCTGGCAGAAACCCAAACGCGGACTGTTCGGTGGCTTCAGACGGAAGAAACCCAAAATTGAACCGTACTGGCCCGGCTTCTTCGTTCAGTTCAACAGCAAAGACGATCCGCAGCACGAAACCGACTCGGCGGTATTGATCATCCGCAGCGACGAGACCGGACACGATTTCATGGGACCACAGATCAGTGAACCCGGTTGGTGGACGCTGGGAATGTCGTTCACCCGCGACGGCCGTGTCCACTATTACGCCAAACCCGGAGTGTCCAAACTGAGAGCACAAGACCATATCGCGTCGATGATGCCCTACAGTTCCACCGCAAAACAGTTTCACACCTTCTATTTCAATGTCGTCAACTTCGACGACGGAAAGTCCTGGTCCACCAAGTGGATCATTGATGACCCCACACTGTACTACGTCCGCTGAGTCAGGAACCAACCGGCCCTCAAACGAACACACACCGAGACAGCCAGCCACCCCACCAACCAAGCCCGCCAGACACGACTTCCCCCCAACCAGACGCCCACCGCCCACGCAGCCCCGTGTGTCGATCGCACACCCACACGCCCCTTTTACCCGATCGATGGCGGTCTCCCGTAATTCACACCTTAGGGCGAATCACTGCAATTACCCAGTCTACCCAGACTATCTAAAGTGCTCTTCCACAGAACGTCGATAGCGAGAAGGACATGTTCTTCCGAGCGAAGAATGTGAGACGTTTTAGCTGCGATCTGAAATCCCGCAGGTTTGCCCTGGAGTGAAAGACCAGGGCACAACTGCCCGACGCCTGATTCCCATCAGGCGCTAACGAGATATCGGGGGGGGCGGTATTCAGGAAACACGTGACAGGATTCATCACAGACTGACGAAGGATCGACTTCACAACGATCTAGTACGACCGAAACCCAAGGGAACGGTTAGTCAAACGAGAAAGGCTGTTCAGCGATGACAAGAATCAATACCAACGTGCAATCGTTGCGAGGTCTGCGAAGTATGAATCGGGCCAGCAAGATCCTCGACACCTCGCTCACGCGATTGTCGACCGGCCTGAAGATCAACTCCGGCAAAGACAACCCGTCGGGATTGATCGCCAGTGAAGCGCTGCGATCCGAAATCACGGCCATCGAACAATCGATCAACAACAGCAATCGCGCCAACAATGTGTTGAGTACAGCGGACTCGGCATTGGGCGAGATCAACAATCTGCTGAATCAGATTCGTGGACTGGTCCAAGAAGGCTTGAACGAGGGTGCCTTGTCGCAAACCGAGTTGGAAGCCAATCAGTTGCAGATCGACGCCGGTCTGTCGGCCATCAACCGGATCGCCGGTAACACGACGTTCGGCGGCGAAAAGCTGATCGATGGCAGCAAGGCCTTCGTGACCCACATGACCACCGCCGATGCGGCTGAGCTGAACGACTTCAGCATCAACGAAGCGTTGTTCGGCAGCAGTTCGACGATCGAAGTCTCGGCCAACGTCACCACCGCGGCCACCAAGGGCCAGCTGATCTACGCCGGTGGAGGACTGAGTGCGGCTTTGACCATGGAAGTCTCTGGCTCCGATGGAAGCCAGGTTCTGTTCCTGGGCAGCACCGCCACCGTCGATGACATCCACAACTCGGTCAACTCGGTGACAGACGTTACCGGAGTGGCTTCGAATATTACGACCAACGCCGTGGCCGGAACCGTCAACACGACGCAAAACGCCGACATCAACGACGTGATCACTCTCACCGATGCTCGTGCCACGCAAGGCAACGGCAGCTTCTCCAACCGGGTTCACGTGAACCTGACGGACGCCGGAGCGAGCCAGACGCTGGCTGTCAACTCGATCACCCTGGAAGCCAATGGTGACCAGACGATCGACATCACGTTGGGAACAAACGGTGGTGGTGCCATCACGTCGACCGCCGGCGCGATCACGACCTTGATGGGCACCAACGCGGAAGTGTCGGCCTTGGCCACCGCGGCCAATGCGGGAACGGGAGCGGGTGTTGTCGTGGCCAGTACCAACATCATTGCCGACGGCACCGATGGTACTCTGACTCTGGAAAGCACAAACTTCGGTTCGGCCGAGTTCGTCGATCTGAACGTGCTGAGTGGTACCTTTGCCACAACCGATCCCGCGGCGGCCGCTGCCAGTCGCGATGCCGGTTCCGACCTGGTCGCCAGCATCAACGGTCAGAACGCCCACTCCACCGGCCTGACGGCCAGTGTGAAAACCGCATCGCTCGACGCCTCGGTGACCTTCACCGATGCGGCCAACGCGGTCGGCACCTCAACGGTGATCACGATTACGGGCGGCGGCTCTCTGTTCCAGATCGGCCAGGAAGTTTCAGCCGCTGGTCAGATTGGCCTGGGAATCGACGCCGTCAATACCGCTCGTCTGGGTGGTGTGACCGGCAAACTGGCGGAACTCGGCACCGGCGGCGGCAAGAGCCTGCTGGATGTCGGTCCCAGTGTCCAGGGCTCGTCTCTGGTGAACATCATCGAAGAGTCGATCTCACGCGTCTCCACCCTGCGGGGACGGCTGGGAAGTGTGCAGAAGAACGTGATTGAAACCAACATCTCGACTCTGGGTATCGCCTTGGAAAACATTTCCGAAGCCCGCAGTCAGATCACGGATACCGACTTTGCCGAAGAAACGGCGAACTTGACACGCGGCCAGATTCTGAGCCAGTCGAGTATCGCGGTTCTCTCGATCGCCAACCAGAACCCGGCTCAAGTGCTGAGTCTTCTGGGATAAGCGATCGTCTGATCGACAACATCAAAGCGACCCGGTTTTCCCTCGAGGGAAAACCGGGTTTTTTTGTGACTTCGACCCGCTTCGATTGAAGCCCGTCGCGGCTTGGCTGCTGGCCGTCTGCAAGGCCTGGCGAAAGCCAAGCACAGCCTCTGTGGCGACTGGATTCTCGCGTGACCCATCTCGGCAAGCGGCCGAACGAATGGCCACCACGTCGGGGCGCATGGCCAGAGCATGTGCCAATTCGCCAACCGTCAAACGTCCGGCCACCGCCATCAGCATCTGTTCCGCGGGTAGGGCGCGCCGCCAGCAACGCAGTTGTTCGAGGGACGCCCAGTCGCTGAGCCGCCCGCTGCGTTTGGACCAGGTATCAAACAGGACACCCGCACACCGCGCATCCCGGGCCGCCCGAATCACGGCCTCGGGCCTGGGTGCCGACGCCGCTTGCCAGTCCACATAGGCCACGGCGATCCAGCGTTCGGGCCGCGGCACGTTCCCGTCGAATTGAAGCCGCACCTGCGACCAGCGTTTCACCCAGTCGGGGCGTTGGCCCATCTGGGACAGTCCCAGCTTCAGGTAGTTCAACGTATCCGGTAGCTGGGGCAGGCTGGCCCGGTCCCAGTCCACGAGTTCACCCAGGGCCGCGCTGAGGGGCACGCGCGCGGTTTCCGCCTGCACACAGCGGGCGATTTCGCCAATCGTCGTCACCGCGGCCATCCCCAGGGAACCGTGCGACGGTTCCTTGACATCAATGATCGCGGCGCCGCCTTCCAGCGCGGCGCGGGCTTCGGCCACACTGCGCACACTGACCAGCAGCCGGGGCATGGGGACCGAGGACACATCCAGGCTACTCATCGGCGTCCTTTGCAACGGTTCTCCGCAACGCACGTCCGGCCAGAGCACCGGTCGCCGACGAGGCGAAAACCGCGGGCCGGCCATTCACGAACACATATTCGAATCCCCGGGCATACTGGTGGGGCGCGTCGAATGTCGCCGTGTCCACCACCTGTTCCGGGCGGAACACCGTAACGTCGGCAAAGTGTCCAACCCGCAACAACCCGCGGTCCGCCAGCCCCAGAATCGCTGCCGGAAGTCCGCTGGCACTGCGAATGGCCTGCTGGAGTGTCAGGACGCCTTCGCGAACGCCGTAATGGCCGATCTTGCGGGCGAAGGTACCATAGTTGCGCGGATGCGGTCGGTCGGCACCCGGCAAATAGGCCCGGCCATCCGAAGCGGTGGCCACCCAGTCGATCTGCATCACGTGCCGCACATCTTCCTCGCTCATACTGAAATTCACGATGGCCGCTCCGCCGGATCGAGTGATTTCCAAGGCCACATCCAACAGTTCCCGCTGCTCTTGTTCGGCGATCTGCGACAGGCTCTTGCCCACCCAGTCCCCGCGTGGACTGTAGCGTGCGATGCGGATGGCGCGGCCTCCATTGCGGCGTTCCAAGGCATCCTGCATGGCCGACTGGATCCGCTGCCGTTGCTGAGGATCGTCCAGTCGCTTCACCAGCGCCTGGCGTCCCCCGGCCCGAGCCCACGTCGGGATCAGCGAGGCGTCCAGCGATGTGCTGGACGCGATGTAGGGGTATTGATCGGCGGTGACCTTGCGACCGGCGGATCGTGCCTGACTGATCATCTGAGCCGCGCGGCGCACCAGGCCCCAGGATTCCCGGCCGCTGGACTTGAAATGAGAAATGTGGACGGGCACCTCGGCTGTTTTTCCGATCTGCATGGCTTCCTGCACAGCGCCCAGCAGTTCGGTGTTCTCGTTGCGGATATGACTGACATACAGCCCCCCGAACCGACCCACGACTTTGGCCAGTTCGGTCAACTCGGCCGTGTCGGCGTACGAGCTGGGAACATATATCAAACCGGTCGACATGCCCCAGGCGCCCTGCCGCATTCCCCGCTCGACCGCGGCCTGCATCTGCCGCATTTCATCGGCGGTCGCGTCCCGTTGCACCGTGCCCAGTGCCTGCCGCCGCAGCGACCCTTGTGGAAGCAGGTGCGCCACGTTCGTACCGGCACCCGCCACGTCGATCTGATCATAGTACTCCTCAACGGCGACCGGCCCGGAACCGCAGTTGCCGGTTACGATTGTGGTGCAGCCTTGGATGACATAGTTGATGTTGGCCCGCGTCGCGGGATCAACAATTTGACGATCGCTGTGGTTGTGCAGGTCGATGAATCCCGGAGCAACAACCGCGCCTTGGCAGTCGATCACACGCGCCACTTTCCCGACATCGAATTGGCCCACGCCCACGATGCGATCTCCGCGAATGGCGACATCACCGGGGATCGGATCACCTCCCGAACCATCGTGTATCACGGCGCCTTTCAGCAACCAATCCGCATCCACGGGATCCGCAGCGGGCAGCGAAATGGTTGCCCAGAACAGCTGGCAAACAACGAGCAAGCGGCAGACACAGACAGACCGTCCAACCATCGTTCTCCCCTTGAACAATTCACGCCCGCGCCGAACCGGCTGGACTTCCAATATCCGGCCAGCCAACGCAAGCACCCACGATGTCCCGTGGTACCCGTTTGGGGCCGCTGACGACACCCACGCGCCACGCCAACCCGGTCGACGCTCTCGAAATCATCGAGCCCGGTCATTATCATGCAGCGACAAAAGACAATTTACCATGCACTCCAATCAGGTTGAGCCTCGATGACGATTCGAAAAATACTATCAATCCCACTTCCGGCCCTGGTCCTGTTGCCTGCGATTGGCTGCGGCCCGGCCGACGACGGGTCCGAAGAAGAAGCCGGTGTCCCCGCGGCACCCGCCAGTGTCACCGCGGGATCCAACAACACGGGCCAGCGCGTGGGGCCCTTCGAACTCAACGTAGACGGAGTGCGGTTCCAGGTCCCGGACGGCTGGCAGGAGGTCCGTCTGTCGGATGAACAGGTCGGCTTCATTTCGGCCCGCCTGGAGATTCCGGTGAACGGCCAGCGGCTGACCCTGACGTTTTCGACTGTGGGCGGCGGCATCGACAGCAACATTCAGCGGTGGCAGGGTCAGTTTTCGGGTGCGGTTCCCACGATCCGTCAACTGCGAATCAGCGGTCACGACGCGCGTTGGGTCGACATCCGAGGTCAATTTCAATCACGCGTCGGCACCGCGGGACAGCAGTCCGAGTGGCGAATGCTGGGGCTGGCCTTGTCAAAACAACCGCGGGACTTTTACGCCAAGTTGACGGGTCCCAGAGAGCAGGTCACACAAATCGTCGATATGTTTCGGCAAATGGTCGAAACGGCCGTGGTCGATTAGCGTCCACCGACAACCGGCACAGGCCAAGTCGCCCGCCGCGGCGTCATCTACCGTCGCGGCGGATTGCGATAATCCAGTGAGGGTTGCTGACCTGGCTGCATCAGACTCTTGTAACTGTTTCCCGAAATGCGTCGCTGGTGCTCGGCCTGGGCCTGCTCGAGCACTTCCGGTTGGCTGAACAGGTCCCAGGCGGAAGCGGCCAGCACGCGCGCGGCCAGGTGCATGCCCTTGCGCGCCAGAGTCGTACCTCCGCAGGCCACGGCCTGCCAGGAATGGCCAGGCGTCCCGGGAACCCAGCAGGCCGTGTTGAATCCGCTGGTGGGCACGACCCAGGAAACATCCCCCACGTCGGTCGAACCTTTGCCCACGGTCCCACTGAGATCATCCACGTTGCGAATACTGGTCAATGCCGCAGGCCGCGGGATCTGCTGCTGCATTTTCAAAGCAAATTGTAACTCTTCCGGGGTATATTCGATGTCGTTGAGTTGTCTGAGGTTTTTCAGATTCACTTGCGCCAGAGTGTTGTTGGGCAGGATTTCCAGAATGCCACCCTCGAACCTGGTCACCAGTTTTGTCTCGCTGGCCAGGGCTCCCGCCTGTGCACACAGCTGCAGACGGCGATAGAGCGGCCTGACGATTTCACCCTTCGGATGTCGGATATAGTAGTAGACCTCGGCGAAGTCCGGCACCACATTGGGAGCGCCTCCGCCGGACGTGATCACATGATGAATCCGAGTGAAGTCGGGCGTGTGCTCTCTGAGCAGTTCCGCGGCATGATTGGTCAGGGCCACGGCGTCCAGGGCCGATCGCCCCTGTTCGGGTGCTCCAGCGGCATGAGCGGCTTTGCCCAGAAATCGGAACTTGACGGCCATCCGCGCCAGGCTCGATCGGTCACCGGCCGCATTCCGGCTACTGGGATGCCAGTGCAGCACGGCGGCGCAATCCCGGAACAGTCCGGCCCGCACCATGAACACTTTGGCGCTGCCACCTTCTTCCGCCGGACAACCGTAGAATCGCACGGTACCAGACAGCTTTCCGGCGCGGATCTGCTGGGCGATGGCGATGCTGGCTGAGGCCGAAGCGGCACCGAACAGATGATGCCCGCACCCATGCCCGTAGCCTCCCACTTTCAGAGGGTCACGCGTGGGTTCGGCGGATTGGGACAGGCCGGGCAGAGCATCGAATTCACCGAGAATCCCGATCACGGGTTGTCCCTGACCAAAGCTGGCGGTGAACGCTGTGGGAATCCCGGCCACTTTGAGTTGCAGGTCGAATCCCGCGTCTTTCAGCAATTGCGCCAGGAGCTGCGAGGACTTCTGCTCCTGGTACCCGGGTTCAGCCCATTCCCAGATTTGCAACGCCGTCTGCCATGTCTGATCACCGCGTTCGCGAATCGAATCGAACATCGCGGTTTTCTGCGCTGAGACAGTACTTGCCGAGCACAGCAAGCCCCAGGCCAGCAACAGAACCGACAACCGCCGCAACGGGATGCTGCGGTTTCCGTGGCACGAAGACATGGCGGCAGCGAGCATATTCGACATCGTCTGATTCCCTTGGATTTGAAGAAGGGGGACCGCCGTGTGGCGACGCACCGGCGGCGCATCAGCAGCTGCATTATGCGAATGCCCGGCCGCCGAAATCAACTGGCCGGCCCCGCGGGACAGGCCAGGGGAACGCTTACAGATCGAAGTCCTTGATCTTGCGATACAGTGTCCGCTGGCTGATGCCCAGCAGAGCCGCCGCTTCCTCACGTTTCCCCTCGGTAATCTCCAGCGCGCGCTGAATGTAATAGCGTTCGACGTCGCGCATCGGCTGCCCGATCAACGCATCAGCTCCCGTGGCCAACTCACCCGTGACCGGTGAACGGCCGTCGGTGACCAATTCCGCGATTTCTTCAGGCAAGTCGTCCACGTCGAGCAGGCCATCGGAGTCGAGAACCAGCATGCTCTCGACCGTATTCCGCAACTGACGGATGTTGCCTGGCCAATCGTAGGTCATCAACGCGCGGCGCGCGGCTCGGGAAAATCCGGTCACAGGAATCGCATCGCGCTGTGAAAGATCCTTCTGAAAGTGATCCATCAGCAGGGGAATGTCACCCGGCCGTTCACGCAGCGGAGTCAGGTGAATGTTGATCACACTCAACCGATAGAACAGGTCCTTACGAAATCTCTTGAGTTCGACCATCTCCTTCAAGTCGGCGTTTGTGGCCGCCACCAATCGCACATTGACTACCAGCTCCTCGTTGGCGCCCAGCCGCGTGATCTTGCGATCTTCCAGCACACGCAGCAACTTGATCTGCGTTTCCATGGGCATCTCACCGACTTCGTCCAGAAACAGAGTCCCACCATTGGCATATTCGAACTTGCCGATGCGTTTGCCGACCGCGCCGGTAAACGCTCCGGTTTCGTGCCCGAACAGCTCGCTTTCCAGAGTGCTTTCCGGTAATGCGGAGATGTTCAGCGGCACAAAAGGTTTCGTCTTGCGGGGGCTGTTCTGGTGCACAGCCTTGGCGACCAGCTCCTTGCCAGTACCACTCTCTCCGGAAATCAACACGGTGGCATCCGTGGGCGCGACGTGCTTCAATGTCTCCAGAATCTTGTGCATCTGCGGGCTGCTGCCCACAACACCCTCGAAGCCAAACTTCTCATCCAGGCGACGATTCAGTTCCACATTTCGCCGAATCAGTCTCAACCGCGTCGAAGCTTTCTCAACGGCCGTCCGCAATTCGTTGATGTCGAGCGGTTTGGTCAGATAGGTATACGCTCCGTGTTGCATCGCGGTCACGGCGGAATTGATCGACCCGTGTCCGGTGAGAACGATCACTTCGGCATCAGGCAACTCCTCTTTGGCGCGTTGCAGGATGGTCAGGCCATCGATCTCATCCATCTTGAGGTCTGTGACCACGACATCGAAGGATTCGCTTTCGATCAACTGCGCTCCGCGCTGCCCCGAGCTGGCGACCGTGCAATCACAGCCGATTCGATTCAGACTTTCGGCAACCGCTTGAGCATGTGCTTCGTCATCATCAACGATCAACACACGAATCGGAATTCCCGACAGGTCGGCCGCCTCGCTGTCACTGCCATTCATCTGTTCATCCTTCGTCGGCAACCGTGTCGTCCCCAACGATCCACCGCGGGATCACCTGCACGCCACGCGACTCTGACTTAAACCCATCCGAGTCGCGCAACCTTGACTGGGCCATCAGCGACCCATGGCCGGCCGTGCATCGATTCAGGATACAGGCGGCAAGGAAACAGTGAAACGCGTTCCGCGGCCCAACTCGCTTTCGCACTTCAGTACACCGTTGTGGGCGGCCACAATCTTGCGGACCGTGGCCAGACCCAGACCGCTTCCATTTCGTTTGGTCGAAAAGAAGGCCTGGAACATGTTGGACTTCACACGCTCGTCCATTCCGTCGCCGTTGTCGATCAGGTCGAGGTGCACCATATTGTCGCGGAAGTAAGTCTGAAACTCGATCAACCCGCCGTGTGGCATGGCTTGTTGAGCGTTTTGTGTCAGGTTCATCCACACCTGCCGCATCAACGACGCGTCCAGCATGACGCGCGGCAAATCCGGATCCAAGTGCGGACTGAGTTCGATTTGGTGCTCGCGGGCCAAGGGTTGGTAGAACTCGATAAAGCGTCCCACCTGTTCGTTCAAATCGGCCGGTTCCAGGTCCAGTTCACCGGCCCGGGCAAACTGCAGAAACGCGTTAAGAATCTCTTCTAAGTTGCGGCATTCCTGCTGCAACAGCCGAATCTTGGTGAACATCCGCCGTTCACGGGGCGATTGGGGGTCTTCCAGATCTTCGATCAGCAGTTCGAGGTTCATCCCGATCGTGGACAGCGGGTTACGAATCTCGTGCGCCAAACCTCCGGCCAAAGTGGCGATTTCCGAGTACTGCGCGAGGAGTCGCTGGCGTTCGCGTTCCTCGTGGCTTGACTCCTGCATCCGACCGCCGCCTCATTCCTCTGCGCCACCATCCGAATTGCCACCATCCTCTGCGCCGGCTTCTTCATCGCCGGCCTGATCGGCCAACACGGCCCGCCGCGAAAGCTTGACACGGTTCTGTTCATCCACCGCGATCACTTTCACTTCGAGCTTGTCTCCCACTTTGCAGATGTCGGCAACCGATTTGACGAATCCGTCGGAAAGTTCACTGATGTGGCACAATCCGTCCTTGCCGGGAGCGATCTCGATGAACGCTCCGAAGTCCTTGATCGAACTCACAGTGCCATTGTACACACGCCCCACTCGAATCTCTTCGGTGAGTGCTTCGACGCGTGCCAGTGCGTCTTCGGCCTGAGTCCCATCGGCTCCGGCGATGGTGACGGTACCGTCATCCTGAATGTCAATCGACGCGCCCGTCTCATCCTGGATGGAACGAATCGTCTTGCCTCCCGGTCCGATGAGCAAACCAATTTTCTCGGGATCGATCTTGGTCCGCAACAGTCGCGGGGCCGTCATCGAAATCTCCAGCCTGGGTCGCGGAATTTCCTGGAGCATGGATTTCAGAAGCTCTTTGCGAGCCAGCTTGGCCTGATCCAGAGTTTCGCGAATGATCTGCTCGTCAATCCCGTCAATCTTCAAATCCAACTGGATTCCGGTGATTCCGCGGCCGGTCCCAGCCACCTTGAAGTCCATGTCGCCGAAGTGATCTTCATCCCCCATGATGTCGGTCAGCAGTACGTGCCGGTCCGGCTCTTTGATGAGCCCGATGGAGATCCCGGCCACCGGCTGGATGATGGGAACTCCGGCGTCCATCATGGCCAATGTCGCGCTGCAGACGCTGGCCATCGAACTGCTGCCGTTGGACTCGGTGATGTCCGATATCACACGCACGGTGTAGGGAAATTCCTCTTCCGACGGCAGCACGCATAGCACCGAGCGTTCCGCCAGACAACCGTGTCCAATTTCCCGGCGACCCGGCCCGCGGATCGGACGCACCTCGCCCACCGAGTAGGACGGGAAGTAGTAGTGCAGCATGAATCGGCTGGAAAGCTCGCCAAACAAGCCGTCGGCCCGCTGTTGATCACGCACGGTGCCCAGCGTGACCGTGGCCACCGACTGGGTTTCGCCTCGAGTGAACACCGCGGAACCATGAACCTGCGGCAGCACTTGGGTGCGGCAGACAACGTCCCGCAGATCTTCGGGTTTGCGACCGTCCAACCGAGTTCTGTCAAGAATCAAATCCCGGATTACGCGCGATTCCAGGGTATGGAAGGCCTCCTTGAACTGCGCCCGTGTGCCCTGATCATTCTGGTCCGCATCGTCGGGAAACCAGTCGGCCACGAGCGAGGCTTTCAACTCATCGGTTCCACGATGCCGCTCTTGCTTCTTCGAATTCGATTTGGCCGATCGCAGAGTATCGTAACACTCGTCGCGCAAACGGGCGTCGAACGGGTTCGGATCCGGCGGCACGAATTCGCATTCCGGAGCACCCACTTGTTTGGAGAATTCGTCCTGCAGATCGCACAGAGCCACGATGTTCTGATGTGCGAACATGATGGCCTGCACCATGTCCTCTTCGGGATACTGCTCGGCAAACCCCTCGATCATCAACACCGATTCGCGACTGCCGGCCACGACCAGGTCGAGGTCGCTGTTTTCCATTTGCTGAACGGTGGGCATCACCACCAGTTCACCGTCGACTTTGCCGACCCGCACACCGGCAATCGGACCTGCAAACGGCAGCGGCGCAATCGACAGCGCCGCACTGGCTCCCAACATGGTCAGAACGTCCGGATCGTTTTCCCCATCGCAGGCCAATACGTTGGCCAGAATCTGCACCTCGTCCCGAAACCCCTCGGGAAACAACGGGCGGATGGGCCGGTCGGTGAGTCGACAGGTCAGGATCTCGCGCGTGGTCGGACGCCCTTCCCGTTTCAGAAATCCTCCCGCGAACTTGCCGGAGGCAGCAAACCGCTCGCGATAATCGACCTGCAGCGGGAAGAAGTCGATTCCCGGCCGGCCGGGACCCGTTTGCGCCGCGACGAACAGTACGGTCTCACCAAATTGAACGACAACGGCAGCGCTGGCCTGTTTGGCCAGTTCACCGGTTGTCAAACTCAGTTTCCGTCCCCCAATTTCACTTTCAACACATACCTTCACAATGCATTCCTAACTAACTGTTCCCACAAAGGCCTCTTGCGATTCATCGTTTACTTGCGAAGCCCCAATTGACTGATGATCGTACGGTAACGTTCTACGTCGATGTTTCTCAGATAATTCAACAAGCGTCGGCGCGAGCTGACCTTCATCAGCAGACCCCGCCGCGTGGAATGATCTTTCTTGTGTGTCTTCAGATGTTCCGTCAGCGCTTGAATCCGATGCGAAAGCACCGCGATCTGAACTTCCGGTGAACCCGTATCACTGTCTGTACGCCGGTACTGTTCGGTCAGCTCGTGCTTGCGTTGTTTCGTGATCGACATAAAACAGCCTTAAGTCGTAAATTCGTGATGTGTTGCCACTCGCCATCCCGCGATTCCCGCCACTCTGGATGTGCGCAACCCAAGGCGCAAACCGCGCACCTCAACCGCAGGCCGGTGGGCGATAAGAGGGCTACTGTAGCAATGTGAACAGAATATTCAACGCACCCGGCCGTCCGGGGGGCGCTCGGCAGCGACAAACGCCGTCCCAACCGGCCACGGACTCGAAATCGTCACGTTCCGGACCACGATTCCAGCCCGCCGCAGCCAACGGTTAGAGCCTGGCCGCCGGCCTGGATTGCGCTGGCCGCGAAGTGACTGTCGGCTGGCAAACCTGGGAAACCGAGCTTACAGTGGAAATGGCCACAGGCAACCGGGCAAGCTCCGCGGAAATTCGCGGTGGACGAAATCCGAGAGGGGGACGGGACTGAGCGTCCAGGGGCGGCAAAAACTGCGGCAGGAGCGGTCCCCGTCGGAATCGGCCGGCCGACACATCCCTGCCGAGATCCCAACCGACAGGCACACGAAAATGGCAGAGCGTCGCGGGACATCTTCACAGCAGGCACCTCTGGCGGATCCCACCGCTCTGAGCCGCTTCGGCAGCCTGGAGTTCGTTGCTCGGCTGCTGGTGGAGGGCTTCGTCATGGGCCAGCACAAGAGTCCCTACAAGGGTTCCAGCATCGAATTCGTCGAGCATCGGCAGTACTATCCCGGCGATGAAATCCGCCACATCGACTGGCGGGCTTACGGCAAGACGGGCAAATACTACATCAAGGAATTTGAAGAGGAAACCAATCTGCGGTGTTACCTGGTGGTGGATGCCTCGGGAAGCATGTCCTATTCCGGCAGTACGATGAGCAAATTCGATTACGCCAGTCAACTCGCCTCGGCGCTGGCGCATCTGCTGCTGCAGCAGCGGGACGCCGTTGGGCTGCTGACCTACGACACGCAGATCCGTGGTCGGATCGACCCGGCCACTCACCCTCGGACATTTCAGCGCGTCGTGCAACTCTTGAACGGTCGCCGAACGGGCGGCGAAACCAGCCTGTCCCAGGTGTTTGCACAATTGCTGCCGATGGTCGCGCGCCGCAGTCTGATTGTCATCTTGAGCGATTGCTTCGATCGGCTGGGACCGTTGACTTCAGCCCTCAAGCAGTTCCGTCACGCCCATCACGAACTCGTACTGTTTCACATTGTGGCGCCCGAAGAGGAAGATTTTCCCTTCAATCGTCCCACGCAATTCCGCAGCCTCGAACGCGCCTCTCATCGATTGCTTGTCGATCCGCACCGCCTGCGGAGCATCTACCAGAAACAGTATGATGAATTCTGCCAGTTGCTGGAGAATCGTTGCGGAGCCATCGGAGTGGATTACCACCGTATGACGACAGCGGAACCCTACGGTAAAGCCCTGGGAGCATATATCGATTCCCGCACGCGTCGCCACCGCAAGTAATCGGAGTGTTGCAGACGATGCGAGGACAAATGACAACCCAGCAGAGCCGCGATGTGGGCAGGCCACCGGTGAACGCGCCCGGTCGGACATGGGCTGTTCTACCCACCGTCTGGCTACTGTGGTCGACCGCCTGTGGAACCTGCCACTGCGCGGAACCTCACCGTTTCACGGCCATGCAGGCCAACGGCACTGTGCTGAATGGCAATGGGCAGGAGGTCACCGGCTGGGGCGATACAAACGCCCAGCCAGGGCTGCTGGGCCAACTCGTGTTCGATGCGTCCAATCCGTTTCGCTGGTTGATCGACCACAGCCTGCCTCTGCCGCTGATACCCGACGCGTGCATCGAGTTTGTCGACGGTGACCAACTGCCGGGCCAGGTGCTGGAATTCAGTGACGGCCAACGCTCCCCGTTCGGCCATTGGCCGGCCCACCTGCTGGTCGATCCCGCTCCCGACATTCACATTCCCGCCAATCCCGACGCCCGGCTACTGCGAGTGACGACCCGTTGGGTGCGGCGCGTGATCTGGAAGCGCCTGGTGGGCGCAAGCTACCAACCAGCCACGGTGTTCTTGCTTGATGGCAGCCGCGTTTCTTTTGTGTCGCTGCGCTGGTCCCCAGGAGCCATCCGCCTGCTGACCGACGACGGACTGCGGACCGTGTTTTTTTCGCAGATTGCCGAAGTCCACCTTCCACGACAAGAGGAATGGCAGGCTTACTTCGAGCAATTGGCGCTACTGGCGCCGGCAGCAGAAGACCGGTTGATTCAGATGGAAACGACCGAAGGCCTGGTGGCAACCACGTCACGGGGCCGATTCCAGGCGACGTTTCGTGGTGACCGCAAACGTCCCGATCACTGGTACCACATGATTCAGCCCGCGTGGAGTATCGATCCACTTTGGGTCCCGCATCGCACCGTACGGCATCGACGGTTTTTTCAGCCCCACCAGGTCCCGCTGACATTGTTCACCCCATTGCGGGTGACTCGGTCAAGTACGTTCGCGACAGCCTGGACCTGGCAAGTCAACCGCAGCGTTCAGCAGAGCCCTTTGGCTTCCGCCACGGTGGATTGGGGTTGGGGGTTCGGAGTTCACGGTGGACACGAGCTGACGTTTCCACTGCCTCCACTGGTGCGCCAATTGCGGGTCCGGATGGGGCTGGACCGGATCGTGAACAACGGAGGCTGTGTCCAGGCCTCAGTACTGCTCGACGGACAACCTCTGTTCCGCAGCGACGTGCTCATCGGATCCCAGCGGATCAGCAACACGGGATTGCTGCACCTGAGCCCGGCCAAATCCACACGGAATTTGACGCTGGCCGTGGATCCCGTCAGCGATGCAACCCCGGCGGGCGCTGATCCATTCGACATTCGGGACACGTTCGATTGGGGAGAACCCGAAGTGGAGCTGGACGCCGTGGAACTCAAACGGCGGGTGTCCCGGCAACACGCCGCTGCGATACCCGCATTCCGCAACTGGCAGTTGGCCGAAACGGGTTTGCAGATTTCCAACCTGTGGGACGTGACCGATCCCGCCGATCCGCGATTCCGCGTGGCATTCCGGCCGGCGGCCCCTTTTCTCAGCTGCCGCCGCAACATCCGCATCGGTCGAGGCGATTCCTGGCTGTCGGTGTCCGTCACGGGAACCACGGACAAGCCGCCACACACCCGGCTTCAGGTGCGCGTCGATGGTCGCTCCTTGGGAGAGTTCGCCATTCCCGCCGCCACCAAGAACTCGGAACCCGTTCCACTGATGCTGCCAGTCGACGCCTATCGCGGCCGCCGCGTGCCGGTCGAACTGTGCTGGATGCCCGGAGAAAATGCCAGCGACCTGCTGCTGCGTTCGGTGAGCTTGCTCGAACGACGCCCGGGACTGCTCCAGGTGTTTGAGGATGATCCCCAGTTCGCTGAACAACTCAACGAAGGCGAAGGCGACCTGCGGCTGGTTACGGACGAAAAGCACTCTGGACAATCCGGACTGCAAGTCGGTGCTCCTGGCCGAGCGGCAGCGCAGCTTCCCGGACTGAACGCCGCTATCCGCGCACGTCCGCGACTGGGCGAATACCGTTACTTGAGATTTGCCTGGAGAAAGAAAGACGGGCAGAGCATCGCTCTGGATATCGGTCACGATGGCCGGTTTGGTGCCCGATTTGAATCGCAGGACGAACCCGCCGGCAGGCGACGACGTGTGCCGACGGCCGTTAGCTTGAAGGGACTGCAATACGGATACCGTTACCAAGCCGGGAACGGGTCGGGTAGTTTCTTTCGCGCACTGAGAATCAGCAGCCAGAGACCAGCGAACTGGACGGTCGTCACCCGCGACCTGCACAGCGACATGGGTGACTTCAACCTGACCGGCCTCGGCCTGCTTTGCCCAGACGGTAACGTGGCCTGGTTCGATCATATCTACCTGGCGCGCACGCCAGCCGATTTGCGGCTGATTCCCAAGTCCGCCCCAGCCGGTCAATCCCGTGTTCCCGCAGATCCCAACGTCATCGGTATCTCGGCAGACCCCACCGTATACGGATCATTGATCGGCCGCTTCGCTCCAGACTTCAGCACTTCGACCACCCGTGGTGACGTGGTGCTGTACAAACAACACGCCGGACGCAACAACGTGTTGCGCGTTCATCCTCCCGCTGCCGGAAAACCATGCGTGCTCAGCGCTCCCGTTCAACTGGCAACGCAAGCCAAGACTCACCTGCACATCGGAGCCAGCCACGAGCCGCAATCCGACTGGCAGTTGCTCGTCCACGTCAATGGAAAACAGATTCACAGCAGTCTGATCAACCAGGATTCCGCTCCCGAGGGTTGGGCGGACATCGACTGTGACCTGTCTGAATTCGCGGGCCAGACCGTGTTGTTGGAGATCCACAACCATCCCAACAATTGGAGCAACGAAACGGCATACTTCAGCCGGATTCAAATCCTCGAGTCCCCTTGAACTCCCAGCAGCCCCTGCTCAGCTCCAGGGCACATCCACACAGCGCACCATCAATCCGCCACGGCGCTGGTGTACAACCTCGATTTTACTGATGAGCTGATTTGCAGACCCTGCCATTCTACCGCATACTAAGAGATCTGGGCCGGCGCGCGTTCTCGCGAAACCCACTGCACCCCGACCGGTTCTTTGGCCCGGCCTGTATCTGGACCCCAAACCTCAAATTCGGCAACCCCAACACGAACCCAGGTGGTTTCATGCGACTGTCCGTGGCCTTGTTCCTGCTCAGCTGCTCACTCGGTTGTTCCTCGATCAACGATCTACTGGGCACCGATCTGGAATCCGAATTGAAGAGCAACGGAGCGCGGGCGGTTCAACGCAACAGCAATGGTGACATCACATACATCAATTTTTCGGGTTCGAATAAATGCACAGACGCCGTGCTGAGCAAGATCCACCGACTGCCGAAACTCAGAAAACTCGTCCTCACCGGTACACCAATTACCAATGCCGGCCTGGCTCATCTGGAACATCTGGAGTCTCTGGAAAACCTGCAACTGGACGGCACACAAATCAGTGGTGAGGGACTTAAGCACATCAAGCACCTGCCCCGTTTGCATACGCTGTTACTAGGCGACACTCGGGTCGGCGACCGCAGGCTGTCGTCTCTGGCAAGCATGACGCAACTGGAAACACTGTCTCTGGAATTCACCATTTTTTCCGAAGAAAACCTGCGGAATCTGCAATCGCTGACCAACCTGCGCGAGTTAAATATCGGCAGTGGTGGCACGAAGGACTATGGTCTCGGTTTCATCGGAAAACTCACCGAACTCGAATCCCTCGATCTCGGCAAAACTCAAGTCACGGATTTCGGCATGGAACAGATCCGCAACCTGCTCAATCTCAAGTCGCTGATTTTGTTCTCCACTAAGATCACCGACGATGGACTCGCACATGTCGGTCGGATGACGAAGCTTGAAACTCTGGTGGTTTCCACCACTGAGGTGACCAATCATGGTCTGCGACACCTGAAATCACTGGACGCGTTGAAGATACTGGACGCGTCGGAGACGAAAGTCACGTCCCAGGGAATGGCCAGTCTGCAGGCCTTGACTCAATTGCGTTCCCTGGACATCAGTCAAACCCTGGTTGCGGATGAAGGTCTGGAGTATCTGGCCGCGATGAAGAAACTGCGCAAGCTCAATCTGGCCAAGACACGCACCACACGAGACGGCCGGGAAAAGCTCCAGTCGGCAATACCCACACTGTCGATCGTCGCGGAATGAAAAAACCGACTGTGTGCACTCAGGCACTGGTTTCCGAGAACTGGCAATTGCACTGGCAATTTCAGAGACCGTCGGACGCAGCTTACCTGCGTCCGCTAGGTGGCCGGTGGCCGCCATCCGCGTCACCGCCGTCAGTTCAGGCAACGGCGATCATGCAACCGCTGGAGATGGATGGGAGAATTGCCGCTTGCGGTCCGCTGCGAACAACCGGCAATTCAGTGAACCATGGGCATGCGACGTCCGGCTCGGCAATCGTGGCATGCAACACATCCCTACGACAGTTCAACACGACAGTTCAACACGACAGTTCAACACGACAGTT
>Ga0315336_1001006_pt1 | contig 61838 bp, 49 predicted proteins | sample ASW5metaG_FD_204512 | JGI IMG/M metagenome (GOLD analysis project Ga0315336, IMG submission 204512) | Ammonia-oxidizing marine archaeal communities from Monterey Bay, California, United States - ASW #5 | ecosystem: Environmental > Aquatic > Marine > Intertidal zone | place: USA: California...
TCGACGCGCGCGTCCCCCGGGTGCGGGTAAAAGACCGCCAGATCGTTCGGCCAGACCAATCGTCTCAAATAGACCACGTACACCACAACCGCGTTGGCCGCGCGCGTCGACAATGAAAAATTATCGGTTGCCTGCAGGGCGCCCTCCTGCGCGAACATCGTGATGAAGCAAAAGACCGTCGTCAACGCGAAGAACGGAACCTTCTCCAGAACCAATCGGCGCCACGCGGTCGCCGATTGGCCCGATTGTCCCATCGTCGGCTCACGATGCGATTCAGGCGAAGAAAGAGGCGCATCGGTCAAGGGCGTGCGGCGAAGGGGCCACACGTCCAAGAGCAGCAGCACGCAAGGCAACGTGATAAGTGCTTGTTTCGAAGCCAGGCTCAGCGCGAAGAACACAAGCGAAGCCGCATACCACCGGGCCTTCGATGTTCGCACGAAAACCGTGTAACTCCCGATCGAAAGCAACCCGAAGAAGATGCACAACACGTCCTTTCGCTCAGTAATCCAGGCCACCGACTCGACATGTTGCGGATGCACCGAAAACAAGGCCGCCACAAACCAACTCCGCCAGGTGGCACCAGTTACATACTTCAGCACGAGAAACAGCAACAACGTATTGAGCGTGTGCAGCAGAACGTTTGTCGCGTGGTAGCCGGCAGGGTGCGGTCCGTAGAGTGTTGTGTCGAGCATCAGCGACACCCACGTCAACGGAATCCAATTGGCCATGTGTCGATCGGCAAAGGCCCATTTCACGTTGGCGGCGTTCAATCCCGTCGTGACGCGCACGTTGTCGGCCGCAGCTTCCGGATCGTCGTAGTTGACGAAACCGTAGTCGAGAACCCGCGAGTAAACGCCGATGGGAAGCAGGATGAGAACCACCAGAGCAACGTGATACAAGCCAATGCCGCGTCGTCCAGTTCGCCCAATTTCGGAATTGACAGGCATTCAGCTCGACTCTTCACGCGGCCGGTAATCAACGTGTTTCAGCGCCCATGCTGCCTTTTGCGGTGACGACGCCCCGATGCCGAGTGCAGCACGAACCACAAGCGTATCAGTTGCCAAATCGAATGCAACGTCCTCAACCGGCGGGTCGCCGATTCCCCGCCCAGCGTGCGGTGAGGGTGATCGATTCGTGGTCGCCGGCGGTTGCTCACGAGTGAGTGGATTCCATAGCGAGCGCTTGAGCAGCGGCAGAGGCATCGTTGCGGCATCATTGAAATCGCGTCGTCGAACCGGCCAAATCAGGTGTTTTCGTCGATCGGGGCGTCCCAGATGTCGTCGTTCGAGGGCAGGGGAGATGGGTCCGAGCATTGCCCGAACAGGGACATGCGCTCGTTGCAACAGCGGAGCGGGTGGCCGGTCACGCGAGCCGGGCTCCTTTTTCCGATCAGGGAAAAACTTTTCGAGTTGAGTTGTTTTTGCTTGACAAATCAAAGACAAAGCGACAGTCTAAGAGGTACTTGGAGTTGCGTCGTTTCTGTACGCCTCATTTCCGATGTTTTCTGAAACGGTTTCTCCTGCTGCGGGCCGTATTTTCGCGGGAGCCGACTGGGCCTTTCGGGAACCAATGGTGCGTGCAGACCGTGCCGCTCCGAGTGGATTACTATCCTAGGGTGAAGGACGTATCCCTTCACCACCACAGATGTTTCTTCTTCCCTACTTGAAAGGTGTTCAATCATGAAGGAGACTCGACGTCGTACGTCCCGCAAAGATCGAGGTGGTTTTACCTTGATCGAACTGTTGGTCGTGATCGCAATTATTGCGATCTTGATCGCCCTGCTTTTGCCTGCCATCCAGCAGGCCCGTGAAGCAGCCCGCCGTACACAGTGCAAGGACCACATGAAGAACTTCGGTCTGGCCATGCACAACTTCCACGATGTTTACCTGACGTTCCCGTTCGGTGACCACGCCCGGACCGCTGGTGACGGATTCTGCTATACGCGGTCTGTTGCCACCGTGGCGTTGATGCCGTACTTCGAGGCCGCCGCCATCGCGAACTTGGAGCCGAGTGGTCTTGGACCGCTTGCTCCGGGTATCGCCGAAACCGACTGGTGGTCAGCATCGGAGGCCACTTCAACTTCCGTCGTTCCGGTCGCATTGTGCCCGTCGGCCTCGAATGGCCCGATCAACTTTATCGCGGGTTGGGGACCAGATGGTGAAGACGCACCTTCGAACGGCAACTACGCCACGATGAACTACGCCTATTGCCAGGGTTCCAGAGGATCATGGTGCATCGATTTCACCGACGAAGACGAAGGTGGACCGAACGACTACCGTGGCCCCTACAACGGCTTCAAGGGGACCGATGGCGGACTGCTTCCTTTGCCGACGAAATCGGGCTACCTTGTGCCTCCGAACAACACCTTCGAAGGTCTGTTCAACCGCGGTCGTGGTCATGCGATTCGCGACGTCCTCGATGGTACCAGTAACACGATTGCCATGGGCGAAGCCGCCGGTGGTGATGACTGGCCGCTGTGTCGCGGTTTAGGTTGCACCGACGAATTCGAGTTCACCGACCCGACGTTGGGGACTCCGTTCCCGGCGAACTGCGGTGTGATTCAAGGTCAACCTGGTGACGAAGACTTGTCAGTGACCCCGATGGTCATCGCGAGTTTTCAGTTCGGCACGACCGAAGAAGCCTTGAACAAGTGGCCGGTGACGGACGCGTGGATGGCTCTTGAATTCCTCGGTGACCGGGACGACACGCAGCGAGACTGCGATCTGACCACGGCCGGGGCGTCCTCGACTGAACGCCACACCACGTCAAACTTCCGTAGTGACCATCCTGGTGGGGGACAGTTCTTGTTCGCCGACGGGTCGGTTCACTTCCTCTTGGAACTAAACCCAGACGATTCCGGTGACGTCTACAGGGCGTTGAGCACGATTGCTGGTTCTGAACCATATGCAGGTGCCTTCTAGGAAAGCCGGTAGAATTCTGATGTTTTTTGCTGCCGCGGGCCGATACCCGGCCCGTGGCAGCGTTTTTACTTCCTCTGCGGCATACACAATTTCACGTCTTGCGGTTTTCGGCTTTGCGTTCATCACGCGCCGTCGATCAAGGCCAGAAATGTCCCCGTTTGTTGTGCGCCCATTTCTTCCGGGCCGTCCGATTTGTTGGAAAGGGATCTTCCGTGAACGGTTTAAAACCAATGTTGTTGGTCGTCTGCGCACTCACAGTATGTGTTCTAGGCTGCGGGGGAGTCGATAAAAAACCCAATGCGAAGCCCGTTGCGAATCCTGGCAAGGCAAGAACCACAGTCGAACGGGTCGACTACATGTGTAAGCGGCTCAGTGAGAGCCCCGGGTTGGGCAAGACGGTGATGTTTATCAAAGGCCTGGGAAAGGTCGGTCTCAAGGGAGATGCCCCTTCCGAATCCGTCGAAAAGGCCCTTGCAACGCTCACACAAATCGCCGAAAAGCCGGATGGCGATGATTTTCCGAACGAATTGCCTCCTAAGGTCAGAGCTGCCGTGGATTTGGCGATCCAACAACTCGGCGGCGATGCCGCGCCGCAAGGCGGCGCGGACGAAGGCTGATTCGTTGACCCGTCAAGGCCTCGCTCCTGAACAACTCGGCCGCCCGATTCACCCGAACGAGGCTAGCTGAGTGGATTGGCGATCGGATCGGTCGGACACGCCGACATTCGTTCTACGTCACTCGTCATGTTGGCGGCTGGCGGCACGTACACGTTGACAGGAAGGCCGTACCAACGGCGCGCCCACGTCGGAACAGACGATGCGGCCCCGGCAAACCGCTTAAAACGCGATGCGCACCGCCGGCACGGGCTCGAGCAGCTGTTGTGCACTTACGCGCTGGTGCACCTAACGACCGAGCCTGATTCAATCGACGAAGCAGTATGGAACTGCCGTCGTAATTTCCCGCAGCCGACTGACGATTAGAGCCAGTGACCGTCGACGCCCTCGCGTCCTAAGGTGCGTCCGTATGCCGAGCATTGCGCAAGTGCAACACGACACGCCGTAGGAAGACACGGTTCTCTGAGGCGAAACAAAATCGCGGGTCAGCCCAAACACGGCATCGCGGACGATCGTACGCCCGGAGTCAGACAAGACGATGTCTAGATCCCGATCGGGATAATTGTGGCGGCTATCCGACGCTTTTTGGTCATTGAATATCGTCTCTACACCGCCAGAACCCGCTACACTTATGTCGAATGCGCTCTAGTCGTGTTGTAGCGGCTTCAGACGCGATTGAAGCTGAAATACGAGGATTTCAGTCACGAGAGTTTCGTCAAACGCGCTCTTGTCTGAGTGCAACTGTTCAGAAGTTGTAATGGCTAATTAAGGCGTTCCTTTTGCTGGCTGATTGTCTGGCTCTCACACCGCCGGAGAGACATTTCTCAACTCGCGTAGCCTGCCAACATGCGGACTTCTTCAGCACGCCCTGTGGTCGGAACGGAACCCCAAGATAAAAATGACTTGATGACACGTGTCTGTGATCCTCCGCCCTTCGGGTTGCTACCGGACGCGCAATCAATTCGTTGGGTGACGTTCCCACCCACTGAAGATCGCCACGTTTCGCGGCGTGCTGAGTTATTGATGTACCCCGGCTCCGTCAGAATCGGCATGACAGTCGAGGACATCGGCCCAAATCGAAATCGTGTCGTTTTTCGGCATTCTGGCAAACCCCATGAGTTGATGGGAACACGGACGCCAGAGAGGGTGGGGCTCATTCACAATCGGGCACGTAGGTCACATCGTCAATAGCGCCACCTATCGCGCGCGAGTCATGCGGAGCTCAGTCGATCGCGGCTGAGCGTCATTTTGGCCCACAGCAATCGATCATCGCGATAAACCGGCCGCTTGTCTGGAATCCGAGAGTGGGTCGAACGATGTCAGTGCACGACTTTGTGGCTATACTCGTGGCAACGATTCCAATCACGAGGGCAACACGAGTAACAGGAGCGATCGGATGAATTCCACCTGCGAGCGCTTAGAACAACATTCGATAGATCGTTCCACAATCTGCCCGCGGAGAAACGGCATCGATTGGCTGAAATCGATCGCGTTGTGGCCCCGGAGAGTGAGACTCGCGCCCGGACGAGTAACATTCTACTCCACAATATGTCTCATTGCGTTTTCGTCGTCGGCTTACGGTCAAAAAAAAGTCGAAACTCCGCCCGGCGTCGACTATCCGCGCAACAACGCCGCGTGGGGATACCGAGTGGATGCGGACTGGCCTCATCAGAAGTCGACGTATGCCTGGAAGGCGATGCCGGGAATCGCCGTTGACGAGCAGGATTTGATCTGGACATTGAACCGTGGCGAGATGCCGGTGCAGGTCTACACGCCGAAAGGAAGACTCGTCACACAGTGGGGTAAGAACTATTTCGTCAGCCCACATCAGATTTGCTTCGGTGCCGAAGGCCACGTATGGATCGCCGACTCGCACGCCCACGCGGTTTACAAGTTTACTCGCGATGGCGACAAGCTGCTGACGATCGGAATTCCCGGCGAGCCGGGTGACGACAATCGGCACTTGAAGATGCCGACGGACATGGTGGAAACGCCGTCGGGCGAAATCATTATTTCGGATGGGTATCGCAATAATCGCGTGTTCGTTTGCAATGGGAAAGGAGAATTCATCCGCACTTGGGGCGAATTGGGAACCGAGCCGGGACAATTCAGTCTGCCGCACTCCATCGCGCGTGATTCAAAGGGTCGAATCTACGTCGCCGATCGAAATAACTCGCGAGTTCAGATTTTCACCGAGCAAGGCAGGTTTCTCTCCGAATGGGTCAATGTTTGTCAACCCTGGACGATTCGGATCACCGCCGGGGACGACGTCTACGTTTGCGGCGCGTCACCTTCGCGTTGGCGCGAGGAAGACGTGCAAATGGGCATTCCGCCGAAGGATCAGGTAGTGATGAAGTTTGACACGACCGGCCGAGTGCTCGCGTGGTGGAGTTTCCCGCAGGGACCGGACAAGCCCAATCTGGGCGTCAAGCCCGGAGAGTTGTCCTGGGTCCATGGCATGGCGGTTGACGCCGGGGGCAATCTCTATTTGGGCGACATCATGGGCCAACGAGTTCAACGTTTTTTGCACACCAGATAGCCAGCCACCACGGTTACCTCAGGTCGTTTGAAACTATGCGTCGAGTAGCACCGGCCAACAGGCCGTATCGGGCACCAAGGGAATTCACTCGTCGTTCCAAAATGTCCCAACTCGATTGGGCCACATCGTCGAATTTGCGTTATGATGACATGCAGGAAACCGTGGACCGTTGGCTCAATAGGCACCTCGTGTCGCGTCAAACGTGAAATGACCCGCATCCAGCGACATCCCCATCAGTCCCTCACCCGGCGGGCACGGCGGCGATTTCTGGAGGTTGGCTGCCTCAGCCCGCTAGGTCTGTCGTGGACCGACCTGTTGTGGGCCGACGACGGTCGCGCAAATGGTAACAAGTTCGGCCAGGCGCGCTCGTGTGTCGTGATCTTTTTGTGGGGTGGGCCGGGACAACAGGACTTGTGGGATCTCAAGCCAGACGCGCCGGTTGAGCAGCGTGGGGAATTTCGTCCCGTACAAACGAATGTCTCCGGCATTCAGCTCAGCGACCAGTTACCGCATCTTTGCCGACAAGCCGACAAATTCACGATCGTTCGCTCGGTCTCCCATCGGGATTTTGAGCATGGATCGGCCGCCTATTCCGCATTGACCGGACATCCGCATCCGAAGCCGGGAACGAACACGCCGGCCGGGCCTGATGATTTCCCCACTTACGGCGCTGTCACCGCCAAGCTCGGCGCGAATCGCCGGCCGGTCCCGGACGCGGTGGTGCTCGGCCCCGTGATGCATCAGGGCAATCGGCCCCCCATCGCGGGACAGAACGCCGGTTTTCTCGGGCTGGGGTACGAACCGTTTCGTGTTGCCGAAGACCCTAGCGAAGTTGGCTTTCACGTCGACGCACTTGATGTTCCAAGCGACGTAACGGGCAATCGCCTGGATCGTCGCTATCAACTGCTCAAATCTATTGACGGCTCCGCGATACATTCGCCGACGTCCCGAGCAGTCGCCGGCGCCTCGGATCTCTACGAGAGAGCATTCTCACTACTCCGCTCCAATAAGACAAAGCGCGCGTTTGATGTCGGCCAGGAGCGTCTGGAAAACAGAGACCGTTACGGGCAATCAAAGTTCGGACAGACATTGTTATTAGCGCGTCGCCTCGTGCAGGCTGGCATCCCGCTGATCACCGTGAACTGGTCGAAACAAAACCGGGACCAATGGGACACCCACGTGAACAATTATTCCCGGCTACGAAAGTTGTTGCCGCCGTTTGATCAAGGGCTGGCGGCGTTCTTCGATGACTTACAAGCACAAGGATTACTGGAAACCACGCTCGTCGTCTGTCTCGGCGAGTTCGGCCGGACTCCCAAAATGAACAAGGACGGGGGACGTGATCACTGGCCCGATTGTTATTCGGTCGTGATGGGCGGAGGGGGAATTCGACCGGGCACGATCTTCGGATCGTCAAATCGCAATGCCGCCTATCCGGCATCCGCTGCTGTGGCTCCGTGGGATCTGTCGGCAACGATTTTCCATTGTTTGGGAATCAACCCGGCCCAACATATCCACGATTCGCGAGGAAGACCCTACGTCGTCTCGCCTGGAAGGGTGATCGAGGGTCTCATCGCTTGATGCGGCAGTCTAAAAGCACTTCTTGCAAGCTCGCTACGCCGGCATCAGTCACCTCCGTGTTCACCAATTCCAGCGACTGGAGTTTGCCGAGGACTCCAACGTGCTTTATCCCCTCATCCGTGATTTTCGCACCGACCAGGTTGAGCGATCGTAGTTCGGTCAATGTCCGCAGGTGCTCGAGACCGACATCAGTGACCTGGGGGCCGGCGAAACCGACAGAATAGAGCAGGTCGAGTCGCCGCAGCTTTTCGAGCGGACTCAGGCGGGCAAGACCATCGTCGGTCACCTGCGTCAGACTGAGATTCAATTGCTCAAGATTCACCATCCGCCCGAGATGCACTAGACCGGCATCGGAGATACTATTCCCGTATAGGTCAAGCTGTCTCAGCGCGGTTAGCTCCTGTAGGTGTTTCAAGCCTACATCTGTGACTCGCTTCGGCTCGAATCCGGTCTTTTTTAAAACGATCGCTTGCAGTTGTTTCATCCGACCGAGATGTACGAGTCCCGCATCGGTCACACCGTTGCAGACCTCAAGATCCAGCGCCACAAGGCTCTTCAAGTCGAGCAGCGGTTCGAGGCCGTCGTTGGTGATCCGCGTCCCTGTGAGAATCATCGCCCGTAGCGCCGGTGCATGTTGAACGTTTCTTATTCCGGCATCACTCATGCCCTCGCACGATTCCAGGTCGAGTGCTACCAGGTGATCCAACTGGCCTAGCGGTTCTAACGCGGCATCTCTGACGCGCGTGCCCGCAAGGCTCAGCGCAAACGGAGCGGGCAATCGTCGAAGTGCCGCCATCACCTTGGGTACAATCTTGCCATTCGCCACAAGATGTTTGTCGTTCAAGCTGATCAGCAGCAGCCGTCGTCTATTCTCTTTTGGCGATCCCGTCACAACGAATTCGTATATCCGCTGTTGTCTGGATGGAGCCGTTCCATCGAGTGATTCGATCGAGCATCCAAGATCTTGTAGAGCGGTTGCGAAAGGACCTGTGACCATCGTCGTTGTCTTGTTGTCTTTGGCACTGGCCGACCTGTGTCGCGCTACGTCATAGACCCATAGGTCGTCTTGCTCGCGCAGATACAATCGACCGTGCGAGACGACGGGGTGCGACCAGCTATCGCCCCCGGCGCCGGGGATGTTGAAGCGTCCCTTGAGGCGGTATCCCGCCGTTGTCGCTTCAATCAGCGCCATCACACCGTCCTGGTACCGGAAATAAAGTCGCCCATCCGCATAGACGACGGCCGCCGATCCAGTGCCGGGCCCGCGCCGCCTCCAAAGTCGCTTGCCGCTCTCAAGATCAAGACAGGTCGGCAGTCCATTGTTGCTTCCGTGGCCGCCGTAAACGTGGTTGCCAATGAGCACGACTCCTCCGTGGTGGTTCTGAAACTGGCCTCCGCTGAGCCGATAGATTTCGACGGCTTTGGTGCCATGCCCGCCGTCCGGAACCAACTTTAGCAGCACGCTGCCCGAGCTATAGCCATTTGCCGCGAAAACCAGATCTCCACGCACGATCGGCGTGGGAATGTTGGCCGTTGCATTGCAGATGTCGTTATACCCCCAGAGAAACTTCCCGGTCTGAGCCTCGATGCCGATCAAGCCGCGACCGACGAACTGCACGTACTGTCGAATTCCGGCGACCTCTGTTACGACCGCCGAAGGAAAGCTCGAACCGTCTCGCCCTTTCGGACCAAGCTCCGGTATTGTTGCCTTCCAGAGAAGTTCACCGCTGTGTTTGTTCAATGCGACCATCATCGCATCGACGCCTCCGGGAGTGCAGATCAGTTTCTCGCCATCGATCAGCGGCGACTCCCCGTATCCCCGGCCTGACATCATGCGTCCGCCGAAGTCATCCACAAAACTCGTTTGCCAGATGATGTCGCCTGTCGCGGCTTTCAAGCAAACCAATTCCCCATCGGGATCGACAGCGTAGACGCGTTGCCCATCGACCGTAGGCGTAGAGCAGGGGATGCGCTCGGTCGTGCCAATCTTCGTCCGCCACAATGCTTCGCCGGTTTCCGAGTCAAGCGATGTGACAACGACGTCCGAATCATGTTTCCCCATCGTAAACACCGCGCCGTTGCTAATGACGACGCTGGGATAACCGCTGCCGATTCCCGTAGCGTGCCAAATCGTTGCCGGTCCGTCGCCGGTCCATTCGCCCAACAAACCGGTTTCGGTGGATACGGCATCCCTATTCGGGCCACGCCATTGCGGCCAGTCGCCGGCGAGAAGAGGCGCGGCGTACGTTATCACCGCGAACGCGATCGCTCGTGCCGTCAGTACGTTGTGTTTTGGTGTTCGACTCATCGTCTCATCATCCGCGAGATTCGAGCTCAAGGCAGTGTCAATTGTGTCATACTGTTTTCTCTAGACTTCCGAATTGGCGTGGCGCAGGCAATGAATACGACTTCGTCTCATTCTTCCACAATGCAGTGTGCGTCGCCAGTCGGAAAGACGATCGCTCTCCTTTTTCCGGTGACAGAAAATGGCTACGATTGGTGTCGGCGGCGGATGAGCAACGACCGTTGTCGCCAATTGAAACCCGTCAATGCGCGGATGAGGTGCATGTTAGTCATCCGGAAAGGCAAACGAACATGAACAACCAAATGACGCTGACGTTTGTTCTTGCGGTCGTCGGATTGGGTGACCGTGCGGCGTCGAACGTTTACGCCGAGCCGCCCGCTGCGACTTCAGTGAATCGGCTCACCGTTGATGATCTTGCCAATGCCGAATTCAAACGGGTTATCGGCAAAGCGTATGGCGGATCATCATTTGACACCGGCGGTCCTGGAAGCTGGTACGAAAACACTGCCGCGGCGCCGACCGTCGTCCACGACGGCAAATTTTACCGCATGTGGTTTGTGGGATCGGACAAAACCGAGGATCCCGGTGTGCCCTATGGAGTCTATGAGCGCATTGGACTGGCGACGAGCCGCGATGGTATCCATTGGAAAGTTGCCAACGACGGCAAACCGGTTCTCGATCTTGGTCCCGCCGGAAGCGCCGATGCCAAGGGGTTGGCTCATCCCTACGTTCTCAAAGTCGGCGGGAAGTTTATGATGTGGTACGGAGGCATCGACGGCAAACAGGCGAAAGATTTGGGGCTGGGACCCGCTCACGTGCGAATCGAACGCATCTGTTTGGCCACCAGCGACGACGGGATCCATTGGAAGCGGGCCAACGACGGCAAGCCGGTTTTGGACATCGGACCCAAAGGCTCCAGCGACAGCATTCAGGCCACGGGCATGCACGTCCTGCAGATCGACGACAAATTCGTGATGTGGTACGGCGCCTACAACGGACGGCATACGCTGGCCATGGCGACCAGCCCCGATGGATTGCGATGGACGAAGGCCAATGGAGGGGAACCCGTGATCGGTCTGCTCGGAAAGCAGCAACTGGGACCGACCGTCCATTTTGACGGGCGCCGGTACTACTTGCTCTATGAGAAAAATTTGAATCACTCGTGGGCAATGTTTGCGGCGACCAGCGACGACGGCATTCACTGGCAGACGGCCAACTACGGCGAGCCGGTTCTCGGCCCTCCGCCGACAGGAAACTTTGGAACTGCCGGTGAAGGAAGGAACCACTCGGTCCACCCGTCACAAATCATCATTCTGGGATGGCGCGTCTGCGTGTGGTACGGGGCCGAGGATGGTTCCCCGCCGCATTATCAACGCATCGGGCTTATGGAAGCCCGAATTCCCTAGAAGTCGTCTCAAAACCCTCGGTTGGCTCGGAAACGCCCTTGTTTTCAAGCGTCGAATTCGACCACGACTGGGATTCAGGATGGAGCCCCATACGTATCAGTCTCACAATCGTGTCGGATCGGCTGTGAAAGAATCGGATGGAAATGCCCTCGCAAACAGAACAGAATATGGAGCACGGCCGAGACATGATGCATTCGAGTGGTGCGAATCACATCTATCTGGTTGCTCAAACGGGGAGTCCGCTATGTCACACGAGGTTCGCTTGTCTTTGAATGGTCGACACTCGCGACGGCAATTTTTGTCGGCATCGTTGGCAGGCCTGGGCGCGATGTCGGTTGCGGGACCACTGCGTGCGAATGTGCCGGATTCTCTCTCGCAGCCGCGGAAAAAACTCATCGGCTGGGGATCGGACGTTGCCTATCCGAGCAAGGTCCAAAACAACATCCGTAAGATCGAAGAGCTACCGCTCGATGGAATCGTGTTGAGCCACTTCGGCGGCGAAAAGGATGGAAAGGAATTCATGTTCGAGTGGCAGTGTTTCGGACGACAGAAGTACGAACGTCAGCACCTCGCTTCCACGATCCAGATTCTGACGCACATCGATTTCCAACGATTCACCGACAATTTCCTGCGATTCAATCTGCAGCCGGGTGACGTCGATTGGTTCGACGACTTCAGTTCACCTCTCCACAACGCTCAAATGTGGTCAGAAGTGGCACGAGAGGCTGGTGTCAAGGGTTGGAAGTTCGACCTCGAAGACTATCAGGAAAAGCTCTTCACCTATAGCAAACAAAAATACGCAGATCAGAAGAGCTTCGACGAATACGCCACTCAAATTCGCTTACGCGGGCGGCAGATGATGGAGGCCATACAGTCGGGTTTTCCGAACATCGTGCTTCTGTTGTCTCTGGCGCACAGTTACGTGAACCGGACCCCGCACGCCAACCGGAAACTGGCCGAATTGTCATCCTACGGCCTATTGCCGGCGTTCGTGGACGGACTGATCGAGGCGGCTGGACCGCAGGTCCGTATCATCGATGGTCAGGAGCAAGCTTACGGCTATCTGACGCCTGAGGACTATTTTCGAGGCTATCACGATGTCAGGCAACGGGCTCTCGAACTTGTGCCATCCGAGCTATGGGAGAAATACCGCGATAAGATCGAGGCGGGCGTGGCCATATACGCCAACTTCCAGCTTGCCGTCCGCCGCATCACGACCAAGTACTGGGTGCCGCATTATATGAAGCCTGAAGAACGGCTGCGTCTGTTTGAGCAGAACGTTTACTACGCGCTGAAGACAACCGATGAATACGCGTGGCTCTACAGCGAGCATATGGGCTGGTGGGAGTCGGGGTATCCCGTACCAACACCCGAAGGGGCTGTTGCTGCGATTCGAGCTGCCCGTGACAGAATCCATGCCGCCGAGCCCCTGGGGTTTGATCTGACGGACGTCGTCGAGCAGGCACGCTCGAAGATGAAGCTGGCAACGCAGAGCAAAGGATAACGCTCGAAGGCGACGCCCGGCGTCAATCAACGTCGACGGCCCTTCGGCATTCGGAGGCGTGAAGCTGCCACGCGAGATCGCCAAGTCGCTCGAATGGCAGGCGGTTCAGCTTCAGAAAGTCATCGTGCATGACGTGCACCAAGAATCGACGGTTTGTCGGGGCGGACTGAGTGGGTTAGGTGTGCGCGACCAACAAACGCCGGATGAGTTCGGCGATCCAGCGGGGAGTCGCTTCTGGCACCTTAGCTAAGTGCTTGCCGTCCCTCCGGCCGCGGTACGGTCGTCCTACCGGATGCCGGACGAGTTCGATGCGGTGTGTTCGCCCTCCGCGCTTCTTCCGACTGATGCGAATGTCTGCTCGTAGTCTCGGCACTAAACTTGACCACCCAGATGTTTCAATCGCTTTCCGGACGGTACAATGCGTCTACGAGTCGTGTATATCAAGTTCTATGAATAGTAATTCGGCCTACGGTTCAGGTGAATGACGAACCCACGCGTACTGCTTGAATACGTTTCACTGGTGCGGCGAGTACTCGCTGCGAGCAATGATCCCGATGTCGCCAGCGTTGGCAGACTCGGCGAGATCGAATATCTCGTTGACCAACAGATCACACAAGCTGAACTGGAAGTCCTTGATGCCCTGATGGAGTCGCCCGAGGACTGGCGACCGTTTCGTGATGCGATCGAGCCCTACGTGGGAAAGACTCTGTTGAAGATTGGATTGCAAAGTGGCTTGCGCAGCTATGAGATTTATATCGACTCCAACACGGAAGCCGTAGTGCATTTGAATGGGTTCCGTCGTACTGAAGCGGTGCCGGAAGAACTCGCCAACGCAACACCCTCCGATCAAGCTCGCTGGATCTTCGAACATGAGAGCGACGACTCGTACGGTGATGGGCAGCGCGTCGTGGAAGTCTTGTTGGCCGGTCGGAATGCTTCGGATCTGTCGCCTGAGGAGTTGCTGCTGCTTGCCAAGGGGTACAACTGGTGGGGCCAGCACGCGAAGGCGTTTGAGACGGCCAAACTCGGCATCGCGCATGCGCCGTTCAACACCGAGTGGTTCCTAAACGCCCGCGTGTACCTCCAGAATTCACTCATCCTAAAAGATCTGCCGCAGTTTCTCAGTTCGTGCGACGCATGCATCGCGGAAGGCATCGGACCACCGGCGTTTTGGCATCTTTTGAAAGCGGATAGGTATATCGATATCGCCACGGGCGAGTGTGAATTGGAAGACTACGAGTGGATGCCAGGCCATCCAATCGTGCACCCGGAATTGTTGCGACCAGCGGCCGACGCGCTTGACGCGGCCCTCACCTGCGAGCCGGCGTTGCGGGAACAAGAGGACGCCCGCGATTGGGTCGGCGATTGGAATTTGAGGTTTGCCGCAGTATTGCAAGACCCGACTTTTGGGCACTTGACACAATAGCCGTGCCGAGAACTCCGCTGCAAACGGAGCTGCGCGGCTTGGTAAGATCAATATTGTTCGCCGCGGCCCGGTGAACGGCAACGTTACACGCGCTGCTGTCCGATAATCTCATGCGTTTCTTGGGACGCCTCGAAAAACCACAAGGAACTGACACTCACTCAAGCCGCACGCATCGGTAGAACGTCAATCGTGAAATCCGTAGTGTTATGCAGACGTCGTCGATTTCCAGGCTCCTGTCGGCGTGCAGTTTCTTGGTGAGTACCACTTTGGCCTCATCGGAAGTGACCTTGGGCGGTCCGCCGATTCACTTGCTCGCCTCGTCGTTGTCGCGGCGGACGATTCTGCCCGTTAGCGCTGAACCGTCCCCAGAAAAAACCACGGCGCATTGATTGTTTAACGCGCGTTTTTTCAGTTCGATCGGAGTTTCGCAGTGATAGACCGGTTTCCCGCAGACGTCACATTGCCGAATTCGCTCATCGTCGGTCGTTCGCAATGCGGACCATTCCTTGGGGCACTGAAACTGGAATTCATATTCGCAGTTCTGAATCAGTAATGGGAACACAATTCTACCTCCACATTTGACGACCGGCCTGCTCTTTCACGATGTCCCGAAAAAACGTCCGTATGATTGGTCGCTCGTTCTCGACCAGGATAGCAATAGCGTCGGCCTGTGGGCAATGACAACCGCCACTCAGATCGTGCCAATACCCGTCCCGGGCATCGCGGAGTTCTTCCCGCAGTTCCATGGGGATTTCCGCGAGGCATTCTTCGTTCGCGAAATCGAACGGTGCCGAACAGGCTGCAAGAACTCCCGTCGCCCACCCGTTGAAACCTGCAATCGCCGCTGTTTTGCGGATCTTTCGTGCACGATCGTGCGCGGCGGCGACTTCGTGCTGTTGCGACTGGCTTAACGGTCCGTTTGGCTCGAAGGTGATGGTTCCAACGGCCATGCAACGCCCCTTGCTAGAAATGGGACAGCCCTTTAGCCCGGCGGTTCAAAGTCTTTTTTTTCACCGACAACACTCTCTTATGCCAGAGAAGCGTCAAGCGATCTCACACTGAGTTTCTCAATGATCTCGCCGAGCACTCGCGGCGCATCTTCATGGCTCACTTGGCAAGTGCCGGCAGCCGCGTGCCCCCCCCCACCGTATTGCAGGGCAATCTCGCCAATGTCGTACGGGTTGGAGCGATCGAGAATCGATTTTCCGATAGCAAGTACCGTGTTCTGCTTCTTCAGCCCCCACATGACATGAATCGACACGTCGCATTCGGGGTAGAGCGCGTAAATGACAAATCGGTTTCCTGAGAAGATTGTTTCCTCTTCTCGAAGATCGAGTACGACGACATTCCCGTACACTGTGCTGCACGAGGTGATCTGGTTGCAGAAGTCTTCCGGGTGTGCATTGTAGACCTTGACTCGTTCGACAACGTCCGGCAACGCCAGCACCTGCTCGATCGTGTGGCCTTTACAGTAATCGATGAGATTCATCGTCAATTCGTAATTCGAGATGCGAAAACCGCGAAAACGCCCGTCTCCTGTTCGCGGATCCAAAAGGAACGACAACAGTGTCCAGCCCGTCGGATCCAGAATTTCATTCCGCGTGAAACGAGCCGAATCGGCCTTGTCGACCGCGTCCATCATTTCGAGGTTGATATCCGGGAACTGTTTCGCTCCGCCGAAGTAATTGTAGAGAACGCGCGCCGCCGATTCGGCTTTCGGATCCAGCACATAGTTCTCCGCTTGTGTGTCGATATTACGTATCTCCTCACTGGCGTGGTGGTCGAAACAGAGATGGCAGCCCGACACGAAAGGCACATTTGCAAGAATGTCACGGTTGGTCACCTCGATCGTGCCATCCTGCACGTCCTTGGGGTGCACGAATTTGACTCTGTCGAGAACGTCCATTTCCTCAAGCAGCATCGCACAAACTAGCCCGTCGAAGTCGCAACGTGTAATAAGGTGAAACCGTACGGATCGGCCATCCATTTCCTTTACTCCTTGAATGAAACGCCTAACACGGCAAGAGAGTTCCAGTTGAAATATCGATAAGCAAATGTAACTCGAACTCGGCAGGCGAAAAGTGCCAAACCACAAACGGAATACAAATTCGCCGGCCTCACAGGACGGACGATTCATTTAACCGGAAATCAGCGATGGCTTTCCGGTCACTTTCCGTTGCTTTTTTCGGGCCACTGCCATCAGCTCGTTTAACCAGGCGCTGTACCTCCGCACTGAATTTGCTGGTAACCGCATGAATTTAACCGTTGAACTTGAGATTCCGAAAAACTCATGGGTTTTATCGGAATGTCAAATATGGACCGGGCGTGTTGAAAAAGTCCGCATGTTGGCAAGCTACGCGAGTTGAGTCATGTTTCCCCGACGGTGTGATTGCCAGATAACCAGCCACCAAAGAAACGCCTTCACCAACCGCTTCAGATTTTGGGCGGTGGCGCTCAAATAGGCTTGGATTTGGACCTTGGCTCGCCCGCGATACCGCGCCCGTGACAAACCATGGTTCTGTTTCGCCTCAGCGAAGAGCCCTTCGATCTTCCACATCCGCTCGGACATCTTTTGTCGGAATACCGGATCGTGCATCCGCGTTTGCACTTCTTCAAAGAGGTCCTGGTCGAGGCTGCGTAGAACGAATCGTTTATGAAGCGAACTCTTCGTTCTCTTTGCCGTGCAGTCTGAAGCCTGCGAGCAAGCCTGGCAGTCTGCTGAGGAACTGACATATCGCTTGTAGTTTTCATAGAGGGAAGAACTAGCAGTCAGATATTTCCCCTCCGGACACTGAAAGCGATCGTGTTCTTTTTCATAAACCAGTCCAGACTTCAGGTGCTTGCTTTTTCCGACGCGGCCACTCCAAAGCGGAATGAAGGTTCGCTTACCTTGCTCAGTCAATTCCCGAATGATGGCCGCCGAACCATAGCCACGATCCGCGATTGCTTCGTGAATCGTCAGCGAGTATCGCTCTTCGATCCGTTGGAGTTGCTGCAGGTAAGGCTGATTATCGTGCCGCGCTCCGGTGGTGACATGCGTGTCTAAGATGACGCGGCTGTCGGCGTCGATGCTCTGGTGCACTTTGTACTTCAATTGCCGCGGAGATCCTCGCTTCTGGGCCAACGTGGCGTCCGGATCGGTACGACTGGTGTGGGTCTGATTCGAGATGTTACGAGTGGCTGGAGCCTCGATCGCCCTGGTCCGTCCCTGGAGCGCTTCGGCTTCCTGGTGCGCCTGCTGGGGATCGTTGTGGATCAGCGAATCAAGTGCTGCGTCAGCCGCGATCAACGTGGCGTCGGTCATCACACAACACTTTTCTCCGACCAAGCCGCGTTCCTGGCAGAGTTTCACAATCTCGTTGAAGACGTGTTCGTGGATCTCTTCTCCGTAGCGATCCCGGATGGTACTGAAGGACGAATGGTCCGGCACCTTGTCTTCCAGGGAGAGTCGACAGAACCAGCGATAAGCGAGATTGCAACGCACCTCTTCGCACAATCGTCTTTGTGAGTCGATGCCGTAGAGATATCCCACCAGCACCATCCGGAAGTAGACGACCGGGTCGATGGAAGGCCGTCCTTTTCCTTCCACATAGCACGAGGCGGTCAGTTTACGGATGAACGTCAAATCCAGAACGCGATCCACTTCGCGGAGAAAGTGGTCATCCGGCACGAACGATTCCAGATCGATGACCGTCCTGGTCGTTGGCTCGAAGACATGCAATCCTTGCATGAGCGACCCCCATGGCGGGAAACAGGGGCAATGGGAAGCAAAGCGAACCTGCCCATACCGCCAAACCGCTGGACAGATCAAGAGGAATCAGACGCTGATCCCGTCAAACCCGGTCGACTTTTTCAACAGGCCCGGTCGTTAAATCGGACGTGGCGGAAAAGGCATGAGTTGATGAGAATCTACTGCCCAATCACAGCCGGTGGCTGTGCAGGTTTCGGGGGGAGCATTCTCAAGTAATACTCAGTGCCCGTTTAACGCCCCATTGATCGGGGCAACACGATTCTACGTTTTCTGCATTCGGGCTCTTCTGACTTCTTCTATTTCTGGCTGCTCCAACTCATGAAAGCTTCCACCATATTCTTGCATTCGGGCCGCAAGTTTTCGATTCCGCTGTAGGGGCGGTCCTTGCCAACTTTGGCATGCGGGAATTTCTTAATCTGCATCATGTGCCGTCGAACAAGATCTTGATAGCTGGCACTGGCCCACAACGCGATTTCGGTCATGGGCGACTCCTCACGCGGATCGCGGTAGAGGTCGTAGATTTTTGCAGCCACGCCGGGTTGACCGGGAGCAGGAAGTTCCAACTTGTATTTCTGTTTGACGACGCTTCTCAAGACGTCGCCGCTGTAGATGAACACATAATCCCGGCGTCCGTGTCCTTCTCCGTTGAGGAAGAGAGCCGTTTGATCCAAGCCATCGATGACCCGATCGGTCGGGATGTGTTTTGTCGCACCGGCAATCCGGGCAAAGGTCGTGTACAAGTCCGCAATGTGAATCATGTCGCCCGCCAACTGACCCGCTTCGATCATGCCCGGCCAGCGTGCAAACGCATTGACACGAACAGCACCTTCCTGGGTATCCACCTTGCCGCCACGGTAGATCCCCCCGCTAAACCCGAGGATCCTGTCAAATTGACGGAACCTGCCGTTGTCGGCCATGAGCACGACTAACGTATCCTCTGCGATGTCCAGGCGATCGACTTCGTCGAGAATGTCTCCCACCCAGCGATCGAGCTGATGTAGGCTCTCCACCCCGGTTCCACCATTTCCCATTTGGAATTTGCCAAAACGGGTCCGGTCGAATTCGAGGGGGATCAGTGGCCAGTATTGAAGGAAGAAAGGCTTGTCCTCTTTGGCGAGCCGACGCAGGTGCTCGATCGTCTCACGCTGGTATTTTTCGTGCATGGCGTCGTAGTGCTTCTGGGTCCATTGCTCTCCTGCTTCGAAATCGACTTCCCTGGCCAGCCCACCTTTCTTGGCTTCAAGCGAGTAGACCAACCCGTTCGGCTTGAATTGCCCGTCCAGAGCGAACTCATCATTGCTCGAACCGGCAAGCCAACCCTGCATCGCGTGCGAGTGATCGGATTCTGGCGTCATGAATCCCAGCAAAACCTGCTGGTGGATGGGGAACGATGCATAGTCAAAGCCCTGATTGTGTGGATAACCTTCTGCGATATCGCCCATGTGCCACTTGCCGATGTGCACGGTGTTGTATCCGGCATTGGATAAGACTTCTGCGATCGTCACCTCGCTGGCGGCCAATGCCTCGCCGGCGACCGTCGCTTTGACCTCGCCTAAGCCGTTTCGCACCGGATGACGTCCCGTCATCATCGCCACACGAGAGGGCGTACAGGATGGCTCTGTGTACATCCGCATGAAAGAGAGGCTTTGTTTGGCAAGCTGGTTGATACGCGGAGTCTTCGACCCCCTCACGTAGTTGAGTTCAGGGATGCCCATCTCGCCGAAAGCCAAGTCGTCAACGAGGACGTAGAGGATATTTGGAGACTTTCCCCCGTTCTTCTTTGCAAATTGATCAAGTTTCGCATCGACACCCTTGTCATCAGCCGCCCATTTCTGGCCGTGTTGGGCTTTAAGGATGTAATATTCGGCATCGTGGACGATTTCTCTCTCTTGGGCTTTCGCGGTAATGACGTTCGTGCTGACGACGAGCAGCAGATAAAATGTTGTTCCAGTCACGGTCTTCAACATTGTGTTGCTCCAGGGAGATATAATTCCGACCCGATTTGCGTGCCGACGAAAAAACGGAGAGGCTTTCGAGACCTCTCCGTGGCATAAACGACCAATTAGATTCAGCATCCGTGAACGACCGACGAAAGTCAACTGAGAACAGGCGGTTGCGGAACGCACGATAACGCGGACCAACTCCAAACCACTCACATGGACCCACCGCGTAGCGGTTTAGTTCAACGTACGACTTTCTGGCACAGCGTCCGCGGCCAAGTCAAAGGTCGTATTTCGACACATCCCGCAATACGTATGGGTAGATTACGTATGGGTAGATGAGGTCTCGTCGCCTGTTCGCGCCTAATTGCGTCGGCGTGCATTGGTTTCGTACGGCTCTCCAGTCCATTGGCCGGCCGTCAATTCCGGGTAAACCTTCTTTATCCCCCAAATACTCTTCGCACTTCCCGTTTCAGTGTCTTGCGCACGAACAATTGTCGATTACGGTTTCGCAAATCTCGTAGTGGACACCCCTCGATTGCACGATCAGAACTCCACTTGGGCTCGCGTTGCGACTATCCATGCCCGGCTGTTGCCGACGACGGGGTCGTCCAGAATTCCTTGAATGAGATTTAACGAGAGCTTTGCATGACGATGCAGGTGCCAATTTAGGCCGTAGATGATGTTGTTGGAGCGGCCGCCTTTGATGTTGGCATCGTTGAGGTCGATGAATGACCATTCGACGGCCACTTCCCATGCGCCGCCTCCACGGCGCACGTCCCAGTCTCGATCGGGAATGACACGGCGAAAGGTCCCTCGCTGTTTGTCGTACGGACGTGATTCACCCGTGAGCACACAAGCCAACATGGCAGAGAAGCCCGAAAAACCAAGCGTCGGTCCGAAAACCTGATCCACGACGGCAAATCTTGCTTCGGAAGTCATCAGAACGGGTCCATTGTGAGCAGCCAGCTCAAAATTGAACAAATTGGCAGAGTTTGCTGGAATCTCTCCCGTATCGACGACGACGGGAATCGATGTGCCGTCGTCTGGATTGGCAGGATCGGTTACGAAGAATCCTGGTTCAATTGCATAGCGAATGATGTTGTTACCGGGATCTTGGTGAGTGAATCCGAATCCGACATGGATCAAATGCTCGTCAGACTTGTAGACTGGCAGTCCGGTCAAACGAAGCGCTGTCGCATATCCTCCGGAATCGCCAATGCTGATGCCGAACGCGTCTGTCGGAAAGCGGTACGCCGTCATGGCGAAGCTGATTCTCTCATCCGCCCAGTTCCCCCGTGTGCCGATACCCGTCTGACGAAACGGAGCGAATGCGAAAGACAGCGGTCTTTCCAGGACGACCAATTCCCGGCCGCTGGTCATAGCATCCAGCCCGAATGGCTGTTGAAAATAGCCCAAATAGACGTTTTGAAGATATGGGACGTCCTCGAACTCCAGCACGATGTCGCGAAAGCTAGGATGGCCGGATGCCGCGAAATCCAAATCGACGAGATACGTTGTGTTATCTCGTACGCGACCGTCCATGCGGAGTCTCACGCGACGTAAACCTGCCTTCGATTCAACGCATCCGATTGCGATCTTGCTGTTTTCGTCCTGATACACCCATCCGCTGTCGAGCTGCACAAAGCCACTCCAGTTGACGGTCGGATAGGGATTGTTCTTAAATTGAAGCTCCGGAAGTCGAGGAATGTAAACGGATTCACAGTCTGGACAGTACGGATCAAAGTTGTCGATCGATGTGGCGAATTGTGCGTGGTTGACCCGTTCGACGCCGTCTGCCGCTTCGTTCGTGTGATCGCTGCCGTCGTTCAACTTCACATTGATGCGTCGGATTTCGTCCTCCAGTTGTTCAATGCGTTGGTGCAGCGCATCCTTTTCATCTGGAATTTGAGCAATGAGATTGCGCGCGCAACAGCCGAATAAGACGAAGAACAGGACCACGATACGCAATGAGTGCGCACCGGCCTCTAGACGATCGAGGGCATCAGACAACTCGAATCGATTCATTTCTTGAATAGCAGCGTGTAAACGTAGAGATGAGAGTGTGCAGGGAGAGAGTTGCGAAATGCTATGCGAAACTGCGCAATCGCACAATAGGCCAATATCGCAGCAGCTAAATAGTGTTCAGGAAGCGACTTGCGTCTGTGACTGGATGGCCGGAAACGTCAATCCGAAGAATCGCCTATTCTTCGCAAACTCCCGTTGGACGATTCGCCGACCCGACAGGCGGGCAGGCCATCAACATTCGCCGTGGTGCCGGCATCCAGCAACCGTCACAACGTTTGCTCTTTGCGAAGGCGACTGCTTACTTGCGCTAGAGGCCACCTTCATCTTCGCCATCACCTGAACGGGAATCCCGCGCGGTCCTTTCTTCACATGCTTGCGGAAGTGCATGCGCGTACGATTCCACCAAAAAAATGGTTTGTCAGCCCTGTGTTGGCGACCCACGAAGTCGATCGCGGCCGCGCCCGGATTAGACAGGCGCGGCCCAATTTGTCGACACAGCGTTTCACCGAGCACGGTGTTACTTATCGCCCGCGCCTTTGGTGATCGCATCCAGCACACGATCAAGGCTGAAGCTTCCGGGCTTCTGGCGCGGCGGGAACTCCTTGAAGCTTTGCAGCCATTCGCCTACATAGGCACCGGCGGGTGCGAAAGCGAACATGTGCTCGAACTGCCATTTGCCGTAGCCGATGCCTTCTTTATGCGCGCGCTCGAACGGATCGGAGCGCAGATTCCCGACCATCGGCATACGCAGCTGCTCGTATGGCGCTTGCCAAACGTGCATTCCGTGGGCGTTCTGCCTCAGGAATGTGATCTTCCAGTTGTTGTAGCGCAGCGCAGCGACGTTGCCGTCGTCGGTCCAGTAGAGGAACTCTTTTCGTGGACTCACCTCTTCCTCGCCCTTGAGGAAAGGCATCAGGTCGTAGCCGTCGAGATGGACTTTGTAATTCATGTCGCCGACCTGTTTCCCCTTCAGCAAATCGTCCTTGACCGTGGTGTCTCCAGCCGCAGCAAGCAGCGTCGGGAGCATGTCTTCGTGTGCGCAGATGTCGTTGATGACCGTGCCGGGCTTGATGACGCCGGGCCAGCGGATCGCGGTCGGGACGCGGAATCCACCTTCCCACTGCGTGGCCTTTTCGCCCGCGAACATCGTCGTGCCGCCGTCAGGCCAGGTGAATACTTCGGCACCATTATCGGTGGAATACATGACGATGGTATCGTCTTCTATGCCCAGCTCCGTGAGCTTGTCGAGCAACTGACCGACCATTCCATCGTGTTCGACCATGCCGTCAGCGTAGACGCCCAGACCGGTCTTCCCTTCGGACTCGGGTTTGAGGTGCGTCCAGACGTGCATGCGGGTGCTGTTCCACCAAACGAAGAACGGCTTGTCGGCCTTGGTGGCGCGGTCCATGAAGTCCAGCGCCGCCGTGGTGACTTCCTCGTCTACAGTTTCCATCCGTTTCTTCGTCAGTGGGCCAGTGTCTTCGATCTTTCCGTCTGCGAAAGACTTGATCACGCCACGTGGACCAAATCTCTCCTTGAAATCCGCGTCTTTCGGGTAGTCGGGAAGCTCCGGCTCCTCTTCTGCATTCAGGTGGTAGAGGTTGCCGAGGAACTCGTCAAACCCGTGGTTGGTCGGCAACATTTCGTCCCGGTCTCCGAGGTGGTTTTTGCCGAACTGACCGGTCATGTAGCCGCGCGATTTGAGCAATCCGGCAATGGTCGGGTCTTCCTTCTTCATGCCCTCGGGAGCACCGGGTAGCCCCACTTTGGTCAAGCCGGTGCGCATGGGCGACTGGCCGGTGATGAAGGCGGCGCGTCCGGCCGTACAACTCTGTTGACCGTACCAATCGGTGAAGATTGCGCCTTCCCTGGCGATGCGGTCGATGTTGGGCGTCCTATAACCCATCATGCCCATGTTGTACGCGCTGACGTTGAACTGGCCGATATCATCGCCCCAGATGACAAGGATGTTCGGCTTTTTGGCTGATGAATTTCTGCCTCGTTGCTTCCTCTGAGCCAGCGCGAGCGCACCGTCGAAGGTCGCGTTTCTGGCATCCCTTTCGGAGGGACGCGACTGCGCATTCGATGGTCCGTGCAGCACTGTTTCTGATGCCGCGCGTGCGGGGCGATCTGGGACAAATTGAGCCGCAACAAGGCTCAGCAGGCTTCCTGTCGCAAGTGCTAAGGCGAGTTGCCAGCGCGGAATTCTCATCATTACTTCCTCGTTTCTTCGGGTGAGAGTCAAGGGGTCGCAGAATGGGTCGCTTGCAGTTTGCATTCTCAGTTGTTCGCGGTCGCCTGCGGATGAATTGAGTGAACGCGCCGACCGACCGCTACAGTCGACAATAACAGACGATCTTCGCCATGTCAGCAAAATTGACCATATTCACAAACCGACTCTGACGAATACTCTGATCGTGACGGGTGTATCAAATGCAATGAACGGCGGGATTACGATCATCCGAAGGAAATAGAGACGATCGTGCCTATTTTCGCCCTGAACAAGAGAACTCAACCTAGAGGAGCGGCTGGCTTGCGATTCTTCCGCTTCTCATCCGTCGTGTTGTTCCTCGGCCTTTCCATACCCGGATACGGCCAAGGGTCATTGAACCAGTCTGTTGAAGAGGAGGTCCACCCAGCGGAAGTAAGACTTGCTCCGGAGTTTCCCCATTTCGCAAGTCTTTCCTTCCTTCAGGGCAGGTCAATTGACAAAAACGAGCCTTCGACGACGGCGATCAGCACGGCACACTTCAATACTAATCGGGCGACACCGGACGAATTGGTCCCTGAAGTCCACGAAAACACGGCAGCCGTTTTCTTCGAGCCCTCGCCGTGCGAACCGGATTCGGGCGCTGCCGTCCGGCGCGCTCACTGGCAACAGGGCCGTTGCTGTCCGGAGCAATCCTGTCCCGGTCCTGCAGCATGCGGGTGCTTCAGATCCCTTGCCTGGCAAAAAGGCCTCTGGCAGATCACGCCGTACGGGTTTCTAACGGGTGAGTTCGTTGCGTCAGACGCATCGATCACGCCACGGCCGTTCGTGTTGTACGTCAATGAGGACGTGGGTGTCAGCGAGCAGCAGTTCACCGTGCACGGTCAAACCACCGCTTTGGGGTTCGACATCACGGGACCGTACGTCGGAACTCTACAAGCCGGCGGCAACATTTTGTTCAACTTTCTCGGCGACCGACCGGTGCTCAACCAGTCGACACCGTTTCTGCTGCGGGCTTTCGGCCTTCTGGAAAATGAGGATTGGCGCTTCGGTTTCGGCGTGGCTCCGGACATTTTCGGTCCGGTGACTCCCAAGACGGTCAACTTCGGCGGCCACTTGCAGGCAGGAAACATCGCCGCTTTTCGTGGTCAGATACGAGTCGAACGGTTCATTCAGGTCAACGACGAGGTTCTCTGGACAACGATGGCGGCAATCAGCCAACAGGTGGTCAGCGACTTTGTGGCCAACCCGACGGCTATCGGTACCGACAACGGCTGGCCGAATGTTGAAGGTCGCCTGCTCCTGGGACTTGGAAGAGCTGAATCCGGCGAAGCACCGGTTCAAATTGGTCTTTCGGGAGTCGTCGGCGAGACTCGGGCGATTGGAATTGCCGGAGGCAACGTCAGCAATACCTGGGGCGTCTCTGCCGATGGCCAGATCGACTGCGGCCGATTTGGCGCACGCTGCGAGATTTTCACCGGCGAAGCAATCGGAACGTACAACGCCGCGATCGGACAGAGCCTCAATCCTGAAGACGGAGAAGCCATCGCCACGGTCGGCGGTTTTGGTGAACTGTGGTGCAAGCCGGCCGACTGTCTCACGTGGCACGTCGGCTACGGGATTGATAATCCAAAGGACAGCGACTTGGGCCGGATCGTCGACCCGATGCTCGGAGCGATCGCCGGCCAGCGCTCGCGAAACGCCGTCTACTGGACCAACCTGATGTGGAACGTCACAGACTTTTTTGAGTTGGGTTTTGAAGTGAGTCAGCGAGAAACCGACTACATTGCTCCCAGCGTGTCGAATGAGGCAATGGTCTATCACTTCAGATCGCGGCTTACCTTCTGAATGTCTGAAACATTTCTGCGTGACCTGGGGCTCATCGGAGTTCGTTGGCACAGAAAATAATAGGGGACGAAGATGGAAAGAGTCATTAAAACGTGCCACTTGGCGGTTGTATTGTTCACAATAGTGTTCGGCCAAGCTGATTGGTGTCAGGCTCAAGCAACATGGCAGTCTTCAGCAACGAGAACGGTTCAAAACATGGGTGCCGTTGCGGGGGACTTTTCCGCACCATACGCGGCTCAATCCCCCAATCACGACTCGCCATTGAGTTCTCTTGTGCAAGTGGACTGGCTGGATGGAGCTCTAGAGCCGTGGACGGGACGTCGCCGGATCATCCGCGCCCAGAACAACGATCCATCCGAATTCGTCGAATTGAGCGACACAGTCCAGCTTGACCACACATCCGTTTCGCCAATCTCGCACGGAAACTGGGTACACGAATCTGCCTGCGGCAGTGCCTGCGATTGCGGATGCGAAAACGGCTACGGTTGCGGATGTGAGTCGGGTTGTCCGCTCAATTTCCGACTGTCAGAATTCAATATCTATCCTACGTTCTCTTATCTCGGTACTCTCTCGGCCACGTACACGGAATTCGAGTTCGCCTCGCACATGGATCTCGGACCGTTCGAAATGGAGAACCGGACAGTGATGAACGTCGCCGATCTTCCGGGAGAGATTGCGTTAGGACCAACGAGTTCCGGTGATACGAAATCAAAGACCGGCATCCGCGAAAATGGGTTTGGTGATGTACTCTCAGGATTCTTCTTTTCACTCAAAGATCATCACGCACACTGGCATCTAGGTATCGGCCCGGTGCTCACGTTCCCCACGGCAAGCCACCAAATTCTGGGCAGCGACCAATACACGGCCGGTCCCGGCGCGCACTTCAGCACCGAGTTGGGGCAATTGACCGCCGGGTTTTTCGTCTGGCAATCCTGGGAAATCTCGGGTTTCGAATCTGGGAAACGCGTCAATCAGCTATTCGGCAAGCCGTTCATCATTTACGAATGCACCGATGATTGGCATCTCGTCTACATTCCTCTGGGAATGAGCCATTCCTGGGATGCCAAAAGTGGCGATGACTGGACCGTTCCCGTCGGCGGCGGAATTCGAAAGCTGTGCGATTTTGGCGGTCATAAGGTTGGCTTGCAGTGCCAAGCCTTCGACTACGTGGCGAGAAAATCAAAGGACCCCGAATGGGAACTCCGATTTACGATCGAGTTCATCTTCGACGATGCGTAAAACAACGCTGCTCGTTTGTGGGCCGCGCCAGACACGCATCCCAGGTCGGCTGAGCAACGGCCTCTTGCGGAGTGTGACCCGCCCGGTGCACGCCGGTACGGGACACGTCCCATGAGTGGGTCGTGTTGCAAAAGCAGATGCTCTCATGAAAGCTGCCAATGCGCCGTTCATTCGAGCGCAAGATGTTGTACGCCTAGGGCCTCGTAGAACAGATCCGACGGTTTAACGGCACACGCCGTACCAACTAACGCGACTCTAAGACCTGGACACCCTAAATATCGATCTTGCCCCGAAGGCCGACCACAACCGCAGTATCGTTTCTGCTGAACGCCGGCTCGACGAACTGCAGATCAGCGGTCAGGTGAAACCATGGTGTCACCGCGGCGTTGTAGTAGATCTCCGCCCCCTGCAGATCGTCCAGTGCGAGAGCCGGCAGTAGGCTCTTGAATTCTTCACTCAGACCTGAATAGAAGTAGCCGATTCCCATTCTGTCATCTTCGCGGCCGGAAATCAGGCCATACCCTTCCAACGAAACACTCATAGTCCATTCGTAAGGGCTCGTCTCAGGATCAGCAAAACCCCAATTGCTGAACAGTTCGATGCTTCGTCTTTCGTCGCAGCGATCCATCCAGAGCGCCTGCTGGAAGACGTAGGCCGCCATCCACGATCCGGTACTCTGTGGGGCTACGACTCCCTGTCCCGGCTGAAACGACCAGCCGCTCCGGTCGAGCGACGTGTATTTTCCTGTGGCGTACGTGCCCAGGACCATGTGCGAACCGGGCAGGCCGCCATGGTCGGTAAAGATTCTACCGAGTCCAACAACCGTGGAACCGTTGTCGAACAGATTATCCAGATTGCTGATTGTTGGGATGTTTGCAGGGTCCAGCACGAGCAGGCCGGCCTCGACCCCGCGCTCGCCCGCCTTCAGCACACCCGCCCCATTAAAGACGAGTGGAAGCGTCGGCACGGCATTGAGTGCAATCATCATGGACGTGTTCATGAAACCGTCCAGCCCCTTCCCATATTTGGGGTACAGAGCGGCCCACAGATCTATAGTGTTTATTCTGCCGAATGTTGCGGCCCAGCCATCACCCAGTTGCTGCTCGAATTGGAAATGCGTAATAGCTGTGACGTGATCGTTCGGCCCCGGATTGAGAAAGGCGATGTTTACAGGATCAAGGACTGCGGCGTCGAAGATTGAATTCTCACCGAAAGCGGTCTCGGCGTGCATGATCAGCTTCATGCCTTCCCACAGGCCAAGCTTCTCGCTGTCAAAGATCAAATACTGATCCACTTTGCCGCCGTACCGAAAAGTCTGCTCCGCACCACCGCTGGCGACACCCTGGTAGAATTGAGTGGCGGACCCGGAGTATGTGATACCGTGGGCTGCAAGATTCGTACGTTCCCCGCCCCAATCACCGGTCAGTTGCGTCGCTGTCCAGAAATCATGAGGCTCAGAAACGCTGCCACACTCGCAGGTTCCACCGGCGCAGTACATCCCCGGAAACTTCGTGGAGCGTGGCGAATCGACGTACTCCTGCGCATTGGTTGGAGTAACGAGACCGCCCAACACTATGCCGGTCAGACTTAAGAATGTTGCAATCCGCGTGATCTGAGCGAACCGAGACATAGCATTGTTCCGTTGGGATAGGATCCGGGACTATCGGACATATCGACCGGTACAACCAAAAGAATCCACCCAGTGGGTTCGTGGCAATAGAATCGCTCCAACCATCACGGCTCGACCGACCGCAACAGTGCGACAAACTCGCGACCGCCGGAGATCAGAGCTGACCTGGTCGAATTCTATTCGAGCAAACCTTCGATTGATGCGTCACCGAAAAGTCAGAATCTGACCACCACCGACTCAGCAGTCCCGAATTGCTCGCGAGAGACGTTTTACGGCACTCGCTGAGTTGTGCCGTAATTGGTTCGATTTGCAACGTAACTCGATCACTGACTGGTGTTTCTATGAATCCACGGAATCTGCAGTGTGAGGAACTCATCTCGTTATTCAAAATGCCATAAAACGTTGAATCGATCGGTTTCTCGGACACTCAATTCACCGAGTCGCCCCCCTCCCGACGAGGCGACAACATTCGGTTTTAGATGTCCTCGCTTCTGCCCTTCACCGGACATTTTCGGAGATGGCTGTCGCAGTCGGGACATCGTCAGTCAGGCCCAAAAGGAACGTAAAGTCACGCATTCAATTCCCTATTCCTCGTCCGCTTGTCAACGGGTTGGCAGATCTCAGCTTCAGCAAGAGTAACTTGTCTACGACAAGTGACTTCGCGAGTCATCGAAGCATTCTGAGCGTTTACATTACCGTTGGGCAATTGTTTCTTTTGCGTCGCGAAAAGATGTAATGCTCTGAGGCATTGCTCACGCGCACTCCGCGTACGTCAAAACCACAGACCCCATCTGCCTCACGCCTTTCTGTGCCGCCGTTTCGTCAACTCTTCGACTTCATCTGCGACCGAGTTCTAACGGGATCCACGATTCTCATGGACAAGATGCTTGTTTGTTGAGAAAGGATCGTGCGACACTGCTGTGTGATTTGCGTCGTGGGATGCCGCATGCATCATGGGGATGGGGGGGATTTAACTATGGACCCTGGCGACGAACTCCAAGAAAATCTTCGTACACTTCGTGACACGAAGGCGGAGCCGTCTGATGCCGCGTCAAAGATCGCCTGCTTAGCGATCGACTCAACTCGACTATCCGATTTTGGGACAAGTTCTCAGGTTAAGATCGGTTACTTGAATCTATGCCAACCAGCTTACGACTTCGTGATGTGTCTGAAACGGCATGATGGGCTCGATTCACTCGGACGAGTCGGAGGTTTGGTTCCGCTCACGTACGCGAGTGAATTCCCGTACGAGATCCCCGCAATGCGAAGACGCCTGAATCCGCACGAGCCCTGTACTTGGAACCCGGCTCGGACGACGGGGGCAAAGACAGACATTCAAGGCGGTGCGTGGATTCTTTTATGGCTAGCAGCCGCCAACTCCCCTACAGAGTTCGATCGGTCTCAAGATCTTGTCCAGTATCTATTAGGGTGGCTGCCTCTCGGAAGGGACTCTAAGACGTCAGATCTGTGTCGTTATGGGGGCGTATCCTCGTGGGCTCACAGGGCTGCTACGGCTATCGTGCAAGATTTCCTGAGCGCAGAATGTCCCTCAACTGATGGCGTGAGTGCGCAGAGCCAAGTTGAAGAACCGATTCCCACATTGAAGAGCGGACGCGTCACGCTGTTTGACCAAAACGATCGACCGCATATCGACGGTAAATCGAAGGAACGTCTGACTGGTCCTGGTTTCAATGTCGTTAGTGCTTTGATCGAAGCTGGAAAGGGAGGCTTGACCAAGGATAAACTCGTCAACCAAAGTGGGCACTCTGATGCTAGGGCGATCTTGGATCGGCTTAAGAAGAAAGATAAAGATTGGGATTCCGTCCTAATTTTCCCTGGTGTGACCGCTGGGGGGTACCGAATCCTTTAACCCACACCTATCCACACCTTTTCGTACCTAAATCCACACCTATCCACACCTTTCCAAGCCAAAATCCACACGAATCCACACCTGCCTTTGTCATAGACTCCTCGTAGACAGATTAAACGTCATTGAGGAGGAACTAATGACAGACTTGCTGTTCGCAACGAAACTCATCCGCCATTTGAAAGTCAGACTGGCGACAGTTTCCGCTCGGCACAGACGCGGTTGGATTCCGTGTCTACGTGCTGGTCGCCACCCCGTTAAATTCGACGTTTCTGCAGTCGAAGAGGCTCTGCAAAAGAGAGTCGCGAGAACAAGGGGTGATCAATGAAGGTTGCGCCCCCCCATCCAAATCAATTGCTTACGTATGCCGAGGCAGCCAAGCTGCTCGGGATCTGCGAACGGACGCTCTGGACGCTCACCAGCACTGGTGAGATTCCTTGTGTAAGGATCGGACGGTCGGTTCGCTTCAACCCTGACGATTTGCAGGTATGGATCGAAACCAAGACGGTTCAATAGCAGCCCCCCCGAAACCGGAACCGGCCATCCTTGTACGGACGGCCACTCCACTAAGTGATTCTATTCCCACGGAAAGGGAAACATGTCTAAATCGAAACCGAATGAAGATCAAATTGTTGATAACGACGTGGCCGAAACCTCTGGCACGTCACCCAATGAAACGAAAGGAGAGCCAAAGGACCAACTGCTGACCGAACAGCAACGTGAGGCTGTCGAAGCCCCAGAAAATTCTGTAGAGCCCGACGCCCAGTCTGATGCACAGTCGGCAGCAAGCGAGGAGCCCAGCGATCCGTTTGCCGATATTGAGTCGTGGAGGCTTTCACAAGACTTCGGCTCAATGGCGAGCGTGAAGCCCGTTTTTACGACCATCAGTGTACGAAAGCCTCACCGTCAGGAATTTATCCGTGTGAGGCCGGGGGACAAATGGCGATTTGAAGCGGGTTGCTTCACAGACAAACAGACCGGTGAGACATATTTGGTCACTCCCGATCTTTGGATGGAGTTGTCCGATGATCTACAACCGACGGCTTTGTTCGTCGTCATGTCCCGAAACAGTCCGGTCCCGTTTCTCTGGCCGTGCAAGCTGCCCGGTCCGGATGGGCGACCGAATCGGTGGCATGAATCGGCACTAGAGGCGGCGAAACTTGCAGAGTCAGATTGGCTCAAAGTCGTCTCCGACATGGACGCGGGCTGCTACGTTCCACACGTTGCGTGCGGTAACCTGGCCGAGCCAGAGTGGCCCGAAGACTTGTCGATGTTCTACCTCGTGAAGTTGGCGTTCAAAGAACGGTTGATCGACTCACCAGACCATCCCGTCCTACGACGATTGAGGGGTGAGGCATGACACAACCATTCTCAGATTTCTCAGAGATCTGGTTGGTTGATTTTGAATTCCACGCGCCTCCAGGCGAGCGGCCCAAACCGCTATGCATGGTGGCGCGGGAGTTCAACTCCGGTCGGCTGATTCGACGATGGTTCGATGATCATCAAGGCGAAAGTTCGCCTCCATTCGACATCGGCCCCGACGCGCTTTACGTGGCCTATTACGCATCGGCCGAGCTGGGTTGTCATCTGGCGCTCGGCTGGCCGATGCCGGCCCGAGTATTGGATCTTTTTGTCGAGTTCCGCAATCTGACTAACGGTCGGCCTCTCCCGTGCGGAAGGTCGCTGCTGGGGGCGATGGCCTATTACGGACTAGGAGCGATCGACTCGGTCGAAAAGTCCGAAATGAGAGACTTGGCCATCCGAGGCGGTCCATATACGGAGTCAGAACGTCGGGCGCTCCTGGACTATTGTCAGGAGGACGTCGATGCGCCGGCCAAATTGTTACGGGCCATGATGTCGAGAATTGACTTACCAAGGGCCCTGTTGCGAGGCCGTTACATGACCGCAGCGGCCCGGATCGAATGGGCCGGCGTACCAATCGATGTTTCGATGTTGGACACGCTGCAACCGCACTGGTCTGACATCCAACTGCAGTTGATCGAAGAAATCGATCACGACTACGGCATTTTCGAAGGCCGAACATTCAAGAGGGATCGTTGGGCCGCCTATTTGTCCCAAAACAACATCCCATGGCCACGGCTAGAGTCGGGACAGTTGGCCCTCGATAACGAGACTTTCCGACAAATGTCTCGCCGCTATCCTGGCCAAGTCGGGCCAATTCGGGAACTGCGGCACTCGTTGGGGCAATTGCGGCTGAACGATTTGACCGTCGGTTCCGATGGTCGCAACCGGTGCCTTCTGTCCGCGTTTAGTTCGAAGACAGGGAGAAATCAACCGAGCAATACGAAGTTTATCTTTGGTCCATCCGCTTGGCTTCGATCGCTGATAAAACCGGAAGCAGGTCGAGCTGTGGCGTACATCGATTACTCACAACAAGAGTTCGCCATCGCTGCAGCCCTGTCGGGGGACCCTCAAATGAAGGCCGCCTACGAATCGGGAGATCCGTATCTAGCTTTTGCCAAACAAGCAGGCGCGGTACCGTCCGATGCGACCAAACAGAGTCATCCTGTCGAACGGGCTAATTTCAAAGTCTGCGCGCTGGCCGTCCAATATGGCATGGGTGAGGAGTCCTTGGCGAAGTCCTTGGGCGAACCAGCGATCGTCGGGAGAGATCTTCTGCGGTTGCATCGACAGACGTACCCAAGGTTCTGGAAGTGGTCCCAGGGGGCTGTTGACTATGCCGCGATAGGCGGTCGACTGCGAACTGTTTTCGGTTGGGACATCCACGTGGGGCCGCAGCCCAACTATCGGAGTCTGGCGAATTTCCCTTGCCAGGCCAATGGGGCTGAGATGTTGAGATTGGCCTGTAGCCTGGCCACCGAACGCGGGGTCACCGTCTGTGCCCCCGTGCACGACGCCCTGCTCGTCGAAGGGCCGGTCGACGACATCGATCGAATCGTTTTCGAAACGCAGCAGGCGATGCGAGAGGCGGGTGAGATCGTGCTCAGTGGTTTTTCGCTTCAAACCGACGCAGAAATCGTGCGGTACCCCGATCGTTATCGTGACGAACGGGGCCAACAGATGTGGGACACAGTGACCCGATTATTGGATGAGATGCCGAGCTGTGGGGCAGAATCATCCGGCGGTACGGTGCCCACCCGTTGAGCAGTGTGCCGCCCATCGTCGGGTGGTGAGACTGACACCCGTACAATCTTATTATATATCTTCTTTGGGGATCTCTTTTAATAAAGATTATGGATGAGTTCGAACTTGGTGCCTTTCGATTGCCCGCTAGTGAACCAACCGTTTTAGCCGCGACGAAAAGCCCCCCCAAATCAAAGCGGAAACGGAAGCTCTTTCTGAAAGGGCCAATCCCTTGGTCTTGGATACAACGGGCTGCTGGCTTGCGCGGCAAGGCTCCGTTGGCTGTCGCTCTGGTTATTTGGCATCTGTCTGGTCTGAAGGGCACTCGTGAAGAGTTACCGGTGTGCGGCAAACACATTGAAAAGCTCGGACTCAAGCGTCGGACCGCCTATGACGCGATTGCTAAGCTGGAGTCAGTTGGATTGGTGTCCGTGGAGCGCAAGCCAGGCGCTTGCCCACGGGTGACCATTCTCATGAACGAGTCTGAATTCGTGTGAAGACCTTCCGGGCTATATGTGTACCAAGTGAAGGGCTTATTTCGGATTCCGCCATGGAGTGCCAAAGATACCCCAGATTAGCCCGGAAAAAACCACATATGTGTAGCAATACGTTGATCCAGTTTGGGGCTGCACCCGTTTGCCACCGTTGGTGTGCATGGTACGCAGAAATGAAAACAAGCGGCTGGAATCCGAAGCATCAATCAGTAAAGGGAACCCAAAAAGTGGCTAGTATCACGAAACACAAAACCGGACATAAAACTATCCAATTTCGAAGTCCGGATGGCAAACGCAAGAGTATTCGGCTTGGAAAAATGCCCCTCCGCATCGCTGAGGCATTGAAAGTCAAAGTCGAGCAGCTGGTGGCGGCCCAAATTACCGGCCACGCGCCTGACGATGAGACAGCGCGCTGGGTAGCAAATCTTGAATCGACGATGTCCGGCAAATTGGAAGCCGCTGGGCTCATAGTTCAGAGAGAAAAGGCAACGCTTGGGGGCTTCCTCGATCGTTACATCGAACAGCGAACTGATGTGAAGAAATCAACCGTTATCACTTATGCCAACACGCGCCGAAATCTTGTTGAGTTTTTTGGCCGAGACAAGCCTCTTCGTGATATTACACTTGGAGACGCTGACGAATGGCGACTCAGCCTCATCAGTTCAGGGCTTGCGGAGAATACCGTGCGTCGCCGCTCCGGTATTGCCAAACAGTTCTTCACAACAGCTGTGCGACGGAAGCTCGTTGAGAGTAATCCGTTTGTAGACTTGAAGGCAGCGGTGCAGGCCAATGTCAGTCGATTCCACTTTGTGAAACCCGAGGACGCACAGTTAGTGATGGCCGCCTGCCCGGATGCAGAATGGCGACTACTGTTCGCCCTGAGCCGATATGGAGGCCTCAGATGCCCATCAGAGCATCTCTCGCTGCGTTGGGGCGATATCGATTGGGAACGCGGTCGAATCAACGTGAGAAGCCCTAAAACCGAACACCATCCTGGGGGTGAGTCTCGGATAATCCCCCTCTTTCCTGAGTTGAAGCCGCATCTTGAGGAATGTTTCGAGTTGGCTGAACCAGGTGATGAATTCGTTATCTCCCGCTACCGTGACATGAATGCCAATCTCCGAACGCAATTAAACCGAATCATCAAACGAGCTGGGCTCAAACCATGGCCGAAGTTGTTTCAAAACCTTCGAAGTACGCGAGAGACTGAACTTGCTGAGCGGTTCCCCATGCACGTGGTCTGTCAGTGGATCGGCAATAGCCAAGCAATCGCTGCCAAGCACTATCTGCAAGTCACTGATGAGCACAACGAGAGAGCGCTGCAAAATCCGGTGCAGCAGCCTGCCGCATCGAGCCGCAAAGGCTTGCAAGCCGACTCGGCCGCGCATAAAGAAACCCCTGTTTTGCAGGGGTATGCGGCTGAATGCGACGCAGTGCCAATCAGCGGAGTGGGCGATACTGGACTCGAACCAGTGACCTCACGGATGTGAACCGTGCGCTCTAACCAACTGAGCTAATCGCCCAAAAGAGAGTGTTTTCGAAACGCGGCTCACGTCTCGATCGCTGGTTACTTGTACCGCTTTCGCGAGCCGACTTCAAGATTGGCCGCCGCGGCGGTTATTCGCCGATGACTTTCACCAACACCCGCTTCGGCCGGCGTATCGAGAACACGAAGAGCCCCACGTGAACGTCTATAAGGCCCTGAACGCACTCGCGTTCAGAACTCGCACCGGAAAACGGTGGCGGCATCCCCAGCAGACTGTCAAGCTGCTCTGGTCCTTCGAGGCGGATCACCGATACGAGTAGCGGATACTCTCGTTCTTGGCTGGCCCTTTGATCGTCCAATGAAGGGCGAGAACCTCACCATCAAATGTCATGATGGCAGTGTAGAGGTCTTCTCGACAGACGTGTGGTTCAACGGATTGCCAAGTAACTTTACCAGTCTGCTTGAGGTCAAACAGGTAGACAGGATTCTCGTTGCCCAGGCGAAGATGCTCAAGTCGGAGCGAGCTACTTTCGGCAAGGGCCGTCCAACGATAAACATTCGTGAAAGCCAATTTCGTTCCCCCGTCTGATGTCCATCCGCCGTTTTCGTGGAACAACATGGTGCCAGATTCGACAATCTCGACGACGACCTCGCCCCGCCCCATACCATTCCAGCCGACGTCTGAGTTCGTTGATCTTGCCTCGAGCGTCAGTGCGTTGACATCGGCCAGTCGAGTCCATAAGGCTTGAAGATTGAAAGTCGCTTCCATGTTCATTCCCCGATCACTTTCACCAGCACCCGCTTCGGTCGGCGGCCGTCGAACTCGCCATAAAAAATCTGCTCCCAGGGACCGAAGTCGAGTTGGCCTTCGGTGACGGCGACGACGACTTCGCGGCCCATGATCTGCCGTTTGTGGTGCGCGTCGGCGTTGTCTTCACCGGTGCGGTTGTGTTGATAACGCTCGGGCGACGCATCGAAGGGGGCCAGTTCTTCGAGCCACTTCTTGTAGTCGGCGTGCAGTCCGGGCTCATCATCGTTGATGAACACGCTGGCGGTAATGTGCATCGCGTTCACCAGCACCAGGCCTTCCTGGATACCGCTAGTGCGAACGATCTGTTCGACCTGCGGCGTGATGTTCAGAAAGTCCATCCGCGCCGGGATTTCAAACGTCAGGTGTTCGGTGAGTGATTTCATTCTTTGGTCCTCGAACGATGGACGTGTCATCATCGCACAACACGTTGACGGAGGGATCGACAGTGGATCAGTCTGCAATTTTCGCTACCGATTGTGAAGCCCTCGCCGTGACGTGCCAAATAGTTCGTCAGACATCTGCGCCGCAAGATTCTGCGCGTCTGGCGCTGTCCGGACAGTTTTGAATGCGGGACCGAGAGACGGATGCCTTCGATCGCCCGAGGCCGATCTGTATTCATTGCGTCGAGCACGCGATATTTCACCAAACTGAATGGACCCGTATTCCTGACATCCAAACGACTTGCGCCGCAATAGGCCCCATCGTCCGGCATACAACGTCTGGGGAGTTGGCTGTTGCTCCGTTTCCGTAAGGTGTTTCGGGGGAAAGAGAACTTGACCCGTTTCCGGAAGCTGCCCTATAGTCCCGCTCCTTATCGCAGGGGCTGGAAGAACCCGTAAGAAAAAAGTACCCAAAACTTGGAGACTTGTTGCAATGACTGAAGGGACTCACTCTTCGGTGGCCGTCAAAAACACGGGTGGGAAGCGGAAGCTGCTGCTCGTAATGGCGGGGACCGCAGCAGCCGTATTGATTGGTGGCGTGCTATTCCAGATCTTTCGCGGAGAGCCCACGGTGGCCGCCGTCGAATCTGGTCAGTCACAAGATCGATCGGGAGCCGGCTCGGCGCGCGTCGGCGGGCCTCAAGCCAAGCAACAATACGTGGCGCGCGTCAACGACGAATCGCTTACGTGGGATGCGCTGGCCAGGGAGTGCGTTGCCAGACACGGTAAAGATGTGCTCAACAGCATGATCGACCGGATGATCGTCCAGCAAGCCTGCGAAGAACGGGGCGTCGTCATCAGCCGTGGCGAGGTCGAAGCAGAAATCCACACGATCGCCGAACGTTTCAACATGGACACCGGTAACTGGTTCGCCATGCTCGAAGCCGAGCGGAAAATCACGCCGTTTCAGTATCGCCGCGACATCATTTGGCCCATGCTGGCGCTGAAGACCCTCGCAGGTGCGGAGATCACGGTGACGAAGCAGGAGATGCACGAGGGCTTCATCCGCAATTACGGGGAAAAGGTGAAAGCCCGGATGATGATGTTCGACAACATGCGTCGTGCACAAGACGTCTGGGAACAAGTCATGAAGAACCCCGGAGAATTCGCGGTGCTGGCGAAAAAACATTCGGTCGAGCCGAATAGCCGCGCTCTCGAAGGAAAAATCCCGCCGATCCGGCAATACGGCGGCAACGAGTCTCTCGAAGAAGCCGCCTTCAAGCTTCGCGAGGGTGAGATTTCGGGCATCGTTCAGGTCGGCACAAAATTCGTCGTTCTGCTGTGTGAAGGACGGACTGTCCCGGTCGTGACGCAGAAAGATGGTTTCACCGACGAAATGCAGAAGACGCTCCGCGAGCAATTGCTGGAAGAAAAGATACAGGCTGCAGTCGCGAACACGTTCAGCCGGATCAAGGACGAAGCCACGATCCACAACTTCATGAACGGCGTCACGACCAACGGCAAAATTCGCCAGACCTCGGGAACCAAGCGGCCGGCGGTCCGCACGGCGGCCGGACAAGGCCAACCTCGTCGTCAGAAGACATCAACGGGGCGTGCTCCCATTTCATCCCAGAATACGAAACGGCGGTAAGCCGAATCACTGGGTGACCCCAGTTTCCAGCGAACCTATTACGGCGTGCCGGTCTCCAATGCGTGAGGCGGCACGCCGTTTTCACTATTCGGGCCTGCGGGGATTGCTACAATAAAACGAGCGCGGCGGGCTATCCAGACGTGCTTTCTTGTGACGACAGGCTTCGTAGTGGCGGGTCGGTCCATCCGTCATTCATTCCCTTCACCCATTCAAGACCGTCCATCTGTCATGCGAAGTGAATCGGAAGTCCCCTGGGAAGATCAGCCATTCGGTATTCCCGTTGCGGACCGCGTGAAGCGGCTGCCTCCTTATCTGTTCGGCGCCATCAATAAGCTGAAATACGAAAAGCGAGTTGCCGGGGTCGACGTCATCGACCTTGGCATGGGAAATCCGACCGACGCCCCCGATCCGCTGATCGTCAGCAAAATGTCAGAAGCCGTTCGCGATGAGCGCAACCATCGTTACTCGGTTTCCAACGGCATTGAAAACCTGCGCCGGGAGGTCTCGGCCCGATACTGGAAACGATACGGCGTGAGGCTCGATCCGGATTCGGAAGTGATCGCGTGTATTGGCTCGAAGGAAGGCTTCAGCCACATGTGTTTAGCGCTGATGGGACCGGGCGATGCGGCCATCGTACCCGCCCCATCGTTTCCCATTCATGTGTACGCGGTCATGCTGGCCGCCGGAAACGTGATCACGCTGGACGTCCGCGACCCCGATCAGTTCTTGTCGAACGTCGCCTACACCTGCGAGCACCTGTTCCCAAAACCCAAAGTCGTCATCGTCAATTTTCCACACAACCCCAGCTCGACCGTTATCGAATCGGCGTTCTTCGTCGAGCTTGTCCGGCTCGCGAAGCGCTACGGCTTTCTGGTTATGAGCGACTTCGCCTATTCGGACATCTGCTACGACGGCTACGAAGCTCCGAGTTTTCTGTCCACGCCGGGTGCGCTCGACGTGGGCGTGGAATTCACGACGATGAGCAAAGGTTACAGCATGGCCGGTTGGCGAATCGGTTATTGCAGCGGCAACTCGGAAATGATCCGGGCACTGGCGACGATCAAAGGTTATTACGACTACGGCATCTTCCAGCCGATCCAGATCGCGGCCATTGTCGCGATGAGGCATTGCGATGCCGCTATCGAAAGTGTCGCAGCCGAATACCAAACGCGACGTGACGCGCTCTGCGAGGGCCTTAGTCGCCTCGGCTGGGACATCGATCCTCCCAAGGCGGGCATGTTCGTGTGGGCGAAGATTCCCGAACCCTTCCAACAGGAAGGGTCGATCGCTTTTGCGATGCGACTGCTCGATGAGGGGGGCGTTGCGGTCAGCCCGGGCCGAGGCTTCGGCGAGGAGGGAGAGGGGTACCTCCGGCTGGCGATTGTCGAAAACACCCAACGGCTGCGTCAGGCGGTTCGGCAAATCGGCCGCTGCATGAAAACGGATGCCGCCGAAGCCGGCGAATGATGCTGGCCGTGAGGACGGGCTGCACGGCGATATGAGCTGGGCCGACTCGTGGATGACGGCCAACCTGAAAGCGCCGCTTCCCCGCGTAAGATGGCCAGATGGCACGACTTGACGGTTTTCCGCGCCCCCTTTATACTCGCGCTGGGCGACCGGTTTATGGGCGTTCGGGAACCTGAATACACCGAAAGATGACATGAAGAGTGAGCACAGGCACGAACTGAAGACCAACGAACTGGGTCGACTCGCGATGCAGGCGAAACCCTTTCTAGAACAGCACTCGAACGGGATCATCGCCGGCGCCTGTGTGGTCGCCGCTGGGCTGGCCCTCGCCGCCTTCTTCGCGTTTCGGACCAGTCCCGATGCAAAAGCGTGGTCACGGTTGTATGCGGCAGGGAACGCGGAAGACTTTGCGAGTGTGGCCGACGATTTCGAGACACGTCAGGTCGGCGCCTGGGCACGTCTCTTAGGAACGAACCAGTTGTACCAATCGGGCGTCCAGAAGATGTTCAGTGATCGCGTCGCGGCCGACTCGGACTTGAAGAAAGCCCGTGAAGGCTTCGAAGGACTACTGGGCGACAAACAGACTGATTCATATGTGCGTGAGCGTGCGTTGTTTGGATTGGCTCGCACGCTGGAGGCCACGTCCGGACAGAACGTCGACGAAGCGATCGACGTTTACAATCAGCTACTCAACGACTTCCCTGAGACCAGCTACAAACCCATCGCCGAGCGTCAAATTGCGGCGCTGCAGACCGGTGAGTCGAAGGAGTTCTATGCCTGGTTCCAGCAGCAGAAACCCAAACCCGAGGATCGGAAAGGCCCCAACGACGGCGGCTTTGACCCCACCTCGGGCCCGCTGTTAGGCGGCACGCCACCAGTGGGTGAGATCACACTTCCCGATATTCCCTGGGAGCTTCAATTCCCCGACGAAGCGAGCAGTGACGAAAATCCGACGGAGGATCCCGCCGGAGACTCTGCCGAGAAAACGAACCCCGCCGAGGAGAAGGCCGACGTGACCAACGCCGACTCGCCCGAGCCCGCTCAAGAGGAAAAGCCGGGCGAGGACGACAAGACTCGCGCGCCAAAATGACCTCAGGCCCGTTTTCCGACGAACCGCTCGAAATCACGGTGGAAGCTCGGGCACACGGCTGGCGGATCGATCACTATCTGAGCCGGCTGTTTCCCAACTTCAGCCGCGCCCAATTTCAACAAGCCATCGACCAAAAAGTGGTTCTGTTGAACGGGCTCCCCGTCAAGCGCGCCCGCCGCTTGCGCGTCAATGACTGTCTACTCGTGCGTCTTCCCGAACGGCCCGAGAGCAGTCTTCCCGCTGAGGATATCCCGCTCGACATCCTGTTCGAAGACGAGTCGATCGTCGTGATCAATAAGCCCGCGGGGATGATCGTCCACCCCGGCAAGGGGAATTACCGGGGAACGTTGGCCGGCGCACTTCAATTTCATTTTGATCGCCTCAGCGACCTGGCCGGAGCCATTCGGCCGGGTATCGTGCATCGGCTCGATCGGGACACAAGCGGCGTGCTTGTCGTCGCACGGGACAACCAAGTCCATCACCGGCTGAGCGGTCAATTCGAACGCCGGGAGGTTCGAAAGGAGTACCGGGCGATCGTCTGTGGCAACGTCGAATTGCAAAGCGATCACATCGAAACTCATGTGCGCGTGCACCCCAAACGGCGCGAGAAAATGCTCGTGTGCGAGGCAGGCGGAAATGCACGGCATGCCAGCACGTTTTATGAAGTCGTCGAGCGATTGGGCGGCTTTACGGAAGTTCGCCTGTTCCCTCGAACCGGTCGGACACACCAACTGCGGGTGCACATGCAACACTTGGGTCATTCCATCGTCGCCGACCGCTTGTACGGCGGACGATCTGAACTCAGACAATCGGATCTCGGTAGACAGGCAAGCGAAAAAGAAGCCCCTGCCATTCAGACGGACGATGACGTACTGATCGCCCGGCAGGCGTTGCACGCGTATCGGCTCAAATTCCAACATCCCCAGAGTGGACAACCGCTCGAATTTGAGGCACCATTGCCGATTGACTTTTCGAGAACTCTTGAGGCGATCAAGCAGAACTGCTGAACGTAGGGCAGCAAAACAATCGACGCGCGCCGCCGGCGACGGTTTGCAGCCGTTGAGAATAGGGCGAACGACCGAAACAATCGGTCACCAAACGTGCCCGACTTGATAGCATTGACGCACGGGCGGCCAAGTTCGGTCGGCTGAATAGGGGAATTTCATGAGACTGGCGAAGACGAGACTCGCTGACGGCGAACAGAGGCTCGCATTGGTGGAAGGGAACGAGGTTCGTCTGCTCGACCTGACCCAGGTGGAAAACTGTCATAACTTGTCCGACGTGCTCCATTCGCCGGACCCGCTCGGCTTAGCCCGGTTTCTCGCCGATCCGCAGGCGGCTCCCATTGCCGCCGACCGTGTCCGATTCTTGGCGCCCATCGAGCAGCAAGAGGTATGGGCGGCGGGCGTGACGTACAAGCGAAGTCAGATCGCTCGCATGGATGAATCCGAATCGGGCGCCACGCACTATGACAAAGTGTATCAAGCGGACCGTCCTGAGATCTTTTTCAAAGCGAACCCCGAACGTGTCTCCGGGCCGGATGAGCCAGTCCGTGTCCGCGCCGACAGTAATTGGTCGGTGCCCGAACCGGAACTCGCACTGATGATTTCACCAAAACATGAGTTGGTCGGCTTCACCATCGGCAATGACATGTCGGCCCGCGACATCGAAGGAGAAAACCCACTTTACCTACCACAGGCCAAACTGTATCGGCAATGCTGCTCACTGGGACCGGCGGTCCTCATCCCCGAGGCACCGCTGGACCGTTCCGGAACGCAAATAGTTCTGACGATTGCGCGCTCGGGCGAAGACGTCTTTCGCGGCGACACGAATCTAGGTCAGATGGCACGCGAATTCGAAGACCTGATCAGTTGGCTGTGCCGCGAAAACAGCTTTCCGCGGGGAGCCATCCTACTTACGGGGACCGGAGTTGTCCCGCCTGACGACTTCACGCTCAAAGACGGTGATGTCGTCTCAATTGAAATCACCGGAATAGGCACGCTGACGAACCCAGTCGTTCAGGACGGTTGAGCGACGGTAGAAGGTAAGTTCACAATGACCCGACGCTGGGGGCAACTCGACTGGAGGCCGCGGGAGTTCCGAAACATCCGCACATCGGTCGCAAGCTATGATAGACCGGTCGAAATCAGTAAGTCGGGGCGATCGTCTCATCCGTAGCCGTAGTCGTGTACGAAAATCCGCTCGATTCGGACGGCTTTTCGCCCGAATAGGAGGCACAGGATATTCCCCCAGGCAGCTCGACTTTTTTGTAAACTGATATGGGTATCGTTGTATTATTCGCTGACCGACATTTGAAATTCTCTCACGGGGACCGTCTGCCTAAGGGTAACTCGTGTGCGTCGAATTCGGTTGGAGGCGAGCTGGAACTCACCAGCGCCATTCGAAACTGAGAAAGGTGGCCATGCCAGAATGGTTTCTAGAACCCGTCCTAAAACCCGGTTGTGGGCGAAAGTTACACTTGAAAACAAGGGTGCTTTTGAGCCAACAGAGGGGTTTAGGACTACTTCAAAAAGTGGTCCCAAGACCCTCTGATGGGCAACGTGTGCCCTTCGTTGTTGGCGCCACAATTCAGCGCAACCGCGTATTGGGTCGGCTTCTCGGGGGATGCGTTCTCGCTATGTTGGCGATGTCGTATCCGTCACCGGCTAGCGCCAACGAGGCACCATCAGCCAAGCGTCCCAACGTCGTCGCCATTGTGACTGATGATCAAGGACGATGGGCCTGCGGTGCTTACGGAAACTCTGAGATCCACACGCCCAACATCGACCGGATCGGCCAAGACGGCCTCACGTTCACCAATGCGTTTGTGGCAACGCCCGTTTGCTCGCCGAGCAGGGCGACGTACCTGACCGGCCGCTTCCCGACCGAATTGGGCATTACCGACTACATTGCGCCCATCGAGTCCGATGCCGGACTCGGGTTGAAGGCGGTCACTTGGCCTCAGGTCCTCCGGAAAAACGGCTACCGAACCGGTTTGGTTGGCAAGTGGCATCTCGGCACACAACCGAAGTTTCACCCGCATCGTCTGGGGTTCGACCACTTCATGGGCTTCCTGGGCGGCGGAACACGCCCCATGGACCCCGTGCTCGAATCTGAGGGGGAAAACGTTCCGCTAAAGGGACCGCTTCCCGACCTGCTTGTCGACAACGCGATTCAGTTTGTGCGAACGAATCGGAATCAGCCGTTCGCGCTCTGTCTTCACTTTCGCGCACCGCACCTGCCTTACGGTCCGGTTCCGAAAGTCGACTCGACTCCTTATGAAAACCTCGATCCGGATGTTCCGATTCCGCCGGGAGCCAATGCCGCGCAAGTCAAACGTTGGAACCGGGACTACTACGCCAGCATCACTTCAGTCGATCGAAATGTCGGGCGATTGCTCGATGTGTTGGACGAACTCGAACTGACCGAAAATACTCTCGTCGTTTTTACCAGCGATCACGGCTACAACAACGGCCGGCACGGCATTGACACCAAGGGAAACGGGCGCTGGATCGCCGGCGGCGTCATCGGGCCAAAGCGTCCCAACATGTGGGATACTTCAATCCGTGTTCCATTGTTGGCTCGCTGGCCGTCCACGATCGAGGCGGGCCGAACAACAGATCGAGCCGTTTCTAATGTCGACGTGTTTCGCACGGTACTGGGAGCACTGTCGATCCCGCTGCCCGAAAAAAACACCGTTCATGGAGAAGATTACTCGCCTCTGTTCCGCGGAGATCAGATGTCTCCCCGAGATCAAGTCTTCGGCCAATATGATCTGCACAATCGTGGGCTGGCTTACATGCGGATGATTCGGACGTCCCGGTACAAGTACGTCCGGCATTTCAAGGCGAATTTCCTCGACGAACTCTACGATCTCGAGTCCGATCCCCTGGAAAAACACAATCTCATGCGGCGATCCAGGGGGAGAAATGACGAAATCAACGCTATTGCCGACGCTCTGCTAGGCCGGCTCACGACATGGCAACAATCGATCAATGACCCTATCCTGAAGAGCACCTATTAGCAGTGGTTCAGAAACCCGCTGTTGGCTCGAAAGCGCCGATGCAATCGGCTGTCGATTTCGCCCACAACCGGGTTTCGGGATGGGGTCTAATAGTAGTCCTGAAACCCTCTGTTGGCTCAAGAGCATCCTTGTTTTGAAGTGTCGAGTTCGCCCACAACCGGGTTTCAGGATGGGGTCTAATTAAACCAAACGGCAGTGGCTCTTGTGTCGTATACTGAAACGGCGTACGCGCAAGCACTTAGAAGCTTTCCGAAACACGGTCGTGGTGGATTTGTCACGACGAACATTGCGAACGCGTTGCCCACCAGAGGGATTTGGGAACAGTTCTAGAGCAGAAACAACGGTTCTGTGTTACAGGCGTGCGACGAAAACTAAGGAATGCGAGATGTTGGTATTTTTCAGACGTTTTGGAACGCTCGTCCTATTCTGCACGGTTGCGTGCTTGGGCAGCGGTTGCGGTGACTCGAATCTAGCGCGGGGGCCTGCCAAAGAAGACCCGATCAGCTTCACGAGCAACCGCAAGTCGATCGTCGGCCGCTGGTTTCTCTCCCAAAGCGTCCGAGGCGTGAGTGCGCCGATGTTGCTCATCGAGATTCTCGACAATGGTGACGGACGATGGGACGCGATTCTGCTGACGGCGGGCCAAGACATCCAATTTCAGCCGCAAATCTCCTTGACGAATGTGAGCGAGGAGTCCGTCGAATTTGTCGTCACTGCCGGACAGCGGTCGCTGAGTTTTGAGGGTGCGCTGCAGGACAACGGAGTCGTTTTGGGCAATGTGACGAGCAACGGTAACGTCATTCTTGCCGCCCGGCTGATCGCTACGAATGATCGCTCGATGAAGACGGACCAGAAAGTCCAGGAACCGTTCTTCAGTGAATTGCCCAGAGCCTCTGATAGGCGCCTCGAGCAAAACGTAGACATGATGCGAGAATTCATCGAGGCGCACCCCGATAGCCCCCTAGCGCTCGAATCCAGCGGCTTGGCCCTTCGCTTAGCCCGTCGCCAGCAGTTATCTGAGGAACTCGTTCGGCAGATCGCCGAACGATATCGACATATCGCAAAACATTGGGGAGAACGAATGGTCCACCGAGCGTGTACGGACATCGCCGCTCGACTGGCCTATACACGGTACTTGCCGGAAGTTGTCCTCGAGCACGTCGAACTGGCTGATGCCAACATGCCTGATAACATGTCGGACGTCTGGCGAGAAAGACTCGACACCGCCAAAGGCAGCGCCCTATTGCAAAGCGATGATCCGCAGGTCGCCGAACGTGGTGCTGCAATCCTTCGGGCCATCCGTGAACAACCTCATGCCCTATCCAGCATCACGGTCGACCTCGCTGAATACGAAGATAAACGTGGTGAGATCGACGCGGCCATCGACTTGTACGCCCAGTTGGAAGTCGTACCCTTCTCGATGAGAGAGGCCGCGCGGAGAAAGGCAGCGGAGGGGATGATCAGCCCAGCCGACATGAGACCAGATCCCCGACGGGAGCTTCTTGATCTGTGGACGCAAAAACACGGCGATGATGAAGGCCTTAGCGAGTTTCTGGATGACGTTTTCCGCAAGGCCGTAGCAGATCTCACGACGGAAACTCTCGAGGTCCCACCTGCCGACGAGAATCGTCAAGTATTGCTTGCGGAACTTTTAACCGGAACGGGCTGCATTCCGTGTCTAGGGCCCGAAGTCTCCGCCGAACTGGTGTCGCGGATACTCGACAACACCCATTTCATCCTCTTAAGCTACCACGTGAATAATCCGACTCCCGACCCGCTGTCAACCAACGACACCGAAGCGCGAAGTGTCTACTACCGTAGTAAACATACGCCCGACTTCTACGTCAACGGATCTGTTGCCGAAGTGGGTGGCGGCTTTTGGAGCGGCATTCCGACGTTCTTCAAAAAAATGCATCGAGTGATCCAGCCCGAGCTTGGCCAGGCGACCGACCTGAAGATCGCGCTTGACGCCCAGGTGCGGGACGATGTTGTCGAAGTCACTGCGGACGTCACAGGTCTGGATCCGAACACGGAGTATATGCGTCTTCGACTGGCTCTCGCTGAAGATGACTTGGCTTACGCGGCGCCCAACGGCGTCAGAGTACATAAGATGGTCGTTCGAAAGATGCCCGGCGGCGCAGCGGGGATCAGACCGACGGACGGCGTGCTTCGATTCACCGGTCAGGTTCCATTGGCGAGCCTGGCATGGAAGTCTTCGATGCCCGGCGACTCGACCGCCGCATCCGATAGGCAAGCCAAAGTGGACAACTTGCGTTTGGTCGGTTTCGTGCAGAACGATTTCAGCAAGGAAGTGCTTCAAGCCGCCGTCGTTCCCGTGACGACCTCATCGGCCACCGATGAGCCAGCCGCCAAGCCTGAGAAGCTCCCGGCAGAAGCCGAGAAACTCGGCGAAGATGACGCAACTCCGTCACCGTAGGCCTCGTAGGACGGGGCGGACCCCGTGGACGAGCCGCCTCAATGCGCAGCGGCTGACAAAAGCCCGGCGCGAGTCACGGCGTCGGCTTGGCTGCTCCGGGGGTGTTCCGACCACGCCTCGATGCCTTCCGATTGACGAGGATGATCCCCACGGTCACGAGCATCGCCGAAGCAAACAGCCACGGCGAAAGCGAATCGCCGCGAAAAAGAACACCCAACGCGATTCCAAACACCGGCGTCAAAAAGCTGAACACAGACAGTTGAACCGCCGAATGCCTCTGTAATAGGCGTGCCTGTACCGCGAAACAGAAACCCGCAATGACGATACCCTGGTACGCAATGCCCAACAGTGCCGGCACCGTCCCCGGCCGGTCGAAATCGATCAAAGCGCTCACGTCGACGGTCTCGAAGATCGCGCTATAGACGGCAAAAAGAACTACGCCGAACACGTCGTGCCAGAAAATAAGCTTGCCCGGTTCGACGATGAGAGTGGCCCGCTTGGTGTAGATGAGCTTGATCGCCAACAGCAAGCCGCTACCAAGCAGCATCAGGTCGCCCGTCAGCGTCGGCTCATCGCGCGGCGACGAAGCCGCATTCGGAATCTGCGTCGGCTCTCTCGTCGACAACAACAGCACGACCCCACCTGCCGCCAACAACAATCCCACAAAACGCACGACTGTTAGCCGGTCGGATCGAGTTGCGAAGTGTTCGATCACCACGACCCAAAACACGAATGTGTTGATGAACAGCGAACCGTGCGATGCCGTCGAGAACTGAATTCCTGCGGCGAACAGGGCGATCTGAGCGAACAGCAACACGCCCAGCACGAGAGACGGCACGAATTGTCCACGACGCAGCCTGAGCCCGCCACCGGAAAACCTGCACCAAGCCAACATGAATAGCGCCGCTAGGGCGAATCGCAATCCGGACACAGCCACCGGCGGCAATACGTCGACCGAATAGCGAATGGCCACCGGCGTCCCGCCCCACAACGCCACCGTCAACAACACCAACGCTCCCGTCGTCGGACCGATTGGATTCATCAAGGAATTGGATTCCTGATGGCCTTCACCAGTTGCGACGGGCCGGGGTTGATGTCGGGTGTCGGTGGCAGATGGTTGCGATCGTTTGTTTCCGGCGTTCACGGCGGCGTTCATTTCGGCTGCTGATTGATATTCCTTGGCTCACTATCGATTTCTGCGCGGTCGATTCGTACCAACGAACGAGACGGATAGCGGCGTCTTCCGGGGCGATGTCATTTCTGTCTTTGACGAAACCCGGATTTCACAAAACGATCCCAGTTTCGGCTGCAGACCGATTGGCCGCGAGTCTTGCGTTTCCTGTATCATGTAAGCGGTGGTCCGCTTCGAGTGCCTGCTATGTATGCTCGCGCGAACGTTCGTCGTCGGGCCACATCCAATCTGCGGTCGTAGGTCAATCGGACACGAAGGTTGCAGCGGAAGAAATCGATTCGAGTCACATCCAGACTCTTAGGCTGGGATTACGTTATGCCGAAATTGATTACGTGCGTCTTGTTGGCCCATCTCGTCTTAGTCGCACATAGTGGGCACCGGTTGTTCGCCGACGACGGCTCGCCACAACTGCACGACCGTCGGCTCAAAATCGAATTGTTTGCGCATGACCCGCACATCGTAACGCCGACGGGGCTGGACGTCGATCAAAGGGGCCGAGTCTGGGTTATCGAGAGCAACACCCATTTTCCACCGGAAGGGTATCAGGGTCACGCGAGCGACCGGTTGCTTGTGATGAGCGATGAAGATCGTGACGGGAAAGCCGAGTCGATCGTCACGTATACCGACGGACTCGTACACGCGATGAGCGTGGCCGTGCGACCCAGCGGCGAGGTTTTTGTCGCGACTCGCAAGGAGATCTTCGTTTTCTCTGATGACAACGACGATCTCAAGCCCGATCGAAAACGGCGTGTCGTGTATCTCGACACGCCGGGTGACTACCCCCACAACGGGTTGGCCGGCTTTGCGTTTGACGCAACAGGCTGGATGTACTTCGGCTGCGGAGAGAACCTCGGTGCCGATTACACTCTACGTGGATCTGATGAGTCCACGCTGTCGGGCGGCGGAGAGGGAGGCAATATTTACCGCTGCCGGTACGACGGCACAAAGCTTGCCCATTGGGCGACCGGTTTTTGGAATCCCCACGCCTCGTGCGTCGACGCATTCGGCCGGCTGTTCACCGTCGACAACGACCCCGACGATAGCCCGCCATGCCGTCTGCTACATATCATCGAAGGCGGTGACTACGGTTACCGCTACCGAAACGGACGGCGAGGTATTCATCCATTCACGGCTTGGGATGGCGAACTTCCCGGGACTTTGCCAATGCTCGCCGGAACGGGCGAAGCGCCGTGTGCGGTCGTCGCCTACGAATCGGACGGCCTGCCCACGGAATACCAGGGCAACCTGCTGGTCACATCCTGGGGTGATCACCGCATCGACCGGTTTCGGCTCAGGGCCGATGGCTCTTCGCTCACGTCGATCGCCGAGCCCGTCATCAGCGGGGGTGAGAACTTCCGCCCCGTGGGGTTGGCCGTCGCTCCCGATGGCAGCTTCTACTTCAGCGACTGGGTTTTGAAGGACTACAAGCTTCACGGCCGAGGACGAGTCTGGCGCGTGTCTCAGGTCAACCCGCAACAGCGGAACCGCATCGAGGTTTCAGCCGTAAAGACGTATGACGCCTCGAAGCAGAAACAACTTCTCGAATCCCCCCGGATCAACGTTCGCCGAGCCGCCGCGAGATCGCTTGCCACAACGTTTCCCGGTGCGCGGAAACTGGTCAACATGGCCGCCAACGCCGATGTGCCGCTCCGAGCACGATTGGAGAGCCACTGGGCCATCCAACGCGTGATTTCAAACCCCGGGCCGATCTCGGGAAATCAGACGGCCATGGGGGCGCTGCTTGCCGACTACGAACGGTCGATCGCATCCGGCAGGTTTCCGGCACTCGACTCTCTCCACAGACCGCGAGCCGCTGCACGTAAATTCATCTCTACGCTTTCGGGAGGTGCTTTGAAACGGGCGGTTGAAGTGATCGCCGTGGATGATCCGTTCTTGTCTTTGGTTTGCCTTCAACTCGCTGCGCGGGAACTGACGACCGAACAGTTCGCTTCATTCACCGATTCCGCTGTCACGCGCGATCAACCGACGAGGCTGTTGTTATTTCTCGCAGCCCGAAAGAAAGACCCGCGGCTGAGCGAACCAGGTTTTGACGGGATCATTCAACGTGGTCTGAGCGATCCAGATTCGGCGATACGGCGTGCGGCCGTTCAATGGGTCGGCGAAGAGCGGCTGGAAACGTACAGGCCAAGACTCATTGCGATGCTCAACGAAGGCGCGATCACGACCGACTTGTTTGAAGCGATCTTGGCGTCGTTCGAAAGGCTCGACGGCATCAAACGAAAGCCACACGAGGAGTTTTCAGGTTCGCGTTACGTATTGAGACTGCTACTCGACGAAGGCCGACCCGCGACACTACGTGCCCGCGCGCTGCGGATGCTGCCACCGTCGACCAAGGAGCTAACGCCCGAGTTCCTAAAGAGCCTATTGGACGCGGCCGACGATTCCCTCGCGCTGGAAACGATTCGAACATTGCAGTTTGCCCCCGCCGAGGTCGCGAAACGGCTGTTACCGGACGTCGCCCGGAACGAAACGCGGCCCGTCGTTCAACGTGCTGAAGCGATTGTGGGACTGGCGCCGGTCGCCCGTGCGGACCAAACCGACGGCGAGACGCGGCGATTGCTCGTCGATTTGCTCGATTCCGACGATTCAACCGTGCGAAAGGAAAGCGTTCGCTCGTTGCGAGGCTTGTCCAATGAAGACTCGTTGATTCGAGTTGCGCTGGTGAAGTTGGCCGAATCCGCTCCAATTAGTGTGGAAAAACCCACGAATTCTGAACGCGAACTGGGAGAACAACTTGTCATCGCGCTGGCAGCCAAGGGAACCGGCGAATTGCCTGAGCGGGTGAACCGCGTGATTTCGGCGCGTCCCACACAAACCGGGGGCTGGGTCAAGAAGCTCTCTTCGGGAGGCGATCCACAAGGCGGTCGGCGGACGTTCTTTCACACGAATGGTGCCGGCTGTTTTCGCTGTCACACGGTCAATGGAAGAGGCGGCCGCATCGGTCCCGACTTGTCGACCGTCGCCCGGACGATGGATCGCCGCAAACTCATCGAATCGATCGTCGAGCCAAGTAAGGAAATTGCGCCGCAGTTTGTCACCTGGGCCGTCGTGACGGATGCAGGCTTGGTCCACACGGGCTTGATACTCGATGAATCGCGCGACGGTACCGTCACCCTCGGCAACACCGAAGGCCACGAAGTCAGAATTGCAGGCGACCAGATCGAAGCGCGGCACGCCCAGACAATCTCAGCGATGCCCAAGAATCTGATCGATCAGATGACGATTGGAGAATTGCGGGACGTGCTCGCGTTTCTCGAAACGCTCAAGTAACGCCGTATTCTCGCGGATGGCTCTGGTCTACTGCCGAAGCACGGCCCTACAAGCGTGCCAGCCGTCATATCCGATTCACGCTTTCCACGTTCGGTCGGCGGTCGATCAACCAATCGGGATCCGGCGACCTATTATTGGGAAGTGAACCCGGCGAAGGCGCTGCCAGTCGAGTCCAGACCCACTACAACAAGGCAACGTCGAATTTAGCGCGTTTTCCCGGATTGGTGGGCAACAAACAAAACCTTAGTTTCCACGAGAGCCAGAAATGTTCAACTTCCTACCGCACAAACGGCGAGCCGCGGTGCAGACGCTGCTCACGAGCCGCGTGAACAACGCCTGCATGGCGAATTTGGCTCCCGGTCAACGCAACAATACGCGCAGCCAGTTCTGTGAAGTTGTGTGGGTGGTTCCCATGGGACCTGCTGGACAACCCGAGTATTCCGCCGGTTTTCCTGCCGTAAGCAAGGACATCAGCGCCAGAGGACTGGCGCTCATTAACAACGCGCCGATCGACGATCCGGAATTCGTGATCGGGTTGCAGAGTGACACGGGGCCGGTTTTCATTCGCTGTTCGCTCGAACATTGCACTCCCCTCGGCTACGGCTTCTACCAGATTGGCCTGCACCCCGACAACGTCGTTTCGATCAGCGATGAGGAGCTTTCCGCGTTGATGGCCAACGTCGAGCAACACCAGCCGGAACAGTCTCTCGTTTGAGAACTGGCCGCCGTCAAGACAGTTCATCGAGAGCGGCCAACAAGCGGTCGACCTCATGAAGGGTGTTGTAATGCAGCAGGCCGACGCGTACGGTCCCCTTGGGTTCAAGCTCGGCGGCTTCGGTAAACGGCAGCGCGTAAAAGTTCCCCGACCAGACGAAGATACCGCGCGACGCGAGGAATGTCGCAATGTCGTCGGGCGTGTGCCGCTGGTGCGTGAACGAAACGGTCGGCACGCGCTGGTCGAATTCCTCGGAACGGGTGATGCCCCAGACACGCACATCGGGGCAGGACGTCAACCCGGCAATCAACGGCTCCACAAGTTCGCGCTCATAGGCGGCGATCGACTCATAAGCGGATTCTAGGGCATCCCGCCTTGCCTCAGCATGCGGGTTGATCGCCCGCCCCAACTCTGCCAGGTAATCGACGGCAGCAGCCGTCCCCGCGATTCCTTCATGGTTCTGCGTGCCTGTCATCCATTTGCCAGGCACGGCGTCAGAAGCCGGACGCAGCTTGTAAGCTTCCAGACTCTCGAGCAATTCCCGGCGGCCCCAAAGAATTCCGACATGCGGGCCGAAGAACTTGTAGGCCGAGCAGGCTAAGAAATCGCACTTCAGGTCAGCCACGTCGATCAGGCCGTGCGGCGCGTAGTGAACGGCATCCACAAACGTGAGTGCTCCGACCGCATGCGCCTCGGCGATCATCTGGGAAACTGGGTTGATCGACCCGGTGATGTTCGACGCATACCCGACCGCGACCAGCCGAGTTCTGTCCGAGAGGAGCGAACGATAGTGACTTAAGTCGAGTGTGCCGTCCTCGGGCCTCACAGCAACATGCCGCACCACGGCTCCCGCGTCCCGCGCAGCCAGAACCCAAGGAGTCACGTTGGCGTCGTGATCGAGGTGCGTCACGATGATTTCATCGCCCGCACTCCACGTCCGCGCCAAGGCCCTGCTCAGCGCGAACGTCAGCGACGTCATATTCGCGCCGAAGATTACGGTCTCGGGATCGGCCGAGCCGAGGAAGTCGGCCACACGGCGATGGGCGGCATCCAGAATCTGCACCGTCTCGATGCTAGTGGTGAAGACGCCACCTTCATTTGCGTTGGAGTGCAAAAGGTAATCGGCAACAGACGAGACAACCTGGGCGGGAACCTGACTGCCTGCGGGGCCGTCGAAATAGACGGCCTGCTGCCCGTTCACCCTACGAGCGAGTGACGGAAAGTGGCTGCGGACTTTTTCAACGTCGAACCCAGCGTTCATGAATTTGGCACGGGAAGACGATTGTGAAACCGTCGAGAGATGCAACGGCTTGAACCCATCCTGAAACCCGGTTGCGGGCGAAATTGACCCTTGAAAACGAGCGTGCTTTTGAGCCAACAGTGGGTTTCAATACTACTTCGACGTGGCTGCTTCGACGCCCGGTACGTTGATCGTGGTGATTCGTACCGACGTATACTTTTGACGGTGTCCGACATGCTTTCGTGTGTTTTTTCGACGGCGGAAGGTTCCGATTTCGAGCTTCTGGCCTTTGACCTCCGGCACGACGACCTGCGCCTCGACCACTGCGCCCTCGATCGCCGGGCGACCGATTTGGCTCGAACCACCGTCGTTAGCCAGTAGCACTCGATCGAACGAGATGGTGGTTCCTGCTTCGGCATCGGAACGATAGTCGATGCGCAACGTGTCGCCTGACTCCACTTTGTACTGACGACTTCCATCTTCGATGATCGCAAACATCGTGAACACTCTTTCCTACGTACTCTAAATTCCTACGTACTCTAAAGGTCGTCTCAAAACCGCCTGCGGGGCACGACTTGCTCCACATTCGCTGCGTCAACGACTACGTCCGCAACACATATACAAACGTATCGAATCCAGCGATCGACCGGGCAAACGGCCGATTCTAGCCGGTCACCACTTCGATTTCGAGTCTCCGGGAGTGGGAATTTTGATCTCGTTTCCGATCTCGTCGGTGCATTTCATGGAGAAATGCTCTGGGCCCACGTCGGTCCGCGCGTGAACGTTGATCGTTACGTGGCTATGTTCTTCCAGGCCGGTGATCTCGCGGCGCTTCTTGTTGTTGAGATAATTGGCAACGCGTTCATGAATTTCGATCGCGATGCGCCGAACCTCTTCGCGGTTGGCCGCCGTCATCAAAATTCGAATCACTTCGATCGCCATGCTCTCGGCCGTCTTGACCTGACCAGTGCTGGTGCAGCAGGGGCAATCTTCATAGATGCTGCGTCTGAGCGACGGCCGGATGCGTTGCCGAGTCATTTCGATCAATCCAAACGGACTGATTCTCAGCACCTTGGTGCGGGCCCGATCGCGCCTGACGGAATTGCGGAGTGCGCGCTCGACGGCTCGGCGGTGCTTGTCGTCCCGCATGTCGATAAAGTCGTTGACGATGACCCCACCGAGGTCGCGTAGGCGAATCTGCCGGCTGATCTCTTCGGCCGCTTTGAGATTCACCTGAAACGCGGTTTGTTCGGCGTTGTCGTCCGCGCGAAAGTTGCCGCTATTGACGTCGATGGCGACGAGCGCCTCGGTTTGATCGATGACGATCGAACCACCCCCTTTGAGCGGAACGTGCCGGCTCTGGATGCGAGAGATCTCGTCTTCGATGTTGTATTTGGCGAAGATCGGGTCTTTGCCGTCGTAGTGCTTGACGCGATTGACGTGGCGGGGCATGACAATTTTCATGAACTCACGTGCGCGTTCAAATGCGGCCGGCTCATCGATCGAGACAGAATCGAGCTCACCGGTGTAGATGTCTCGGATCGTCCGAATCATCATGTCGCTCTCTTCGTAGATGTCGACCGGACCGGGAGACTTCTTGATCCGGCGCACGATCGTCCGCCACAGCCTGAGCAGATAATTGAGGTCCCGCTGAAGGTCCTTTTTCGTCCGGTCGATGCCGGCCGTGCGGATGATAAACCCCAGACCGCCGGGCGGCTGCAGTTCGTTCAAGTTCGCGCGCAGCTTGCGGCGGACTTCGTCATCCTCGATTTTTCGGCTCACGCCGACGCGTTGCAGCCCTGGCATGAGCACAAGATATCGCCCGGGAATGCTGATGTATGTGGAAAGCGTCGGCCCTTTGGTGCCGATTCCTTCCTTGATGACCTGCACGAGAACTTCGCTGCCGCGCTTAAAGATCTCCTGGATGGGAGGCTTGTTGCGGGCGTTTCGCTCGTTGACGCGACGGGGAGGCTTGCCACCGCGCGACGATCGCGAGTCGGCCGACTTTTCAGAATCGCGACCGTTTTTCGACAGATGCTTGTAGTACTGGTGTTCGACATCGCTAACGTGAAGAAACCCGTTGCGGCCGACTCCAAAATCAACGAACGCGGCCTGAATGCTCGCCTCAAGATTGACGACGCGGCCCTTATAGATATTTCCGACGAAATTGTCTTGGCTGTTGCGTTCGACGTAGAGTTCCTCCAGCACGCCGTCTTCCACGATGGCGATGCGGCTCTCTTCGGGCTGGAGGACATTGATCAACATTTCCTTTTTCATTGCACATCCTTCGTCGTGATTGACGAACTGTGCGTAACTCGAACGTGCGTGGACTCCGATGCGCATTATGCCTGACGCGGCATGGTGCGACAGAAAGGCTCGAGGGGGACGACCAAACAGGCCGCCGGCCGACTACGTGCCTTTTGGCGGAGAATGCGGGCTGAGCGATGATGCCCCGGCTCGCTAACGCATTGTCATGTTCGAGCGAAATCGTTTTCGTGAATTCAGCCACTTGAGCGTGGCTGGACCTGTCGAGCGCCGGGTCTGCTCCGTCAATACACCCAACCAACAGCGGGCAACGCTCAGTCACCACGAGTTGACGGGCGCTCGCCGGAACGGCATGCCCTGATCGTTGGAAACATGCCACCTCACCGGTCTCCAAAGATTGAAGCGGCGCCTCGCCGTCGATCACGCGATCTGATTCGGCGATGACGGAAGACTCAATCTTCAAAGGTATGGCTGGCCCACCAAGTCGACCCGATGGACCGACAGCTGGATCACTGCCACCGTCATCGTCAAATGAGGGCTGCCACGTTTGAAAACTACGAAAACGACTACGCACTCTGTTCAAACCATATTGTTGTCTTTTGAGTGGAACGAAAACACGCTCCAGGGCCGGCGGCCCGGGCGCCTGCTTTCACGTGGCGTCTGTTTTCACATATCGCCTTAACAGTCTCTTGTTGTGTTCGCGACTCCGGGCATCGTCTGTTCCCCGCTTGTGGTTCGATCACCACACGTCAAGAAACAGTCACGCCAACGGTGCGGCATCGGTCAATGACCCGCAGAATCCTGCTCCGTTAACCGGACTGATGGACGCTACGCATCCCACTGCAGTGAGCCCTTCGCATTGTTAGGAACTCAAGTCGGCCCAACTCGATGTGCCTTGTTCGAACTGGTGGGCCGCTTACATCAGCAGGTCCGGGCAAATCTTTTTCAATTCTCCTCTCAGGTAGTTCTCGACGTCGCGCGCTACGTCCATTGACTCCGCGCGAGCAGCGATCTCTTCTGCCTGTGGAATCGTGATGCTACGCACGACTTCCTTCAGCTCAGGGATCGCGTGTGGCGTTACGCTCAACTGCCGCAATCCCATGCCAACTAACAGCGGCACGTACTTGGGATCGGAACTCATCTGCCCACAGACGTTGACGGGGATGTCATGTTTCTTGGCTGCCGACAGAATGATCCTAATCAGCCGCAAAATCGATGGGTCGCCGGAACTGTACAAATTCGCGACATTTGGATCGGAGCGGTCGACCGCATTCGTGTATTGAATGAGATCGTTCGTTCCAATCGAAAAGAAGTCAACCTCTCGCGCGAACTCATCCGCCATCAACGCGGCAGACGGAACCTCGACCATCATACCGATCGGAACGTCACGTTTGAATGGTTCACCTTGCTCTTCGAGATCCTCCATGACATTTCGCACAATCATCTTCGCCTGACGCAACTCCAAAAGCGTCGAGACCAAAGGAAACATGATGCAGATGTCACCATGCATTGCCGCACGCAGAATAGCGCGTAACTGGGTTTCAAACAATGGGAGATTCTGCAGGCTGAGCCGTATGCTCCTCAGCCCAAGCACCGGGTTGGCAGTTTGGGAAAGCACTTCACGGAAGCTTCCCGGCACTTTGTCAGCACCAAAATCTAGTGTTCTAATGATCACTTGTCGGTTGTCAAACGCGCGGACGACGCGGCTATAAGCCGCATAGTGATCTTCTTCGGTGGGCTCTTGGTCGTTTTCAAGATACAGAAACTCGGTTCGATACAGCCCAATCCCGTCGGCACCGCGTTTTGTACAGTGATCGACCTCATCGGGGAATTCGATGTTGCCCATCATGGGAATGCGTACACCGTCTTTCGTCTCAGAACGTAATGGGCGAAGTGACTGTAGCCGCTCCGCCACGGTGCGCAGTCGGGCCTCAGAATCGCGGTACTTTGCGAACGTGGCATCATCTGGATCAATGATGACCTCGCCGTGGTTGCCGTCGATGATGACCGTTTCACCACCGGAAACATCCGAAAGAAAACGCCCAACGCCGACAACGGCCGGAATCTCGAGAGCTCCGGCGAGAATGGCCGTGTGGCTGGTGTGCCCGCCGGCCTCCGTGGCGAAACCCAAAACGAACTTCCTGTTGAGATTTGACGTTTCACTTGGAGTGAGGTTGTGTGCTAATACGACAACGGGAGCCGTGAGTTGTTCGAGCTCCTCTCGGCGCTCTCCCAAAAGATGCCGGAGAATTCGCTTTTCGAGGTCATACAGGTCGACGGCCCGCTCGGCGAGATAGTGATCTCCGAGATTCTGAAAGACCTTAGCCGCCTTTCTGAGCACGCGGCTTGATGCATACTCAGGGGAGTGGGACTTGTCACGAATGAGGTCTTCGATTTCCGCGACCAATTTGGGATCTCGGACCATCTGCAAATGGGCAGCGAAGATCGCGCCGTACTGCTTTCCAAGTCGCTCGGTAGCGAGCTCCTCGTTTTCGGAGATCTCCTGGCAGACGGCATCCAGAGCGGCATGGAATCGCGCCACTTCGACCTCGACAGCAGCGACGGCCACAAAGCGTTGCGGAATTCGAAAGTCTTCCGTGCCCAAGACCAACGCTGGGCCGGTGACCACTCCCGGAGCTACGGCGATTCCTCGTCTGACTTGCATGTTCCGTGTGGAAGCCCATTCCTAAAGAACGATCCGCGTTTCGCAAACTCATGCTGATCCGCGGGAAACAAACGAATGCGCGTTTTCGATTGATGAATCACCGCGCCCGAACTTCGCGTCGCCACGTGCAATACTCTTTAACCAGACCGAGGACTAGGCTAAGCCCACAACGACTACGCCCCGTCATCAACGACAAAACAACTCTCGAATAGCTGGACGACTTCCTCAAGCGCGCCCGCCGCTCCCGCCCCGTCGGCTTCAATTTCAAGTATTGTGCCAAAAGGGGCCTCCAAAGCGATGATATCGAGCACGTTCCGAGCGTCGGCAGTCATATCGCCCTTCTTCAGCGTAATGTTGCATTCATGGCGACGCGCCAATTGCGTGATGAGCGAAGCCGGGATCAAATGAAGCCCGTTCTCATTCACGACGGTGATTGATTGACGGCACACCGATTCGTGCGTCATTGGGAATATCGCTGGTTGTTTGTGGCGAACCTGAGTGGCGACTTCGACGACTACGCGAATGCCACAGCATCGAGCGATGCTTGGCCGCGTGGGCGACCGCTACGAATCTATTCCAACTGATCGTTGTCAGCCTCATTGAGAAGCTCAAGCACGTCTTCACCAGTGGCCGACTGCCGCAGAAAATTGCAGAAGTTTTGGTTGCGCAAGTGACGGGAGATGGTCTCAAGTGCACGCAGATGATCGCCCGGGCGGTCGGGGGGAGAAACAAGCAGAAACAGAACGTAGACGGCCTCTCCATCAAGACTGGCAAAATCAACCCCGTCCTTAGCAAGAGCAACCGACCCGATCAATTCCGTTACAGACGGATGCTTAGTGTGGGGAACGGCAACTCCGTTACCAATGCCCGTCGAGCCAAGTTCCTCACGCTTCAGAATTGCCGCAACAATGCTCTCCGCGTCATCGGGTTGAATGCTGCCGCTTGCCCTCAGGGTCTCCACCATCGACCGAATGGCTGTCTCTTTCGACCCGGCCTGAAGGTCCGGGATGATGGCCCCAGGAACCACGAAGTCTGACAACTTCATGCATCGCTCCTTTTTTGCGACGAATCACATTGAGTGTGACCACCGCGATTGTCTTTTGTGTCTGTCTTGAAAATGGTACGGCTAGGCAAGTTGTGTCAACTTTCGCGGCGCAACGCGTACGTGTGCTCCGCACACCTGCCCCCCCACGAACGTTATTCCGCCTCAGCATCCTGTTCGACTTCGCCATCGCCAAACTGCCCTTCGGCCAACTGATTCATTGGCCGGTCGCGACGATGGTCTTGAATCTTTTGCTTGTACTTTCTGATCTGTTGCTCCATCTTGTGCAGAGCGCCGTCGAATGTCGGGATGACTTCGTCGCCGATGTCACTGGATACAAAATTGTGCTTGTGTTCGGTGTCAACAAGGATTTCAACCTTCGTTCGATCACCTTCAAAATCCACCGTGACGTCGATCGCAGTCACACGCTCGAAATACGTCAACAATTTCTCTGATTTCGTCGTGACGTAATCGTGAATGTCATTGCTGATGCTCCCATGCCGCGCAGTAATTGCAACTTGCACCGATACGAACTCCTTACACTTCGACCGCGCGAACACCGGTGGCCAGATGACCGATGGCTCCGCTCGAAACCGAAATCTCGCGCGCCGTTCGTCATCTGCGATAGGCGGACGTCAAAGCGCGGCCGATTCAAGGAACCAGTGTGCTCACTGAGAGGCGCACACCTGACCGCCCTGCATTCGCGCGCAACAACACTATGCACGCTAAGTTAGGAATACTCGCCGATCAGCCAGCTTCGAACCGCAATTCTAGCGGCCACGAGCGGACAAATCCAGCCACCGGGTCAAGGCCGCAGGCCAATGGGGAGCTTTTCTCAAAACGCTACCAGACGAGGTGTGTCTGATTTGGACTCTATCGCCGTTGACTCATCGAGCTCCAGATCGGTCCGGGGAAGCGGAATTCGCATCGGGCGGCTCAGGCGCCCCAAAATTCGCGACCAGCCCAATGGACTCGGCGTTTTCTCAACGCCCTGGCTCAGGTCGAGCGCCGTCGGATGCTGGCCGACCGATCCACCAGTCCGCTGAGCGGACGACACCATGCTGCCGTTCTGACTCGAGCTCCGAGTCAAGCCGGACAGTCCGGTTCGATGTTCACGCCCGGCGTAAAGGCCTGTGCGGGCAGATTGGCAGCCCACAATGCCGGCCAAGATGACCGACACGATTGTTTGCCAAATCAAGGCTCTTTTCATAGTTATCCAGCGCTTCCCTGCTGATGAGTACACAACGTAACAACTACTATTACTGCGTACTCTTTCCATCTTGACTCGACTCACTAATCCGAGCTCGCTGCAAGCCATCGCCTTCTTCACTTGATCGAGATCGACCGCTCCCACCATCCAGATCGATAAATCGGACCAGAAATGGGCGCAACGAGCTGGAATGACGTGTTCAAGGTGCAGAACCGTTTCTGTTTGCCCATAACCGACCTTCACCGATGTGTCAAAAGGCTGTTCGGCGTTACCTTGGCAACGTGAGTTTCCCGAGTTTGCGAACGAGTCGATGGACGGCTGCCCACAAACGTGACCGCGAATCAGTTGATGACGGAGATGGGGTCGCCGAGAAGGCTCAAAACGAGCTCCTCGAACTGCCATTTTGGAGTGCGGTCGGTCTTAGAACCGTCAATCGAGAACCCGATTCGACCGACATCCATAGAG
>Ga0315336_1001007_pt1 | contig 61830 bp, 49 predicted proteins | sample ASW5metaG_FD_204512 | JGI IMG/M metagenome (GOLD analysis project Ga0315336, IMG submission 204512) | Ammonia-oxidizing marine archaeal communities from Monterey Bay, California, United States - ASW #5 | ecosystem: Environmental > Aquatic > Marine > Intertidal zone | place: USA: California...
TTCTCGAGCCCGGCCACGACCCGCTCGATCGCGTCCTCGATGTCGGCGCCACGGATCTCGCTGTGTTCGCGCCGCGCGGCGAGGAGGGCGGCCTCGTTCAGGGCGTTGGCGAGGTCGGCTCCCGCAAAACCCGGCGTGAGCTTGGCGATCTGAGACAGGTCGACGTCCCGGGCGAGCTTCAGCTTGCGGGCGTGGACCTCGAGGATCGCCGTTCGGCCTCGATAATCCGGGCGATCGACGAGAATCTGGCGGTCGAATCGGCCCGCTCGAAGCAGGGCGCGATCGAGGATTTCCGGCCGGTTGGTAGCGGCCATGACGATGATGCCGAGCCGATTGTCGAAGCCATCGAGCTCGACCAGCAGCTGATTCAGCGTCTGCTCTCGCTCGTCATTCGCTCCGGGACCCGCAACGCCGCGAGCGCGACCGACGGCGTCGAGTTCGTCGACGAAGATGATGCAGGGCGCGTGCTCCTGAGCCTGTTGGAACAGGTCGCGAACCCGGGCGGCGCCGACCCCGACGAACATCTCCACGAACTCGGATCCGGAGATCGAGAAGAACGGAACGCCAGCTTCGCCCGCAACAGCCCGGGCCAGCAGGGTCTTGCCAGTGCCGGGGGGCCCCACCAACATGACGCCCTTCGGCGGTCGACCTCCGAGGGAAGTGAACTTCTCCGGGGTCTTCAGATAGGCGACGATCTCCATCAGCTCTTCAGCGGCTTCTTCGACGCCCGCCACATCTGAGAAGCTCACGCCGGTGCCCTCTTCGGGAACGACGACCGCAGGGGACCGACCGAATGCCGCTGCGCCGCTCGACGTGCCACCCTCAGAGCGACTCAGGAGGATGAAGAGCAGGCCCAGACCCATCACGGGAACGAAGAACAAGAGCATCGTCGTCTCGTTGCATCCGCTCCGCGCCTCAGCGGAGTAGGGGACGCCGTTATCATCTAACAACGTGATGAATCCCTCGTCGCCGCGCACGTTGACGACCCGGATCCACTCTTTGTCGTCCACCACTACCTTGCGCTTGGCTTTGACGATCTCGCCCTCGAAAGTGACGCTCTCGATCTGGTCGTCGGCGATGAGCTCTTTGAGCTCGGTCCACGTCGTGCTCGGTTTCGACTCTTTAGATGCCCAGTTTGCAAGCACAACGAGGGAGACGATGACGACGGTGAAGAAGAAGAGGGTCGGCAGCCAGCGGTTCACGCTCGCGTCGTATTCCGTTCACGGTCTAAGCACATCGGCCTGAGCACTGGATCTCACGCCCGGCTGTGCCAGTTGGGGCCGGTCTCCTCGTCGAGCACCTGCAGGGTCTGCCGGTACAGGAACTGGGCCTGCTGGGGATTGTCGCCGATGGCCACCAGCCCCAGCTTTCCGAACTCCGACAGCGCGCCGATCAGGTGGAAGACGACCCCGCGCTCCGAGGGACCGTGGAAGTGCAGGTCGTGGTAGACCGAGATGTCGACCAGATCTTCGGCGCGAAGCCCGATGTAGCGGTCGGACTGCATGGTGTCGGTCGCGAAGTAGTACTTCGGCTTGCCCGACGGCGCGTAGAAGAGTCCATTGTCGAGGTTGTAGTTACCGGATGTGAGGAACTTCAGCGTCAGGAAGGGGTGTGTCGTACCGCCCTTTCGCAGGTTGACCTCGATGGCGTAGTGTTCCCAGACGCCCTTCTCCTTCACCGACACGTAGTCGATTCCGAAACGGCCGATGACGCCCTGTTCGGCCAGCGCTCCCGCGATCAGAGCGCCCGACTCCTGGATCTCCATGCGGTAGTCGTCGGCGGCGGGGAAGGTGCATCCGAGGAAGACCTGGCCGGACGGACCTCCGAGGAGTTGATCGTGGGTGGAGATGACCTGGGGCTCGCCGATGGCGTTCACCCGACACTGGACCGAGGGCGACATCTTTGCCTCGCCCTCGACAAAGGACTCGACCACGCCTTCCATCTCGACGTATTTGCCGCTGAAGCTCTCCCAGTTTTCCTGGGGCGCCTCGAACTTCAGATCGTGGCCGAGGCGGCCGCGAATGGAACCGACGAGATCCGGCGCGGTCGCCGACAGCTCGTTGTAGTAGAAGAGCGCGTTGCCCTCTCCCGAGAAGCCCTCATTGAGTTTTACGACCGCCCGCCTGGCGTCGGGAGTGTTCTTCTTGATCTCGGCCAGGCACTCGGCGATCTCGTTTGCATTTCTGACGTTCTCGAATCCAAAGGGAAGTTTCACCTCGGCTTTTCGGAAGATCTCGCGACAACCGGACTTGGTTCCGAGGTGAGAGAGCTCGGGGTCGACCGAGTTCAGGGGCACGCCGAGTCGGACCGCCAGCGAGCGCTCGTAGTGGGTACTGTTGAAGCACACCATGTGGGCGCGGCTCATGTCGATGATCTCGCTCTGGATTCGCGCGATCAGTCGCGGCCGCCGGAGGATCTTCTCCGACAGGGGCACGTTGCTGCGGTCGTTGCAGTCGAGCATCACCAGCCGTCCGCGGGCGTGGGAGCCGGGAATGCCGGGCAGCAGGTTCAGGTAGTAGTCGACCACGATCGGGTCGAGCGCCTGACTGGTTACGTAGATGAGCTTGGTGCGCGGCTGCTTGAGCAGCATCAGGTTCACCAGCATTCGCTCTTCGTAGTGGTAGACGCCGGTGATCTTCACCAGCTCGCGCGGATCCATCGAAAGGGACGGGATCACGACGACGGTCTGCAGGGACCGGACATCTTTGGAGAGGGCGTGGTACAGCTCGGGAACGCGCGTCTGCAGGGTTGCAAAAGCGGCGAGTTCCTCAGGAGAGCCCGCGGTGGGCCAGTCGGGAGGGATCATGCGCGAAGCATACCAGTCCAGGCCATTCTAGCGAGCTCCGGTGCCCCGAATCACTGCGGGAACAGTGCGCATCAGCAGCCGCACGTCGAGCCACAGATTCCAGTTGTCGATGTACTCCAGATCCAGAGCCATCCACCGTTCGAAGTCGAGGTCGGAACGCCCCGAGACCTGCCACGAGCAGGTGATCCCCGGCTTCATCGACAGGCGCCGTAGTTGCCAGCGCTCGTAGAGCACGACCTCGGCGGGCAGTGGTGGTCGGGGACCCACCAGGCTCATGTCGCCACGGATGACGTTCCAGAGCTGGGGAAGCTCGTCGATGGAGGTCCGGCGGAGCCAGTGCCCAATAGGGGTGATCCGCGGGTCGTCGCGCATCTTGAAGACGGGCCCGACGGCCTCGTTTCGGTGCTCCAGGTCCGGTAGGGCCGCCTCGGCATTCGGGACCATCGTCCGGAACTTGATCATGCGAAAGGGCCGTCCGTAATGGCCAATTCGCTCTTGAATATAGAGCGCCGATCCCCCGTCCAGCCACCGGATCACCACCGCCGTCACGGCGAGGAGAGGAGCGAGGAGGAACAGGGCTGCCACGGAGAGCGACACGTCCATGGCGCGCTTGATGGTGAGCTCGAGAGAGGCACCTGGAGCAGACCGAACTGTGAGTACCGTCCAGCCGTCGTAGTCGTCCAAGGCAGCGTGGGTCGTGCGCAGACCGACGAAGTTGGCATCCAGGGACAAGGGCACGCCGAGCTCGTCGCAGATGCCCGCGACCTCGGCAAGGCGATCGCTCGCGAGGCCCCCGGCCAGGTAGACCTCGTCGATGTGCTCGGCGACCAGGCGTCCCATGAGTTCGTCGACGCCGACCGTGGCGACGATGGCGATTCCCCATGAGTCGTGGCGCTCGAGGGCCTCGGTGAACGGCGTGACGTCTCCGTCTCCGACGATGAGGACGCGATGGGGATCGAAGTCTGCCGCGCGGAGCCGCCCCAGCAGCCACATCTGCCCGAACCGGTTGATGGCCAGCGGCAGCAATGACACTGCGCCGAAGGACAGGATCAACGTCCTCGATGCCGGGTGGATCTGAAGAAGGAAGATCAGGGCAATGGCGCCCAATCCCGCGAGAACGGTCGCGACGACCAGCTCTCGAGCCATGCGGGACACCGGCTTTCGTCGCAGGGAGTCGTAGCTGCCGACCTCGTAAAGCGACAGCACCCACGCCGGGATGAGCAGCCAGCCGAGGCTCAAGACCCGCTCGATGGTGACGCCCTGCAGCATCGGCTCGCCGGCGAACAGGTCCAGCGGCCACCAGGTGTGAAAGGACGCGCGGAGGTACACGACCACCCACCACGTCAGGGCGAGCACGACCGCGTCGGCCAGGGCGGCCGCCAGGCGAAGCCAGGTGAGTTGCTCGCGGTGCATGTTCCCAGGATATCCGGGAGCGCGGGGGACGAGTGGTACGAATCGCGGACATCTGCATCGGTGGAGGCTCTCCACTGGTGGTTATCGGGGGCCCCTGCGTCATTGAGGGGCCAGATCGCACTCTGCGGATCGCGTCGGCAGCGGCGGAGATGTGTGCCGACGCAGGCGTCCCGTTCATCTTCAAAGCGAGCTTCGACAAGGCCAACCGCACGAGCGGCGCAAGCTACCGTGGGCCGGGCATCGACGAGGGGCTGGAGATCCTCTCGTCCATTCGCGACGCGGTGGGCGTGCCGGTGACCACCGATATCCATGAGCCGTGGCAGGCCGAGCACGTGGCATCGGTCGTGGACCTGATTCAGATCCCGGCGTTCCTGTGTCGGCAGACAGATCTGATCCACGCGGCGGCGGCGACCGGCAAGCCGGTGAACCTCAAGAAGGGGCAGTTCATGGCTCCCGCGGCCATGGCCCATGCGGTGGAAAAGGCCGCCGCGGCTCCGGGGGTGCTCGTGACGGAGCGGGGCACCTCATTCGGGCACGGAGATTTGATCGTCGACTTCCGGGGCTTTCGCGAGCTGGCGGCCCTCGGTGTGCCAGTGGTCTTCGACGCGACCCACGCCGTGCAGCGGCCGTCGGGGCAGGGGAGTCGCAGCGGCGGCTCCAGGGCGGATGTCCCCGCACTCTCGCGAGCGGCGGTGGCGGCTGGAGTCGATGCGATCTTCGCCGAGCTGCACGATGATCCGGACGCCGCGCTGTCCGACGCCGCCACGCAGCTCCCGCTGGATTGGCTGCCGGGCCTGTTGCGCAGCTGGAAGGCTATTCGGACGGTTCTGTAGGAATCTCCGCGGCTCGGGCGCGTAGGTCGACGGCCTCTTCGGCGCGATCGGAGCGCTCGAGGACCTCAGCAAGGGCTGTCAGTGCGGCCTTCTGGTCCGCGGGAGCCGCGTTCTCCAGGTTGTGGATCGCCAGTCTCAGGTGGCGCTCTGCCGCGTCGTCCAGACCCGCAGCTGCAGACGAGTGCCCGGCGCGGATCCTGACGAAGACGGTCTCGGGATGGTCCTCTCCGAGCGTGTCGGCGCGCTCGGTGGCCACCTCGGAAAACAACGCGGCGGCGTCTGGGTAGAGATCGTGGATCGCCAGGATGTCGCCGTATTGCAGCTTGGCCCGCTGCACGGTCTTGTGGGCGGGGCCGAAGATCTCGGTTGCCATTCCGATCCCCAGGGCAAACGTCGCGTTGGCCTCTTTCATGCGGTCCTGGGCTGCGATGGCTCCCGACATCTGGAGGTGGGCGGTGGCGACGGTGAGTGGGTCGATCTCGGTGGCGTTGTCCAAGACGCGGCGACAGTAGGCTTCGGCAGCGACATGGTCGCCCTTGTTCTGGGCGATGTCGCCGAGGTGGTTCAGCGCCATGGCGCGCTGGTTCCACTCCATCCATCCCGCCGCCAGCTCCGCTTCGAAGATCCGCTCGGCCTCTTCGTGGTGGCCAGACCGGTGATTCACCCCGCCGATGTTCAGCCGAAGCGTCCGGGAGAGCATGTGATCGGGTCCCGCTCGATCCGTTGCGGCGGCCAGGGCCTCGTGCATAGTCGCGAGCGCCAGGTCCACGTCGCCCTCCCCCGCCTGCACCATCGCGAGGGTCATCATCAGGTGCACCGGGGTGAGGCTCTTCCTGTCGTTCTCGACGCGACCCAGCGCCTCCTCCACATGCCCTCGAGCAGCCTTGTAGTCCCCGTTCATGTTGGCGATGTTGGTGAGGGTGTTGAGGATCTGCAGCGCCAGGCGTTGGTCGTTGCCCGGTCGCGTGTCTTCCGCCGCCAACGCGTCCTTCGCGAGCTTCGTGGCCCCGACGAGATCGCCCTCGTGTTGGCGGAGCACCGCGAGCAGGTGCAGGGGATTGCTGCGATCGTGCGGAGCCGCATCGGTCTGGTCGAACAACTCGAGGGCTCGCGTTGCCTCAGCGAACGCTTCGGCGTCGCGCCGCGCCCGCAGGTGCCGGTCGGCGAGCTGGGTCACGGCGACGGCCAGGGCGCGTTGGTTTCTCCCGGGATCCGCCTCGAGGAGCTCCACCGCCTGAGACGCGGCGCCGGTGGCCGTGTCGAGCTCGCCGAGGCCCACGTAGGCATCGCCAATGCTGAGAAGGAGCTGTGCGCGTACCTTCCCGGGTAGCTCTCGAGCCGAGATCATCTCGGCGCCGCGATCGAGGAGAGCCCGCACCGACGGGTCGTCACCCTGTTCGTAGGGATTGGCCGCCGCGAACATCTCGTTGAGCATCGCCGAGACTTGCTCGGCCTCGATCCGGCGCTCCTCTGCATCTCGCGCCGCGTCGTCGGCGCGCTGCGCTTCTCGTTGCGCCAGACGGGCCTGGTAGGCGGTCGAGATGGTGCCGACCACCATGGACAGCACCGCGACCGACGCGCCGAGCGCGATCCACCGATGGCGCCGCACGGCCTTGGTGGCGACGTACGCCAGGCTGGGAGGTCGCGCGGCGACGGGCTGGCCATCGAGGTAGCGCTGGAGGTCGGCGGCAAGGGCGTCGGCGGTGCTGTAGCGCTTGTCGGGATCGGCCTGGATGGCCTTCATGATGATCCAGTCGAGGTCCTGGGAAAAGAGGCGCGCCAGTTTGTCGGGCTCACTGCGCCGGGCGCGACTCACTCGCCGCCGTTGGTCGGGGGGCAGCTGCGAGAAGCGGGTCGCCGGCGTGGGGATCGCCTCTCCCTGAGAGAGAGCGCGCACCATGTCCAGGAAGTTGGTGGATCCTTCTGGAGGCACCGGCTTCGCGCCCACCAACAAGCGGAAGAGGACCAGGCCCAGGGCGTACACGTCCACCCGAGTGTCCTGCTCTTCGCCCCGCAGCGCTTCGGGCGCGATGTACAGCGGTGTGCCGACGAGCTGTCCATGGGTGAGCGTCTCGGCGGTGAGGGGATCCCCGAAGCCCTTGGCGATCCCGAAGTCGATGATCTTGGCGATCCAGCGCCCATCGCTGTCGGTCACCAGGATGTTCGGGGGCTTCAGGTCCCGGTGGATCAAGCCCTTCTGGTGCACGTGTTGAACGCCTTCGCACACCCCGATGAACACGTCGATACGCTCGCCGATGGTGGCGTTCCGGCCGTCACAGAACGCCGTGATGGGTTCCCCTGGCACGTGCTCCATGGCGATCCACGGGGACCCGTCCTCGGCGGTTCCAGTGTCGTAGACGTGGGCGACGTTGGGGTGGTTGAGCCGTGCCAATGCCCTGCGCTCGGCCTCAAATCGGGCCATCAGGCGATCCGCATCTCGGTCGGTGCGAAGGAGCTTCAGGGCCACCAGTCGAGCGATCGGCTCCCGCTGCCGGGCGAGGTAGACGACGCCCATTCCGCCTTTCCCGAGCGTACTGACGACTTCGTAGGGACCGATGTGTTCTCGCACACGCGATTCTACCGTCTGAGGCTACTTCTTCAGCTCTTCGATGGCCTTGCAGCCGTTCTCGTAGCCAGCCATGCACGCGCGCTCAAAGAACGTCATCGCCTTTGCGCGATCCGCCTCCACTCCGCGGCCGCGAAGGTGAGCCATCGCCGCCGACGCGCACGCCAGCCCCTCGTTGAGATCGCACCCGTTGGTGGCCGCCACGAGTGCGACATCGAAGTGCTCGCGGGCATTCTCCAGGGTGGCGAGATTGACACAGCCCGTGCCGTCTCCGCCGTCGCAGGCCGAGGCATAGAAGGTCGCTGCGGCGTCGAGATCCTTGGGGGCGCCGATACCCTGCTCCGCCATGGACGCCGCCTTGGTGCACGACTGCGCGTGTTGCTGCAGGCACGCCGAAGCCATGTACTTAAAGGCCTTCTTCTCGTCTTTGGTCGTCCCGAAACCCGAAACCATCATCGCCGCGGCTTCTCCGCAGGCGGCCGCGTAGCCGAGCTGGCATCCGGTCTCTGTGAGCCGAAAGCCCCTCTCGGCGTCGCGGGGCACCCCGGCGCCGGTGGCGTGGATGAAGCCCAGGTCGGCACATCCGATGGCCAACTGGGCGGTGCAGGTGCGCTCGAAGTGCGGCAGCGCCTCCTCCACCCGGCCATTCCGCATGTGTTCGGCGGCGATGTTGTAGCAAGCGAGCATGCCGCCCTGCTCACAGGCGGGCTCGAGGATGGCCATTCCGGCTGCGGTCTTCTTCTCGGCCAGGAGTGCTCCGCCATCCACGGCGCAGGCGTCCAGGTCGCCCGATGCACAAGTCCCGGCTGCCCAGGACATTGCGCAAGCAACCAACCAGATCATCGAATCAGATGGCGGAGACGGCGGATCTCGGACACCAGGATCTCGACATCCTCACCCGACGCCCGCTCGAGCATGCCATCGAGCACGTCGTCGGTCAGGCCATCGTCGGTGGGCTCGTCTCGCTCCGGGAGCATGAACGCTTCGCGCAAGAGCACAGCCCAAAGCTCTCCGGGCTCGGCGACGAACTCGGCCATCTCGTCGTTGACCTCGTACTCGGGATCGAGCTCGCGCGCGTCGGCGACCGCCACCTGCCGTCGGGAGTCGTTGACGGTGGCGACGACGATGCGGAAGAGCATCCAGCTGTTGTAGTCCTCGATCCAGTCCATCTCGACTTCGATGGCCGGTGCGACCTCTTCACTGTCGTCCAGGAGACTTAGAACGGTGGGAAGCGGCGCGGTGGTCATGGCCGTGCGCAGCTCGCTGACCGGTTGTTGTGATGTCGGAAAGTGCACCTGGTACGGGCCGAAATCGACGCGGTGCCACCCCTCGGGATCGACGCTGTGTTCGAGGTCGAGCCACGATGGCACCCCGTGGAACTCCGACGCCCGGTCGCCCAGTGCGCGATCGAAGAGCTTCAACAGGAGTTTCAGGGTGGGGTGGCGGGAACCGAGGGTGACTGCAGTGCTGGACACAGCCCCAGCTTAATCCGAGGCCGCTCGCTCGGCCCCTTGGGGACGCCTCCCTGAGTGGGGAGACGGCCACTGACGCGGTCAGTAGACCTGTCGCCCAGGAGTGAGACCCCCACCGACACGCTCAGTAGGCCCTCGCCGAAAGAGAGAGACCACAACTGGGACGGTCAGTAGACCCCTCACCCAAAAGGGAGAGGGCTGCTGAGACGGTCAGTAGACCCCAGTCCCAGCAGGGAGACGGCCACTGAGACGGTCATTAAACCCCTTACCCAAACGGGTATCGCGCGCTGAGACTTGCAGCAGGCTGCCTCCGGTTGCGACCTGGCCCCCTTGAAGCGTCCAGAAACCCAGCCGTCCTACCTACCGGGTAGTCCGGCACAGCCGAGCGAGACACTCACCCTGTGCGGCACGAACCGAACGTCTGGCACAAACCGAAACCGAATGCCTGACCCCGACATATGTTGCGGGGCGCTGGCCTCGGCGCCGCGCCGCTCATATGCCGTTGGCGACATGCCTACCGACAGCCGACTGACCCAGCTCCTCGACGACATTGCCCAGTGCGTCGCCCGGGTGCAAGAGCGCTCCGTCCCAGCGGTTCGCGAGGAACTCTCGGCGGTCGGGCCCTCTCCGTGGGAACAGCTCGAGTGGGTCGTCGACAACTGGTTCGAATGGCTGCCCGTGCCTCTCCGAGATCGCGTGCTGCTCGCGAAGGACGAGCGGGCCGAGGCTCACCAGTTCCGCGGCGGAGGTCCTGGACCCGCCGAGTCTCCGTCTCTGGAAGGAGAGGGAGAAGCCTACTTCAGCGACGATCGCGACTGGATGGCGAACACCGTCCTCATGGCCAAGCAGGCGTACGTCTGGCTGCACCAGCTGGGTGTGAGCCGTCTGGACGAGATCCCGGACACCGCGCTGGATGAGCTCGCGGGTCGCGGGTTCACGGGTCTGTGGCTGATCGGGCTCTGGGAGCGATCCCCAGCGAGTCGGAACATCAAGCGCCGGCGAGGGAATCCGCAGGCCGAGTCCTCTGCATACGCGTTGTCAGACTACGCCGTCGCCGAGCGCCTGGGAGGGAGTGCCGCACTCGACGAGCTGAGAGCTCGGGCCCACTCCCGGGGCATTCGCCTGGCCGCAGACATGGTGCCCAACCACATGGGCATGGACAGCCGCTGGATGGCCGAGAACCCCGACTGGTTCCTCCAGCTCTCCGATCCGCCCTATCCGAGCTACACTTTCGACGGACCCGATGTCTCCGGAGATCCGCGGATCGGCGTCTTTCTCGAGGACGGCTACTGGACCGAGACCGACGCCGCGGTGGTCTTCAAGTGTGTGGACCACACCTCCGGTCGGGAGCGATTCGTCTACCACGGCAACGACGGCACCCAGATGCCCTGGAACGACACCGCCCAGCTCGACTACCTGCAGCCCGACGTCCGCGAGGCGGTGATCCAGACCATCATCGACGTCGCGCGGCGGTTCCCGATCATCCGCTTCGACGCGGCGATGACCCTTGCCCGGCGCCACATCGAGCGGCTCTGGTATCCACCACCTGGCGCCGGCGGCGCCATTCCCAGTCGGGCCGCGAACAGCGTCTCGGCGGAGGTCTTTGCGGAGCAGGTTCCCAACGAATTCTGGCGCGAGGTCGTCGACCGGGTCCGCGACGAGGTCCCCGACACTCTGCTCCTGGCCGAGGCCTTCTGGATGATGGAGGGCTACTTCGTGCGGCACCTGGGAATGCACCGGGTCTACAACAGCGCCTTCATGCACATGCTCCGCGACGAGGACAACGCGAAATACCGGCAGAGCATCAAGGATGTGCTGGCCTACAGCCCGGCGATCCTCGAGCGGTACGTGAACTTCATGAACAACCCCGACGAGGACACCGCGGTCGACCAGTTCGGCAAGGGAGACAAGTACTTCGGCATCGCCACTGTGCTCGCCACGCTTCCCGGGCTCCCGATGTTCGGTCACGGCCAGATCGAGGGCTTCGCCGAGAAGTACGGCATGGAGTTCAGCCGGTCATACGACGACGAAGAGCCGGATGCCGGATTCATCGCCTACCACGTGGAGAAGATCTTCCCGCTCCTGCGCGCACGCCATCGGTTCAGCGGCGTCGCCGAGTTCGCGCTCTTCGATGTGACCGAGGACGGCGAGGTGCGCGAGGATGTCTACGCCTACACCAACGGCGACGCGCTGGTCCTCTACAACAACGCCGCGACCCCCGCCTCGGGGTGGATCTCCGAGTCGGCCCCGGTGAACACCGGAACCGCCGACGCGCCGAAACTGGAGACGACAACCCTGCCGGAGCCCCTGTTCGTGGAGCTCGGACCTTACGAATCCCGTGTGAGGCTGCCGTGAGCCAGATCTGCATCCACGGCCACTTCTACCAGCCCACCCGAGAGAACCCCTGGACTGGGGAGTGGGACGAGCAGCCCTCGGCAGCGCCCTATCGGGACTGGAACACCCGGATCACCGACGAGTGCTACGCGCCGATGATGGCCGCCCGGGTCGAGGGAGAGGGCGGGCGCACGCTGAAGGTGATGAACAACTACGCGTGGATGAGCTTCGACATCGGCCCCACCCTCATCGAGTGGTTGGAGAAGAACAACCCCCTCGTCCTCGAGGCCATCGTCGACGCCGATCGGCAGAGCATTGCCCGGTTCGGACGTGGCGCTGCGATGGCCCAGCCCTTCCACCACACCATCCTTCCGCTCTGCGAACCCGAAGATCGGCGGATCGAGATCGAGCGGGGCCTGGAGGTATTCGAGCAGGTCTTCGGGCGGCCGACGGAGGGGCTCTGGCTTCCCGAGTGTGCTGTCGACACGCCGACCCTCGAGGATGTGGCCGCGGCCGGTGTTCAGTTCGTGGTGCTCGCCCCCGATCAGGTGGATGCGCCCACCGGCCAGGCGTATCGCGTGTCCCTGCCGTCGGGCGCTGACATCGCGGTAATCCCCTACGGAGCGCAGGTGTCGTCGGGTGTCGCCTTCGGCGGATGGCTGGACTACGACGTGGACTTCGCCGGCCTGCTGGTCGAGGCGGCGGAGCGGGACGGGCTGGCTCTTGTGGCGACCGATGGCGAGAGCTACGGCCACCACCACCCGTTCGGGGAGATGGCGCTGGCCTGGGCGCTGGCGCAGACCGAGAATCGCATCACCAACATCGCCAGCTGGTTCGCCGAGAACCCGCCGACGTCGGAGGCGTGCATCGTCGAGAACTCGAGCTGGAGCTGCGAGCACGGCGTCGAGCGGTGGCGCTCCGCCTGTGGGTGCGGAGCCGAATCCGGCGGCGATCTGCTCTGGCGGGCGCCGTTCCGAGCCGCCCTCGAGGCCCTCCGCTTTCGCGCTTTGCCCCATGCCGACGATGACGCCCGCAGGCACTTGCTGGCGATGTTCACCAGCTGTGCCTGGTTCTTCGAGGAGCCCGGCATCGAGGCCCTGCAGAACCTCCGCCACGCCGCGTGTGCAGTCGGGAAGATCCGCTCTGAGACCGGCGTGGATCTCTCCGAGGCGTTCCTGGCGGATCTGGCGGCGATGCCAGTGGCCGACCCCTCGATCCTCACGCGCGCGGTTCGCGACCATCTCGAGTCAACGCCGCCTCGTCGAGCGGGCCCGGCAAACCGAGAGGCTGGGGTGCTCCTGCCGGTGAGCTCCCTGGGAACCCTGGACCACGCGGTGGCCTTCATCGACTGGCTCGCCGATGCCGGCGTGAGCTTGTGGCAGGTTCTCCCGCTCGGACCAACAGATTGTCACGGCTGCCCGTACAGCAGTTGGTCGGCACTCGCCGGCAATCCCGAGCTCATAGGCGCCGATGTCCCCCCGGCCGACAGCGACGAAGTCTGGGTAGAAGACGCCGCGCTCTTCGCGGCCATCAAGGACGAGCGGGGTGGCGATCCCTGGTGGAAGTGGCCCGAGCCCCTCCGCGACCGCGATGCGACTGCGCTTCTCGAGGCCTCCTCTCGCTTGGCCATCGACATTGCCGAGCACCGCCGCCAGTTCCTGATGTTCGAGCGCAAGTGGTGCGGGATCCGGCGCTATGCCGCTGCTCGGGGCGTGCGCATCGTCGGCGACATCCCCATCTATATCGGCAGCGACAGTGTCGACGTGTGGGCAAACCCCAAGCTCTTCCGACTCGACCAGGTCGCGGGGGCGCCTCCGGACGCGTTCTCGGACACCGGCCAGTGGTGGGGCAATCCCGTCTATGACTGGGACGCTATTGCGGCGGACGGCTACCGCTGGTGGATCGAACGGGTGCGCCGGGCGCTGGTCCACTGCGACGTTCTCCGCCTGGATCACTTCATCGGCTTCCACCGCTATTGGTCCATTCCAACCGATGCGACCGATGCGCGGGAGGGTTCATGGGTCCCCGGTCCAGGCAAGCCGCTCTTCGACGCATTGGAGGCCGCCCTGGGCCCGCTGCCGCTCATCGTCGAGGACCTCGGCGATATCGACGAGGCGACCCTGCAGCTTCGCGACGAACTGGGTCTTCCGGGCATGGTCGTCGTCCAGTTCGACATGGCTCACCGCGAGTGCGCGGTCGTCTACCCTGGCACCCACGACAACGACACGGTCCGTGGATGGCTCGGGGACGTGGACCCAGAGGCCGTATGGGAGGTCATCGATCGCACGTTGTCGTCGCCGGCGCGTTGGGCGGTGATCCAGATGCAGGATTGGCTCGGTCTCGGCTCCGAGGCTCGCATGAATGTCCCGGGAACCGTCGGCGAGCACAACTGGACCTGGAAGATCCCCGCCGACGCGTTGACTGCCGAGCTCGCCGCCGATGTCCGCCGCCGCTTGATCGCTTCTAAGCGCAGGCGCCCGCAGGCTCACCGCTGGCGGAACGAATGAGCGAGATGCAGAGAGCTCAGATCGGGAAGAGCAGCTGGCAGATCTTCTTCGGATCCGCGACGCCCTGTCCTCGCAGGGCTTCCTCGGCCGCGACGACCATCGCTTGCCCCTTGTCTCCCTTCAGGCAGCGCCCCCGGCGGCGCTGACAGATCGCCGCGTGGAGTGGAAACCCAAGGTCCTCGTACGCTTCGTGGGCGATGACCAACTGTCGCAGCTGCTCGTCGGTATTCCCCTGAATGGCCGCCAGCTGGGCGTGCAAGGTCGCCATCGTCGCCGGCGTGTTCACAAATCCAGCACCCGATGCGCGCCACATGTGCCATCGCGCTGTCCAGATCGACTTCCAACGCGCCCAGCCGGTCTGCTTGCGGGCAACCGCGAGGCTGTTTGCGGCGATGACCGCTCGCACGCTGAAGGCGATCACCTTGATCAGGTCCAGGTGGGCGGCCTTGATCTGCCTCCACGCGTCCTGGGCGATTTCCAAGGCCCTCTCTGGCTTTCCAGCGTATTGCTCGACGTCGCATGACGCGGATGCATGCCACCAATGCTGAAGCTGGAACGGTCGATTTGGCCACTTCTGAATGTTGGCGTCGAGGGTGTCGCGGGCCTGATCCGGATCGTCGGCGCCCACGAAGAGCGAGGCATTGCCGACCACCACACAGGTCTCGAGGAGCAGGTTGCCAGATGCGCGCGCGCCCACAGTGAGGCGGTTCAGCTCGAGGGCGAGGTCGGCGAATCGTCCCGACCAGCGGAGACCGTCGATGATGAAGAGGCGAGCGGTGTTCAGCTCCCAGTTCACGTCGGTACAGCGGCCCAGGATCGCCTCGGCGCGATGCAGATGGGTCAGTGACGTGCCGTACTCGGCTAGGCAGTTGCTGACGACGCCCGATGTCAGCGACAGCAGGGCGCGGCCGGCCTCGTGAGGGTGCTCTTCGACGACGTCTCTGGCCATGTCGAGGAGCAGCTTCACCTGCGGATCATCGCGTTTGCCCGCCAGTGCCCGGTACGCACATTCCATCGTGAAGGCGCGCACGAGCCGCTTTGGCTCCCCGGCGTCGAGGGCGACCTCGAGGGCCTGGGTCTGGAAGACGCCGCCGCGGAGGTTGTCGGTGATCGACAGCCCAGTGGCCACCGCCCACAAGGCGTCGAGGCGGATGAGGGCGTCGCGGGGGACGTCGGATTGGTGTCGGGTGGTGAACTTCAGTCCGCGGAGGCGGGTCCGCATCCGACCCAGGGCAAAGCGATACAGCGCCTGGTTCGATGTCGCGGGGTAGGTAATTCCGAGGTCGGTCAGCAAGGTCCGCACGACGCCCAGTCCGGCCTCGACGTGCCCGGAGGACATATAGAGCTCGGCCGCTTGTCGGCGTAAATCCAGCTTCGTGAGAGGATCTTCGGCTTCGGCTGCGCACTCGAGGTAGACACTCGAGGCCTCCGGGCAGCGACCCGCATTGGCCAGGGCACTGGCGAGTCTTTCCCGAGCGCGCATGGCGTCGTCGCGCTCGATGGTCTCCAGATCCAGAGCGATTCTGTACAGTTCCACGGCGTGGGCGAACGCCATTGCGTGGGTCGCATTGTTCGCGGCGACCAGGGCGTAGCGGGCGGCGTCTGCCGTGCGCCCGGCACCCAGGCTGTGGACCAGCAGGCGCTGTGGGTCCAGAAATCCAGCGGCTGCCAAGGCCTGGGCGAGGAGCAGGTGACGCTGGGCGAGGTCGCTCGGGGAGAGCATATCGACGACTGTCTCGCGGATACGGTCGTGGTACGTCTCGACCTGGTCGTCGCTACCTGCCCGAATCAGGCGAAAGGACTCGATGGCGGCGATCCCGACATCGGCGTCGGTCGAGGCGAGGGCGGTGCGGAGCACGGGCCGGGGAATGGGCTGACCGGCGACGGCAACGAGCTCGGTCAGCAGTCGCTGTTGGTCGGAAAGCTCGCGGACCTGGATAGCGATGACTTCGTTGAGCGTGAGGTTGTCGGGCAGATCGGGTCGCGTGCGGGCGAGGTGGACCATTTCCTCGAGGAACTGCGGATGACCTCCGCTTTCGTCCGCCATTCGCGCGGTGATCTCGGTATCCAGCCCCTCGCCGAGCAGGCTCAGCAGTGCTTGAGCCTCGCCGCGGTTCAGCCCTTGCAACTGGAGTTGCCAGGGTTGTTCGGCCCCGGGGAGCTCGCGCAGTAGTGCGGGCACGGGCTGTTCTGCCCCCGAAGATCGATGGGTGGAGATGAGCAGGACCGGGGGAGGTCTGGGATGTATGAACACCTGGCTCAAGAGCGCGGCGCTGTCCGGGTCGCCCCATTGGGTGTCGTCGATGGACAACACAACGGGCATCTTCCGGGCCAGCAGCCACAGCAATCGGCGCATGGCTCCCGCGGCGACATGGACTTTTGCGCCCGGGTCGAGAAGTTCGCTGTCGGACCCGCCGGCGGTCGCGATGGCGTGTACCCGCAGCAGCGCTGGGAACAGCTGGCTGAGGGAGTGAATGCCTTGGGGAATCAGTGGCTCGACCTCGTCTGCCGGCAGCTCGCGCAGGTACGCGGCGAGCATGTCGATCAGGCTGTCGAGCGCCTTGAAGGGCACCGACTCCCGTTCGTAGCAGCGACCGAGGAGGAGCAGCGGCTGGGGTTCGAGACCGGTGAGGAATCGGGTCACCAAGGTGGACTTTCCGACCCCCGAGGCTCCACTCACCGAGACCACCGACAGCTGGCCCTCGATGGACGTCATGTAGGCCTCCTGCATGCGCCGAAGTTCCTCCTCTCGACCTACGAATCCAGCGTTGGCAACGGGCGTGTCGTCGCTCTCGATACCGAGGACTTCGAAGATCCGCGCCGGTCCGGGGCGCTTGCTGATGTCCCGCTGCATGAGCGCCCTGGCCAACTCACTCAAGTCGTCGGGCAGCCCCTTGACCATTTCCCGTGGATCGGGGCCGTCGTGGCCCTGTTTGGCCCAGAGAATCTGCGCCATCGTTCCCCTGAAAGGAGGGAATCCCGTCAGGGCCTCGTAGAGCATGACCCCGAGGCTGTACCAGTCGGACGCGGGCCCTGGTTCGGCGCCACTCATCTGCTCGGGCCCGACGTAGAGCGGTGTTCCCAACACGTTATCGCTTCGTTCGTCGGCGCCTCCAAAGTCGGTGACGAGCCCAAAATCGAGGAGCACGACCCGACCGTCGGGCTGGACCAGAGCGTTTGACGGCTTCAGATCGCGATGCAGCTTGCCGGCCCGATGCAGGGCGTGGATGCCCTGGGCGAGCTGACCGAATGCGCATCGCAGGAGATCGACATCGGGTGGTGGCGAACCGTGCACGTCGATGGGGATGATGACGGTTTCGTTCTTGCCGCTGGTGCTCGCCTCCGGGTCGAGCAGCGTCGTGTCGGAGTTCAGATCGAAGGTGGGAGCGTTGAGATCGACCGTCCGCGGCCGGACATGGCGGCGAAAACTGTCCCCACGGATGAGCTCCATGGTGAAGAACCAGGTGTCGCCGACCGCGTGCAGCTCGTGAAGGGTGACCAGATTCGGGTGGGAAATGCCCGCCAATCCACGAAACTCTCGCTTGAATCGGACCAGGGCGTCAGGCGTGAACTCCCGCAGCACCTTGGCGGCGACATCGGTCTCGCGGTGATTGTCCCGGACGGCGTAGACCGTCCCGAACCCACCCCTGCCAAGGAACCGCTCCACCTCGAAGCGATCGGTGCCCTGAAACTGCTGTCGGTCGGCATCGACGCCCACGCCGCCTCCGCGAAGCTGCATCCTAATTGGCTCTTGGTCAACCTGTTCACAATTCTGCAAAACTGGCGCACCGGCGGCGAGTTGTCAGGTAGAAAGGGCTCTGGAGGGTAGACATGCCGTTCTCATGGCTCGCCATGGCGATGCTGCTCAGCTGCAATCAGGACAAGGACGCCGCGGGCCCCGCCTCGTTGGGCCCCACGTATGGCGAAGGCGTATTCGCCGAGGGCTGTCCGGCCGAGGGCGGAGCATTGGCGCGAGAGATCGGCGTAGACAGCACGCTGCCCGGAAAGGCAGCCGTCGGCACAAAGGGGGACTTCCTCCTAGCGAATGAGCACGCGGCATTCGCAATCACCGACGTCGAAGGGCAGGCGACCTACTGGTACTACGGGGGCGCCATCGCCGATGCGGCGCCCATGAGCGGCTGTACCCCGGGAGAGGACAAGCTCGACGAGATCGGCATCGTCCTGGCCGAGCTCAACCTCATCGCGGTCGAACAGTCCACAGTGCGGGCCTTCCGGGCCGAGAGCGTCGAGGTCCTCAACGACGGCTCCGACGGGGAGGCCGCCGTTGTGCGGGCTATCGGAACCGACGATGTCCACTGGCTGGTGGAGTACACGCTCATCGGCGAAGCCGCAGCCTTGGGGGGACGTGAGTTCTCGGAGCCCTTCGGGACCCAGATCACCGTGGATTACATCCTGCCGCCCGATGACCCCGTCTTGCGGATTGAGGTGACAGTCGAGAATGTCGGCTCATCCACCTTTACGCTGGTTGAGGCGGCGCTGCTCCAGCTCGGCGAGACCCTCGATCGATACGCCTACTCCAGCATGAGCATCGACATCGCTGGATACGACTTCGACGGCGGGCTCCCATGGGTCATGTACACCGACGGAATGGGAGCCTACGCCTGGGGAATCGAGGACGCGACGCTGGCCTTCATGTCGATCTCGGGCGTGAACATCATCGCCGACCTCGCCCAGCTGAACGGCGGCCTCTACCTCTCTCCGGGCCAGAGCCGCACCCTGACGCGATTCTTCGCCGTCGGGGGAGGCGGGGGCACCAGCGCCATCGAGCCCTTCCTGGCGGCCAATCCCGCTCCGCTCCTCGATCAGCCCGCGACCGCTGGAGCCATCACCGGTCACGTCGTCGACCAGAGTGGCAACGGACTCCGCTCGGTCATCCTCACCGAGACCAAGGCCCCTGGCGCCGACTGGGACCGGCTCGACTCCACACCGACCGAGACCAACGGCACCTTTCGGGTCGTCGTGCCCCACTTCGAGGATGCGTGGCAATACCGACTGATCGCGGTCGACGACGGTCGCGACGACTCGCCGTCCGTGAACGTCAACCCCGGGAACGAGGGCATCGAGATCGTCGTTCCTCCACGGGGAACCCTGACTTTCGACATAACAGATGGCGAGGGCGCAGCCAGCCCGGGCCGGATCTGGCTCCAGCGCGACGATGGCGAGCGCCGCGACTTCTGGGTCACCGGTCGCGGTGCCCTCAGCGTGCCGCCGGGCGCCTGGGACTGGGTCGTCACCCGCGGCTACGAGTTCGCTTCGGTGAGCGGAGAAATCGTCATTGCCGACGATGGAGTAGCGGGGATCGAGCCGGTGATGTTGCGGCTCATCGACACCATCGGCTGGATGAGTGCCGACACCCACGTGCACAGCAGCGACAGTCCGGACTCCGACGTCGGTCAGGCGGAGCAGCTTCGCCACGCCGCGGCCCACGGCCTCGAGATCGTCATCCATACCGAACACGAGGCCATCGTCGATCGCAGCACGGTCCCCGCCGACGCCGGCCTCGACGCCTGGGTGAACAACGTCACCGGCGAGGAGGTCACCTCCATCACCATCGAGCACATGACCATCTTCCCAGCCGTCGCCGATGGCACGCCACGAGGGGCTCCGGTCTACTGGTATGGACTCGACATGGAACAGCTGCTCGACAACATGACGGAACGCTCGGGAGGGGGAATCAACCTGATGAATCACCCGGGCTACCTCGACGAGATCCACTGGGATCGCGTCATCGGTGGCCCGACCCTCGACGATCCGACCTTGCTGGGCCTTCCCGCGGGCTCGCCCCTGTGGTCCTGGAACCTGGATGGCATTGAGGTCATGAACGGCCACGGCAACATCTTCATCGACGGCAGCCGCCGCTTCGACAACTGGATGAGCATGGTCAATGCCGGCCACCAGCTGGTCGGGGTCGGGTGCAGCGACGATCACGGCGGCAACGGTACCGGTTTTCCGCGGACCTATTACCGAAGCGTCACCGACGACCCGGCGACCCACGACACCCAGGACATGGTGGACGCGTTCCGAAATGGGCAGATCCAGGCCAGTGCCGGGGGCTTTGCCCGGGTAGACATCGCCGGCGCAGGCCCGGGAGAACTGGTCACCGACGACGACGGCCTGGTGGACCTGAATGTGCACCTCGAGGCCCTGCCCGAGATCGACATGACGCACTTCGTGGTCTTCGTGAACTGCGATCAGGCCGACTCGGTACGGGTCACCGACCCCGACGCCGTCGAGAAATACGACGGGGTGGTGCCGCTGAATATCGTCGGCGACAGCCACGTGGTGATCGCTGCGTTCGGGACCAATGACCTGGCGAACGGCATGCCACAGTACGACGCTACCGAGGTGCCCAGGGTCCTGACCAACCCGATCTACATCGACGGAGACGGCGACGGGGAGTTCAGCGCTCCGGGTGGCCGAGAGTGCACCTACGATCTCGACGAGGCGATCGCGCTCTAGGGCTACAACGCGGCTTCGATGACCGCTTCGAGGCGTTCCTGGTCGGGCGTGAAGTCGGACAGCTTCGTCTTGCCCCTGCGGTTGATCACCACCGAGTACGGCGTGCCACCGGTGTCGAACATGGACATCGTCGCCGGTCGTTGGCTCGGCCCACTGGGATCGAAGCCGTAGGGACCCTGGATCCCGTAGGCGTCCAGGTCACCCAAGCCCTCGTCCCACGTGTTGGTGGAGTGCCCTTCGAATACGGTCTGGATGTACAGGAACACCACGTCTTCTTCCTGCCAGTACTTGTCTTCGAGCCGCTGCATGATGGGGAACCCCCAGCTGTGACAACCGGGTCACCAGCTCTGATAGCAGAAGAGAACCACGACGAGGCCTTCGAGGTCCTCGAGGGTTGGGGCGGACTTTCCCTCGGGGAGTCGGGTCCAGGCGTCCACCGGCCAGGCCTCGGCGCCATCGACGAGGATGTCGCTCGGCTCACCGCGCCAGCCGTCTCCGAAGTGGTCGTTGTCGGCGGTCGCACGTTCTCGAACGGCGGGGCTGGACTGGCAGGCACCCACGACGAGAGCCGCCAATAGGAGTGGTGTGACTCGGAACATCCGCTGCACAGTCCGCCAGCTCACCGCGGCGTTACGGCTCGCTGGAGGACCGTGAAGTACCCGGCCGCGTAGTTGTTGTCGTCGAACACCCCGCGTTCCCTCAACATCGCGTGCATCGCCGCCAGGTTGTAGTGCGGCACCGTCATCAGCAGATGGTGCTCGAGGTGGTAGTTCACGTGGTGGGGTGCCCAGAGCAGCCTGGCCAGCACATTGGCATGGGTCGTTCGCGTGTTTCGCAGCTGATCGTCCGTGCGCTCGGTGCAGGCGTGCTCGGCGATCGACCGGATGCGAAGGATGGCGCTGTAGGTCGTGCACCACGCGCCGACCCAGAGCAGGTAGAGGAGGGGGTGACCGACCAGGGTGAGAAGTCCGAGGAGCGCGGCATTCGTGAGGACCACCGGCCACGCCGTGCGAATCCACTGGACCGCGTGGGATGCCAGCGAGCGCCGATCGAGCCAGGTCAGATCCACCGACGCCGTGTACTTCATCCGGCCACTGTCCATCAGAGATAGACCGAAGACCCGCTTTGCCGCGGTGATTCCGGTCAGATCTCGGGCGAACTTGCGGGCCAGGCTCTTGGCAGAGGTCGGAAACGGCCGGATCAGTCCCAGATCGGGGTCGTCGTCCGTCCCTGTCCGCGTGTGGTGGCCGATGTGGTGGGTTCGATAGTCGTCGACGTGAACCCACATCGGCGCGCCGCAGAGCCAGCGGCCGATGATCTGGTTTGCCGGCTTGGATGCGAACAGGGAGTAGTGGGCGGTCTCGTGGGTGAGCACGGCCAGTCCGAGCTGGCGGCCGCCGATGATCACCAGCGCCGCCAACACGGTGGCCACGCTCGGCAGCCACACCACAAGGGCCATGGCGGCGAAGATCAGGCCCCAGCTGAAGGTCACCGACCACGCGCCACGCCAGTTCGAGGCCCGCCGAAGCTGGCGGATCTCCTCGCGGGAGAGCAGATCGGTGACCTTGCTCAAGTTTGTCGCCGCATCAGGATCGATGGCATCAGAACGCCTATTTCAGCCTCCGTCCGTTGAAAGCCGAGTTTACACGAACGCGCTGCCGGGTGAATTGTCTGAATGAAGGATGGCTCGCACTCGCGACAACGGCTGAGGAGATGAACCTGCGCACTGCTCTCTCCATCGCCTTGCTCTTCTTCAGTCGCGCCGCACTCGCCATCCCCTGGTTCGTCGAAGACGACGGTGACGCCGAGGATCTGCAGGAGGCTCTGGAGGCGCTCTGGCCGGGAACACCCGTGGAGATCGTGGTCGGCGATGCCGAGGGTGAGGGGTTCCAACTCGGGGTTGATTCGCTGGTCCTGAGAACGGATGAGGAGGAGCACACCCGCCCCGTGGACGGAGAGATCAGGACGGCTGTCGCCCTGGCCCGGAGCTGGCTCCGCGAGCTCGAGTCCACCGAGGGCTGGGTTCCCAAACCCGACAATCTGATCGTCGCGCCCGATCCACAGCCGCCGCCAGCACCCTTCGTACCTCTGGACTCCGGGATCGAGGAGGTGGAGCTCCCGCCGGATCGCGGGGCCTTTCACATGGCGGTGGGTGCCCAGGACGTCATGGGTGGCGCCAGGGTGATCGACGGCATCCGCATCGGTGCCGGTGCCTCTCAGGCCCACTGGACCGGTGAGATGGCCATGTTCCTCTCGACCGGGAGTGCCACCGAGTACAGCGGACTGGACAAGATCCTCAGCGAAATCCAACCCGAGACCGATCGCTTCACTTTCGTCGACCTGTTCACCGTGACCGGCGGGCTCAGGTACTACCTGGGATCGGTCGAGCCGCAGCGGAAGTGGAGCGGGGGACCGAGCCTGATAGCGGGTGCAGAGCTGCGCAGCTTCGTACAGCGCCAGTTGATCGTCGATGAAGAGACGCTCGAGGCGTCGATCTCCCTGGTGCCGAACTCCCAGAAGCTGGACATCGGGCCGGTCCTGGGGATCGGAATCGATCTGTGGATGGGCGCTCACGCGGCGCTACGGCTGTCGATGCTGGATCGGATCCGAATTCGCAACGAGGGAAATGGCGCCTTCGTACGCCAGGATTTCGCAGCCATCTACGAAATTGTGTATCGACCGTGAAGGATTTGGAACCGTCGGGACAAGAGGAGGGCATGAGCGATGCGATCGTCCAGCTTCAGCGCGGTGCCCCCGGGGCCCTCGACCAGTTCTACCGCCGGCACTCCGGCCGCGTGCTGCGGTGGGTGATCCGCCTGGGCGGGCCCTATCTGGACGCTGAAGACGTGGCCCAGGACGTTTTCATGGTCGCCTTCAAGCGCATCGCGAGCTTCGACCGGTCCCGCGGCACCGAGGAGGGTTGGTTGTTCGGCGTGACCCGACGGGTGGTGGCCAACGCCAGGCGGCGGTCGATGTTGCGCCGCTTCATCGGTCTCGACACGCTGGCGCCGATGCCCGATCCGGGCCCGGGGACCGACGCTGTGGTCGAGTCCCTCTGGCGCCGCCGTCAGGTGCAAGTCGCCCTCGAGCAGCTCGACAGCCGCAAACGCGAAGTGCTTGTGCTCATGGATCTCGAGGAGTACACCGCGCCCGAGACCGCGGCGATGCTCGGAATCGCCGTCGGCACCGTCTACAGCCGCCTCCACCACGCCAGAAAGGCGTTCAAAGCGGCCTTGGAGCCAAGCGCAGCCGATCTGCGCGGCAGCATTCTGGGGGCCACGTGAGCTGGCCCCACTGGATAGTCGAGGCTCTGACGCCGACGGCCCGCGAGCTCGATGCCGTGGATCCCGGGGCCGACGACGACCTGTTGGAGATCGCCCGAGAGGCGACCTCTCCCCTCGAGGACGAGCTGGCGATGATGGCGCGCCGGCCCCTGCCGCAGACGCGCCGATCGCTTCCGATCTGGGTCATCCCGATGACCATGGCGGCGGTCGCCGTCGCGACCCTGTGGGTGTATTGGCCCGCGCCGGTGCACACCGATTTGCCCCTGCACTCTGAGATCCGGCTGGTTGGCGCCCACCATGACCTGGGTCCGGACATCGACTTCCGCGGCATCGGAGACATTCGCGTCGAGGCCGCCGGGATCGATGGCAACGTCGTTCGCGTCCTCCGCGGCGCGGTTCACTTCGAGGTGGATCCCAACGGCCTGCAGCGGGACCTGCAGGTGCTGGCTGGCGATACGATTGTCGAGGTTCGCGGAACCGTATTCGACGTGTATTTCATCGATGGGCACGCCGCCGTAGACGTGACCCGCGGGAGAGTGGCGGTGTCGGGGCCGTGGACTGGATCCTTGGTGGCCGGCCAATCGTGGACCGAAGAGCGACCCGACAACGTCGTCATTGTCGAGGGTCCGAGGCAACCTCCCGTCGAGATCGTGCGTATCGAGCGCATTCGCGACACCGATTCGCCGGTGCTCGAAGACGAGGAGAAGGAGGAGGTCGATCTGGCCCTGGCCTACACCCGTCTCCTCGATCAGATGGAGGATCCCAATGTGTTCGACCGGGACCTGCTGCGTCAGATCGAGAGGTTCCTCGACGACCATCCCGAGTCTGCGCTCGTCGAGGATGCCACCGCTCTGCGCCTCGAGGTCGAGTCGCGCATTCGGCCGGTGTGGCAGGTCGTGCCGGACATCGACGCCTTTGTGACCGCCTACCCGAAGACGCCGCGCCGGTTGAGCCTGCTCGAGTTGCGGGCGACGCTGCTTCGCGAAAACCAGGACTGCGAGGGCGCGTTACCGACCTACCGGGTCCTGGCATCCGACGGCAAGGGCCAGCTCAAAGCGCGCGCCGAGGCGTGGCGTGGGCTGTGCGCGCTACAGCTCGGGAAACACGCCGAGGCGCGCAAGGCGCTGGCCACGGCGCTCACTCTCAATGTGAAACACCCCCTCGAAGGAGAAGTGCGGATCGCGCTGGAGTCCATGCAGTAAGCTGGGCGCGGGGGTCCCTATGAGCGAAATGTCCCGCGAAGCATTCAGCAATGTCTACCTGCAGTCCGCAGTCCTTCAGGCCATGTTGATGGTCATGGCCGCCGACGAGGTGCTCGCCGATCCGGAGATCACCGCGCTGCAGGATCTCTTCCGGGCCATGACCAACGAAGAGCTGTCGACAGACATGGTGCGCGAAGAGGCCACCCGCCGAAACCAGGGGCGACAGCTTGCCGATCTCGCCCCTCCATTGGACGACGAGCAGCGGCAGATGGTGTTGTGGGCGGCTTGTTGGATGGCCGTGGCCGACGATCAGGTCCAGAAGGCCGAGGTGAGTGTGCTCTCGGAGGTCGCGGCGGCGCTGGGTCTCGGCGAAGCCGATGTGAAGACTCAGCTGGATCGGGTCGGCGCCGCGTAGTTCATTCCGCGGGATCTTCGATTCCCGCCGCTTCGAGGCGTTCGACCTCGGAACGGGCCCTGGCGAGGGCTGCGCTGTCCAGATGTCCGCTGTCATCCGCCGCGACAAGCCGAAAAAGCCGGAGCGACGCCTCGGCGTTGCCTCTCTTGGACTCGAGGATTGCTAGGCTCATCCCGGCAACTGCGTGCGTTCTCGGGTGTTCATCGGACCCGTATGCATGGGCCCTCAGGACCGGTTCGGCGAGGTCGAGCAGTCCGAGCTCCGTCCGCTCGATTGCGATTCTCAAGGGGATCGATTGCGTGAGCGGGTGGTCCTTTCCCATGCGCGCCTCGAGGACCGGCAAGGCCTGCTCAAACTGCTCTATGGCCCCCGCAGAGTCACCCCGGTTGGACTTCAACTCCGCCAGAGTGACCTTGAGGTTCGCCGCGACCAGGTCGTTCTCGTCGTCGCGGACATAGTCCAGTGCCCGCTTCAGCGTCGCCTCCGCCTCATCGAGGTCTTCCCGAAGCATCTGGGCGGCGGCGAGTTCCTGAGCGCTCGCTGCAATGTGCATCGCCACCACTGGAGTGCTCGTTTCAGCGGCTCTCAGAGCTATCAGCGCCGCATCGCAGGCCTCGTCCAGTTCCCCACGGAGGCGGTGAATTCGGGAGATCGTGAGGTGCAGACCGATGAGCGTGGGTCCTCCTGGTTTCACAGAATTATATAGTTCCATAGCGCGATTTGCGCTGACCATTGCCTCCTCCTCTCGCCGCTCGATAGAGAGGAGTTTGGTGTGAGTTGCCAGCGCCGCGACGAGATGCAGGGGGTTGGAGCCGTCGCGGTCCAGTGTCTCTACGGCCTTCGCTGACAACTCAGCCGCCTCGCCATATGCGCCAAGCGACATGTAGGCGTTCCTCACCTGGCCGAGCAGGCGTCCGCGCACGGCAGGCGGCAGGTCGCGGCCCTCCAGGGATGTCGCTGCGCGATCGAGGAGATCGCGCACTGTGGGCTCGCCAGCGCTGCGCTGGAAGGGGTTGGCCGAGGTGAACATCTCGGCCATCACCCGAGACACCTCCTCGGCCTCCTTCCGGCGTTCGTCGGCCTCGGCTGCGTGCAATTCGGCCTGACGAGCCTGATAGGCAGTCGAGACAATACCGGCGCCCATCGAGAGCAGGAGCAACGTCAGCCCGACGACCGGCAGGCGATGGCGCCGAAGCGCCTTCGCTCCCACGTAGGCGATGCTGGGAGGGCGGGCAGTCACCGGAACTCCGTCGAGATAGCGCTGCAGGTCATCAGCGAGGGCCATTGGCGTCGGGTAGCGCTCTTCCGGATCGAAGTGGATCGCCCGCATCAAGATCCAGTCGAGATCCCTGGAGAAGGCGACCTCCATGGCTCGGGGCTGCACCCGCCGGTCTCGGCTCAGCCGCTGTCGCTGTTCACCACTCAGTTGTTTGAAGCGTTGGGTGAGGGTTGGGACCGCCTCGCCCTTGGCCAGGTTCTGAATCAGCACGAGCATGTTGGCGCTGAGCTCGGGAGGCACCGGTTTGACGCCGATCAAAAGCCGATACAGCACCAGCCCGAGGGCGTAGACATCGACGCGGGTGTCCCAGTGCTCGCCTTTCAAGGCTTCGGGTGCGACGTACATCGGCGTTCCGATCAGCTGGCCGTTGGTGAGGGTGTCGTCCAAGAGCGGCTTTCCCATGCCTTTGGCGATGCCGAAGTCGATGATCTTTGGGATCCAGGTGCCGTCGAGGTCGGTGACGAGGATGTTCGGTGGCTTGAGATCCCGGTGTACCAGGCCCTTCTGGTGCACGTGTTGCACCCCCCTGCAGACGTCGATGAAGACCTCGATCCGCTCCCCGATAGTGGCCTTTCGGTCTTCGCAAAACTGGGTGATCGTCTCTCCGGGCACATGCTCCATGACGATGTAGGGAGACCCGTCATCTGCGGTTCCAGAGTCGTAGACGTGGGCGACATTGGGGTGGTTCAATCGAGCCAGTGCCCGTCTCTCGGCCTCGAACCGGGAGAGTAGCTTAGCGTCCGCCTTGGGCGCTTTGACCAGCTTGAGTGCGACGAGGCGCCGCATCGGCTCGTGCTGCTCGGCCAGGTAGACGATGCCCATCCCACCCTCGCCGAGGACGCGCACGATCTCGTAGGGTCCGACTCTATCCACCACGGGCCATCATACTGCTTGCGCTGGCTGGGGCCCCGGCCAGCCGATAGGCGCAGGGCATGTTCGAGGCCAGCAAGCAGGGGACCGACCGCACCTGGATCGCGGTGCTCGTGGGCGCAGTGTCGACGTTGGTTGTGGTCGGTGCGGTTGTCTTCTGGGCGACTCGTCTGCCCGCGGCTGCGCCGCCGCTGACCTACACCTGGAGGGCACCGGCTGGAGATCCGATCGCCGGTGTTCACGTCGAGCATTGGCCAGCGTGGACAGTCGCCAAATCTCGCGGGTCGGAGCAGGTTGCCATCGAAACCGCGTTGGAGGACCATCCAGCGCTCCAGTCTATGGCGGTCGCACTCATGGCCGCGGCCGACATGCGGGATCTATCGGCTGCCGGTGACGCGGCCGATGTGTGGAATGCCTCGTTGCGGGCGCAGGATCAGCCGTGGGCACTCAAGCCTGGCGCCACCGGCAAGACGCTGTACGTGAAGACGTTCTTCGTGCTCGGGCGCGTCGAGGTCGAAACCGGAGATCGGAAAACCGAGGTCTCAATTGGTAAACGCGTCGATGGACTCAATGTCGTCGAGGGCTACCTCGGAGCGGCCGAGGACATCGGAGGGGCTCTGGTCGTCAGTGACCGCGTCCTGGAGTTCGCCACGGACGATCTCTGGCCTCTGCTGGGCACCGTCGACGATCCGATCGCGGTTTCGCTGCGCGCCGAGCTCGCCGCGGGCCTCCCCGAATCGTCGTTCGAGGCTCTGACTCGAACGGCGGACGCCCGCGCCGGCATGGTGGCCGCAAATCGAGCGGTGCGCGAGCGGCGTTCCTGCGGCAGTGACTTCCGGATGCGGGTTCCGTGGTCGGGCATGGACGAATTTCAGCGACTATTGGTCTATGCGGAGCGCTATCGAGGGGAGGAGTGTCCGGGACTGACGGCGGCTGAGGCCCGAGCCCTGATCCGCGGGACGGCGGCGATCCGCACCGAGCCCGGTCTCTGGGAGGCTCTGGAGCAGCTCGTCGCGTGGGCCTGTCGGCACGTGGTCGTGCACGAGGCGAGACACCGGCTCGATCAGGAGGACTGGGGATTCGGCGAGCCACCTCCCTGCGAGGGGTGCGAGCTCTCCGGTCGGGTTCGCATCGAGGCGTCTGCCTATGTGAGTGCCATGGCCTCTCAGGAGAGTCTCGCAGCCTTGGTCCAGGTCTGTGGGTTTGTGGCTGCGACCGAGAGCGGGTCGTCGCGCCGGGGTGCGGTGGCGGTTCTCGACGCCCTCGAGATTGACTGCGCAACGCCGCCGCCGGACGTGTCGACGCGCGCGAAAGCGCTGGCGAAACGATGGTTTTCTCGGGACGAGGAATGGACGCTCCACGGGATGCCAGATCGCGTGCCCCTGGGAATCGTCGATCCCGAGTGAAGGATCTTCGGACCCGCGAACAAGAGCAGTAGTGAAGACGGGAGGACCCATGGTCACGCTCTTGCTGTTGTCCACATCGGCATCTGCCGTCGAGCTCGGGCTCGGCGCCCGGAACAGTTTCGATGACCAACTCTTCGTAGACGCGCCCCAGGTGGCCGTCCGCGAGGCAATCGACCACTTCGCGATCGAGGGGTACGTCGCCTATGGCGTATCACAGGCCCCAAGCGTCATGAGCCACGTACTCCTCGATCGCTCACTACTCTCCGGGGGCGGCCAGGGTGTGGTCCTCGATCAGAACGAGCGGCTCTGTGTGGGCGTTCTGGGCGGTTGGGACATCGGCAGCCCAGCCCCTCCGCCATCGGGCCTCTCCGGTAGCCCGCATCTGTTCGCCGGCGCCGAGGTCCGAACCTGGGAGGAGTCCAGCATCACCCTGAGAAACAACGGGACACCGGGAACGACCGACACCAGCTTCCGCTATGGCGCCGGACCGGTTCTCGGAGCGGGGCTCAACTTGCGTCTGGATCGCTTGAACCTGCGAATGGCCATGTTGGACCGGACGCTCATCGGCGCGCGTCCCACAATCAACCCTCGCCTCGATGGCCCGGTAGAATGGGTGCACAGCCCGACCATCACCGTCGACGCCCTCTGGAACCTCGGGAGCCCAAGATGATCGCCGTCCTGCTCGCCAGCGCGCAGATCCAGGTCGCGACCCTCGCCGGAATCGAGCTCGTGGCCAACGACCCGTTCGTGTCTCGGCGCGGACCGACCCTCGCCGTGGAGATCCGGCCCGTTCCGTACCTCGGGTTCTCGGTGATGGGAGGGGTCTACCCCAACTTCGGCCAGCTGGATTGGACCCCGCTCATGACCGAGATCCTCGAGGAAAACCAGATCGCGCCGGACATCTCTCGCATCATGAGTCGTCAGCGCGCCGCGGCTCACTGGTTCCCGGTCAACACCGAGCTTGGCGAGCTCGTGTCGAGCGTCGGCCTGTTCGTGGGCGGTGGCCTGATGCACACCCGCGACGACCTCGAGGTGCTGCACGAGGAGGAAACGCGGCGATTCGTGGACTCCGAGAAACAGGCCCACGGGAGTTTCTCCTGGGGTCTGACGGCCGAGGTTCGTCGCAAGTCCATCGGCATGCGGGTGCGTTTCGAGGAGAGTCGCTACCAGGAGCTCGTCGGCAGGAACAAGACCGAGAAAAAGGTGCCGGTCTGGTTCGGCGCCGACCTGGTGATCTGGCAGATGTGAGATAACCGGCGGCGGTGAAGTCGCTGCTCCAGGTCTCCGCGTACATCGATCGGCTCAACGGAGCTATCGGCCGCGCCGTGTCCTGGTTGATCCTGCTCATGGTGCTCGTCGGGGCGTTCAATGCGTTGGCCCGGTACAGTGGCCGGTTCGTCGGCGTCAATCTTTCCTCGAACGCCTGGCTCGAGCTCCAGTGGTATCTGTTCAGCCTCGTGTTCTTGCTCGCCGCAGCCGACACCCTGCGCCGCAACGCCCACGTGCGGGTCGACGTCTTCTACGGACGGTTGGACAAGCGCCGCCAGGCCATGGTCGACATCGCCGGAATCGTCCTGTTCCTGCTGCCCTTCTGCGCATTTGGACTCTGGTCGAGCTGGCCGACAATCCTCGCCTCGTGGCGGGTCCTCGAGGTCAGCCCCGATCCGGGTGGACTGCCGCGGTATCCGATCAAGTCCGCACTGCTGGTGACCTTCGTGCTCCTCGGTCTGCAGGGCTTCAGCGAGCTCTTCAAGCGCATCGACGAAGTGCGCTCGCCGAGAGAACCGACGTGAACGGCGACTGGCTGGGACCGGTGATGTTCGCGGTGGTGCTGGCGCTGATCTTCAGCGGCTATCCGGTGGCGTTTTCTCTGAGCGGGACGGCCCTGGTCTTCGCGGTGATCGGCGTTGCCATGGGCTATTTCGAATGGACGCTCATGTACGCCTTCCCGGAGCGCGTCTTCGGTGTGATGAGCAACTACGTGCTCCTGGCGGTGCCGTTCTTCATCTTCATGGGCACCATCCTCGAGAAGACAAAGCTCGCCGAGGATCTGCTGACCACCATCGGCGCCCTGTTCGGGAGCCTGCGGGGCGGACTGGCCCTCGCAGTCGTGTTTGTCGGTGCGCTCCTCGCCGCCGCCACCGGTGTTGTCGGTGCCAGCGTGGTGGCCATGGGCCTGATCTCCCTGCCGGTGATGATGCGCTATGGCTACAGCCACGAGCTCTCTGCCGGCGTCATCTGTGCGTCGGGCACGCTGGGTCAGATCATCCCGCCTTCGGTGGTGCTGATCGTGCTCGCAGATCAGCTCCAGGTCTCGGTCGGGGATCTGTTTGTCGGAGCCCTGACCCCCGGTCTGATGCTCGCTGGCATGTACGCGCTCTACGTGGTTGGCGTCGCCGTCTTCAGCAAGGATGCCGCCCCCGCATTGCCCCCCGAGGCGAGGTCGGACTCCGCCAGTGCCCTCGCGATTCGCGTCGCCCTGGTGATGATCCCCCCGCTGGTGCTGATCCTGCTCGTACTCGGAAGCATCTTTGCCGGCGTGGCGACCCCGACCGAAGCCGGCGCGCTGGGCGGATTGGGGGCGATGGGCCTCGCCGCCGCAAACCGCCGCCTGACCGTACAGGCCGTCAGAGAGGCGGTGGACGAAACCACCAAGCTCACCTCGATGGTCGTCTTCCTGCTCATCGGCTCGACGCTCTTTTCCCTCGTCTTTCGAGGGCTCTACGGCGACATCTGGATCGAGGACCTTCTCACCGACCTGCCAGGTGGAAAGCTCGGACTTCTCATCGTCGCCAACCTGGTCATCTTCGTGCTCGGCTTCTTCATCGACTTCTTCGAGATCGCGTTCATCATTCTGCCCCTCCTGGTTCCCGCAGCGCGACTCCTCGGCATCGATCTGGTCTGGTTCGGCGTACTCATCGCCATGAACCTGCAGACCAGCTTCTTGACGCCGCCGTTTGGATTCTCCCTCTTCTACTTGCGGGGCGTCGCCCCTCCGGAGATGAAGACCTCGGAGATCTACCGCGGCGTGCTGCCCTTCATCGCGATCCAGGCCATCGGTCTGGCGCTGGTGTGGATGTTCCCGGAGCTCGTGACATGGTTGTTGTGATGCTCACCCTCTTGTCCGGCCTGGCGATCGCCGACCCACTGCCCCTCGACGACTTCGGTGCGCCGGAGCGAATCGAGCTGCCGGCGAGCGTCGAGTACCACGGCATGTTCAAGGTCGTCGGCGAGCGTTTTACCTTCAAGGGCGAGAAAACCAACTGGATCTACACACCTGAATATGGGCTCAAGAAGCTGAAAATGCCGGAGTCCTTCAAGTTCATGGGCTTCGCCGCCAACGGTGATGTCGTGGGCCGCAACAAGGACGACAAGGACGACGTCCGGTCTTGGGACGGCAAGGGCAGGAAGGGCTCCTCTGGCCTGGCCGATCTCGCTGTTCGGGGCTTTTGCGGTGAGGCGATCACCCAACTGCTGCCGCGAAAGGGAACGTGCATCCTCCTGAACGAGACCACGGCGTTGGTTTACGAGAAGGAGCGGGCCCAGCTCTTTCGCATCGAGGACGAGCTCCTTCGCATCGGACCCGTGTTGAAGGTCGACGGCTGGTACCAATACAGCGGCGCCGGCGTCTTCAAGCCAGACGATGACAAGGTCCTGTTCTGGAGAGCCGCCGACCTGGTGGTCTTCGACGTAGAGCCCCTCTACGAGCCGGTCGTCGAGACGCCAGAGCCCGAACTCATCGACGGAAAGCCGCCGCCCATCAAAGAGATCGCGCCGCCGGTTCCCGCCAATCCGGAGGGCCGATGATCCCGGTCCTCGCGGGCCTTGTCCAGATGGGGCTGTTGTCGGTCTTGTTCGCGGAGATCGTGGCCTATTTCTGGTTGTTTCCCTCCTATGTGACCAAGCTGCAGCGGTTCTCGTCGGAGGTCTCGCTGCCCGTCGTGGCCGACCCGTCGCAGCTCACCGGCACGACCCATGACGTGTCCTATCGATGGGATCCCGACAGCCAGTTGCTGCTTTTCGGTCGCCGCTGGGGCGTCGCCTTCGGTGAGCGTGGACACATGTGTGGGACGGTGCGCTTCACCGAAACCGGGACCGAGATCAAGTGGCGTCCGGCGCCGCTCTTCATCATTCCGATGTTCCTGCTCTTTGCCGTCATGGGCGCCATCGGACTCGTCGTTGTGGAAGGCAATCCGATAGCGGTCGTCATCGTTCCCGCGTCGATGGTGGTCACCTTTGCCATCGGCGCTATGCAGGTCTTTCAGGGACGTCGGACCCTCGAGAGGCTGATTCTCCCGCAGCTCGCGGCCGCCATCGAGGCGAATCCACGGTAGAGTGCCGCCTTCCGGAGGGGCCGATGAAGCGTCGAGAATTCCTGACTGCCGCGGCGCTGGGAGCCGCGGGTTTGGCTGCGTGTGGCGGGCCGGCTGCCGAGGGCGGTGGCCCAGCCGTGATCACCGGCAAGAAGATCCGTTGGCGTCTGGCGTCGAGTTTCCCGCGATCGCTGGACACACTCTGGGGTGCCGCCGAGGTCATGGCCGATCGGGTGAAGACGATGACCGAGGGCAACTTCGACATTCGTCCGTATCCGGCGGGAGAGCTGGTTCCAGGCCTGCAGGTGCTCGATGCTGTGCAGCAGGGCACCGTGCAGATCGGCCAATCGGGTTCGTATTACTACATCGGCAAGAACCCGGCGCTGGCCTTCGACACCTGTGTGCCGTTTGGTCTGACCGCGCGCCAACAGCAGGCCTGGCTGACGGAGGCGGGCGGCCTCGAGCTCATCTGGGAGCTGCTGTCGGACTTCGGCGTCATCAGCTTTCCCGGCGGAAACACCGGGGTGCAGATGGGCGGCTGGTTTGTTCCCGAGGTGAACTCCGTGGACGACCTCAAGGGCCTGAAGATGCGGATCCCAGGCATGGGCGGCAAGGTGATGGAGCGGCTCGGCGTCGCGACCCAGACGATCGCTGGCGGGGAGATCTTCCCGGCGCTGGAGCGGGGAGCCATCGACGCAACGGACTGGGTCGGACCCTACGATGACGAGAAGCTTGGCTTCCATAAAGTGGCGAAGAACTACTATTATCCGGGTTGGTGGGAGCCGGGCCCGAGCCTGTCCTTCTACGTGAACAAGAAGGCCTGGGACGGTCTTCCGGCCGGGTACAAGGAGATCCTCGCCGTCGCCTGTCGGGAGTCGGGAATGGTGATGATGGCTCGGTACGACGCCCAGAATCCCGCGGCGCTGCGACGAATTCTCGCGTCCGGGGTGACCGCGCGTCCGTTCAGCGACGATCTGATGGTCGCGGCCCGAGAGGCCTCCATCGCCATGTTGCAGGAGGATGCCGCCAAAGACCCCGGCTACAGGAAGGTCTACGACCACTGGAAGGCGTTTCAGAAAGACAGCTTCGAGTGGTTCGGGCTGGCCGAGAAGGCCTACGCCAAGTTCAGTTTCGGAAGCTAGGTCATGTCGGGCCTGGAGCCAGATGTAGAGACCCTGGAGCAGTGGCTGGACGAGGTCTCCAGGTTCGTGATCGCGCACCTGGAGTCCATCTCCTCGGCACCGGCCCAGGGATTGATCGGCGCCGCAGGGCGCGAGATCGCCGAGTTGGTCTCCATGCCCATCACCGAGGAGCCGACGCTGGACATGGAGCAGGCTCTGCGGCTGATCGATCGCGCCGCAACCGCGGCGCTTCATACGCCTGGACCCGGATATCTGGCGTACGTCCCGGGAGGTGGCCTCCCTTCGTCAGCCATCGCCGAGCTGGTGGCGTCGACCGTAAACCGATTCACCGGTCTCGCTCAGGCGGCGCCAGCGCTCGCCCGACTGGAGTCCGATGTGCTCGTCTGGTTGGCTGGCGAGGTGGGCTTTGGTGCCGATGCCCGCGCGATCTTCACCAGTGGCGGGTCCATGGCCAACTTCGGCGGCATCGTCACCGCTCGCACCCGGTGTTTCGGAGACGATGGCGATCTGCGCGAGGCGTTCATCCTGGTGTCCGATCAGGTGCACCACTCGGTCGTGAAGGCGGCGCGACTTGCGGGGATTCCGGCCAAGAATGTGCGGTCGGTGCCGGTCGACGACCGCTGGCGTATGGACATGAACGCCCTGCGAGACGCCATCGACGAGCACGAGCCCTTCCTGGTCGTGGCCTCCGCGGGAACGACCAACACCGGGGCCATCGATCCCCTCGATGAGATCGCCGATCTGTGCGCGTCCGAGGACATCTGGATGCACGTCGACGGCGCCTATGGCGGGACCTGGTATCTGTGCGAAGAGGGGCGGCGTCGGCTTGCGGGAATGGATCGGGCCGACTCGATCTCCCTCGATCCACACAAGGGGTTGTTCCTGCCCTATGGGACCGGTTGTCTGCTGGTGAAGAACGGTGAGCACCTGGCGACGGCCCACGCTGGCAGCGCGCACTACCTCCAGGACTTCGACGACGCCAGCGTTCCGAGTCCATCGGCGTATGGTCCAGAGCTCTCCAGGCCGTACCGCGGTCTCCGGCTCTGGCTCCCGTTGATGTTGCATGGAGCGGGGGCCTTCCGCACCGCGCTCCGAGAGAAGCTAGAGCTCGCCGATCGCGTCTACGAGGAATTCGTGGGCATGGGGCTGGAGGTACTCGGTCGTCCGCAGCTGACGACGGTGGCCTTTCGCCAACCGCACGTGACCGGTGAGGACCGCAGCAACTGGAACGCCCGCAACGCCGCCTTTATGGACCGAATCAACGCAAAGGGGAGGGTGTACCTGTCATCGACGGAGCTTCGCGGAGCCTTCACCCTCCGGGTTTGCATCGTCAGCTTCCGCACGCATGGCGATCGGATCGATGCGCTCATCGAGGACGTGCGCGACGCGATGTGAGCCTGTTCACTTACGTGACGCGCAAGCGCCCTACTGGGGAGATTCGATGCTTCCGGATCGCTCCGCGGCCTCCCGGTCCCAGCCGCAGCCACTGGTCGTGCAATGGGCCGCGGCCTGGAGTGTCGGACGGGCCTGCACTGTCGGCACGCCTCGAGGTGCCGCGCTGGAACAGACTACAGGTTCGCGAGCACCTTGCGCGTCATGGCTTGCCCATGGGGGTGGATTCGCCAGTCAGGCGCCCAGCCGGACAGAAAGCGCTGAAAATCGGCCCACGCCACGGGAAACAGGGCTCGCCACTCCGCCTCCAGCGCGTCCGCATCGACATCGCTCCCTCGGACGGCCGCTCGGAGGCCCTGAAAGTAGACCTGCAGCCCGCGCTCGGTCGCCCGGCGGTCCTCACCCGTCAACAGGTAGGCGACGTCCTTCATCCCACAGCCGCCGCCGACGTACTGAAAGTCCACGGCGGCGACCCGCTTGCCATCGGAGGAGAAACAGAAGTTCGCGGGTTTGGCGTCTCCGTGGACGAGCGTCTGGAATCGCGCGTTGCGCAGCCGCTCGTCGAGGGTGGCCGCGGCCTCTCGCAGCGGGCCTCGGGCCATCGAGCGATGCTCATCTGGACGGGTCTTGAGGTGCCAATAGGTACCGGTCTTCCACAGGCCCCGCGGTCGTTCTCCGAGAAAAGTGGCGTGGAAGGAGGCCAGCCAGCGCAGGCAACTCTCCAGCTGCCGATCGGAGAGCGAGCGTTTTCGACCCGCGAAACCGCTGGCATCGAGGTCTTCGAGAACAAAGAGCCACTCGCCACCCTGTTTCTCTACATGCAGGCACTGGGGCACCCTGCACGTTTCGCCGCACCGGTCGGACCAATCCCGATACCACGCTTGTTCGACCTCGTAGGAGCGGAGCTTGCGATCGTGGGAGCGGCCGCCTCCCTTACCGGGTCGCACGTGTTTGACGACGACGGACCCCCGATCTGCGCCGGTGAGTTGGTAGCGGACCACCTCGCCATAGCCACTCCACAGGGACTGGATCCGCTCCGCTCGCGACGCCGCGGACGCTCCACTCAGCCTCGCGACGATGGCTTCCTCAGACCGCATGGGGCACTCCCGCTAGACAACGATGAGCTCGATCCCTCCGACAACGAGTCTCGGAGGGGCGAGCTGTGGCTCTTCGTCGTGCCGGCCTTCCTGGTCTACTGGACGAAGTCAGCGGCGTCGCCCTGCTGCTGCCCGTCGGCGTCGATCCAGGAGTCGAGGACCAGGCCGATGTTCGGGTCGGTCATGGTCTGTAGTTGCGCTGCGCCAAAGGATCCGGCCAGGCCGGGGAACAGCGAGCCGGCGCGATCGGCGCTCGGCAAGCCGTCGAGTTGCGGGTGGCTGTTGGAGGCATTGGAGATGCCGTTGTACTCGGTGAGCTTGTCGAGGTCGTAGGCGACATTGTTCACGTTGAAGTTGTTCGCCGGGGCGTTGCCGTTGCAGTACTCGCGGTTGGCATTGTTGTCCAGCGGGTTCACCGGGCAACCGAACTCGTCGAAGAGGAACAGGCCGGTGCCCAGCCCCGCGGTCATGTGCACGAAGAACGGCGAATCGAGCTGGTTTCCGGTGTTGTTACCGATGTGCGTCTGCAGGAGGTTGTAGTCGAGGTTGGCGTAGTCGCGGTTGTCGATTGCAGTCCTGAAAGCGTCGTACGCTGGGCCATAGTTGGCGATGGCGTTGTCGGTCAGGTGGCAGCTCACGCAGTAGCGGGGGCCCTCTTGGTTGGCGGTGACCTTGCCGCGCACCGAGTGGGGCATGATCTTGTTGTGTGCCAGGGCGCCAAAGGCTCCGCGACCGGCGATGTTCGGGTTGTTCCCGTTGCCATTGCGGTCGCTGAAGGCGAAGACCTGGGACTCGATACCATTGAGGTCCACGTAGCGGAAGAACATCTTCATACCCGGCTGTTGCTGGGTGATCTCGCTCCTGGAGCCCACGCCGAGGGTCATGAGGATTGGGTTCGAGTAGATGAAGTCAGCGCGGGTCAGGTTGACGCTCACGCGCTCGCCGGTGGTGTTGCTGAAGAAGTAGTCGGCGGGGTCGTCGTCGTAGGACAGCTCGAGGTGGCATCCAACACAGTTGTTGGACCACGAGCCGTGACATGCGACGCACTCCATGTTTTCGGTGTGGCTGAAGCCATTGCCGACGGCGAGCGGGTCGGTCTGCATGGGGCCGGTGCCCGTAAGCGGGCTGCCATCGGCACGGCCCATGGCGTAGGAGGCCAACGGGCTGTACAACGGGGCGCCGGTGATCGGGTGCACGGAGTTATCGTTGACCACTGTATTGACGGTCTGTGGCACGTAATGGAGTTGTCCATCGATGCGGCCGGTGAGCCAGTAATCGCCGGCGGCGTCGACCAATACGTTGCGCAGTGGGTTGCCGTTGGCGTCAGTGGCACAGGTCGCTGCGGCGCCGTCATAGTCGGTACAGTTCGTCGTCAAGGCCTCGGCATCGACGCCGCCGTGGCAGGAGATGCACTCGATGGCCATTGCCTGGTCTTCGCGACTGGTGATGTAGCCACTGGTGGAATCGCCGGCCTGGCCGCCGTGAACATCGCGGCTGCCGTGGCAGTCGATGCAGCCCATTCCGGCCTCGTAGTGCACGTCCTCAGGGGTGTCGTCGCGACCGTCTCCGTCGTAGTCCTCGAACACGATGTGCTGCTCAGCGACGCGTCCGTTGAATGTCGCGTTTCCGACGGCGGGGTTGTACAGACGAGAGTCGCCCGTGGCATCGGTGAAGGTCACCGGGTTTGCCGGGTACTGGGTGTTGTTGTGCAGGTCCTGGTTCTGATCGAGCCGGATGCCCCAATACTGGAGAACAGTGCGGTTGCTGCCCTGGTGGCAGCCGGCGCAGGCCTTGTCGGTGATGCCGCGCAGGAAGGTGCCATCCGGGAGGGTCTTCGACACGTTGCGGATCTGGTGATCTTCGATGTGTGAGCGCTCTCCCGGAGCGATGGCGTCGGGGTTCAGAGGCTCGAGCTTGTTGACGTTCGGGTCGGTGCTCCGGCTTCGTCCGTCGGCGCTGTACTCCATGTGACACGCGGTACAACCCGAGGATCGGAAGTCGCCGTAGCGATTGTTGGCGCCGGCGCTGCCGAGGTGGCAGTCGCCGCAGCCAAAGGCGATCGACTCTTCGACCAGATCCTGGAGCGGGCTGCCGGTCTTGATCTGGTTGCTGCGGTTGGGGTCTTCATTGACATCCCAGACGTAGTTGGCCAGCTGAGTGGAGTCGTAAACCGGATTTCGGTAGATGCCGGTGTAGTCGCCGTAGACGGCAGACTCCGGGAACTCGAGCAGCGAGCCTACGCGGCCGACCACATCGGTCTGACCGTTCCAGGTCGGATCGGTGACCGCGCGGAAGCCGTAGTCGCCGGCGGTGTCTTCGTAGAGACCTTGATGGGCCGGGATCGCATTGTCGACTCCGCTCGTGTACATCGTGCCGCTGTAGAAGCCGACTTCGGTGGCGATCGGCATTCGCATGACCCAGTCGACGTGCTCGCCGCCGTGGCATCCGCCCATTCCGCAACTGCGCCCGTCCCCTACGACCCGGAGATCGCCCGGATTGATGAACTGCAGATAGTCGATCGCGCTGTAGGTGACGCCGTCGACTTCGTAGTCCGGGAGTTTGTCGATGCCGGTCAGGGTGCGCCGGTTGAACTCGGCAAAGTCGTCGTTGGCCCACTGGAGGCGGTCGCCGATTTGTGGCGGAGGAGGCGTGTGACTGCCTTCCTTGCCCGTTCCCTCTCCGTCGCCGCCGTGGCAGCCCACGCAGCGGATTTGCTCGGCGCCCGTGAACGGGTGGGGGTTGGTGAGGCCGTTGCCGGCGTAGTCGTTCTTGTCGGAGCCGTTGTGGCACTCCATACAGCTGTCGGCGTCTTCGACCGTCGTGGGGACCGTCGGGCAGTCCGGGTCGACACCACACAGCTCGGGGTCGCAGTCACAGCAGGCTGCGAGGTAGTCGAGGTCCTCCTCAGAACATCGGTCCAGGACCTCGCAGTCGTAGACGGCGCCTTCGAAGGCGTGAGACGCGCACTCGCCATCTTTCGGATCCGGCGTGGGTTCGTTGGCCTTCATTCCCTTGCAGGAAACACAGATAGCCATGAGGGCCACAAAAATACGGGTTCGCATTATGTTCTCGACAGAGCAGAAGAGCTTAGAACGGCTGGACTACGATGAAATCGCAGGGTAGCACATAGCGCAAAAATGGCGCTTGCCCTTGCATAGAAGCAAGCGTCGTGCCAGCCCGGGGCACCATTGGACGCCGAGAATGAGAGAGGCTGCGACATTTGAACCGCAGTTGCACACCCGGCGGGTTATGGTCCGTGCCGCATGAGCGGGACGCCCCGAAACTGGATGGCCTGGACCGCGTTGATCGCGGGCGCCCTCGTCTTGATTGCGCCCGCTGTGATCGTCGGGACCATCGGCGTGCCCTACTACTTGACCGCCGAGGCGGTACGAACCGACCACTGGCTGCACCCCTGGTATGGCCCCGGAAAGGGCGCCGGCCTTCTCATGGGTCTCATCGGTACGGTGTTGCTGTTGACGATGTTGTTCTACAGCATGCGGAAGTGGCTTGGCCCGCCGATGCTCGGGGACACCTCGTGGTGGCTGCGGGTGCACGTGGTCTCGGGGATCCTGGCGCCGATCTACATCATTCTCCACGGTGGATTCGTGCTCCCGACCGGGTTCGTCGCCGTCGGGTTCTGGTGCATGATCCTGGTTGTCGTCAGTGGCATGTTCGGGATGTGGGTCTTCCCGTTGTTGCCCATGGCCGTTCAGCGCTCCCGCGCGGCGATCGAGCGCGAGCCCGCCCTGCTCTCCGATCTGCGCGCCCGGCTCCTGGAAGCGAACGGCGTCAACGCTTCGGAAGTCGGTCGGGCGCTCGAACTGGTTCGCTCATTCCGCGGGCGTTCCGGATCGCCACTGGCGTTGATCCGCCTCGATGTCGAGCTTGCCCGACGTAGGTCCCTCGTGCGACACCACATCGAAAAGTCAGGGTTGGGGCCGAATCTTCGTGCCCAGGCCACCCGCATCCTCACCGGCCAGCTCCGGCTCCGTCGCCGTGCGGCAGCCTTTCAGATGGCCCAGCGCATCACCGCACCGTGGCAGATGCTCCACTTTCCGGTGTCGCTGGCGATGTACGGCGTGGCGTTCCTGCACATCCTCCTGGCCCTGATCTTTGGCGACGTGCTCAGGAGCCTGTGGTAGGGGTTGGCATGCTCGATATGTGGCCCTACCTGCTCTGCATCGGGACCATCGCGATGCTGCTGGTGATCCCGGCCTGGTCCTACATCCTGTGGCGGGATTGGTGGGCGCGGCGCGCGAGAGATGCGGCGATTCGGGCCGGACGGCACCAACCGGTCACCATCGTTCCCCACGTCGATCCTGCAAAGTGCATCGGATCGGGCTCCTGTGTGCGCGCGTGCCCAGAGGACGTGCTGACCATCATCGCCGGGCAGGCGCAGGCGGTGAACGCGTCGGCTTGTGTCGGGCACGGGGCCTGCGTGGCCTCCTGTCCAACCAACGCCATCGAGTTGTTTTTTGGCTCCGAGCGTCGCGGCGTGGATGTGCCCGAGCTCGGAAGCGACTTTCAGACCGTGGTTCCGGGCCTGTACATCGCCGGAGAGCTGGGGGGAATGGGCCTGATCGCAAACGCCATCGAGCAGGGCCGTCAGGCTGCAAACAACGTCGCGAAGGGTATGAAGAGAGGTGGCGATATGCTCGATGTGGTCATTGTCGGCGCCGGTCCGGCAGGCCTCTCGGCGGCGGTCACGGCGGGGCAGCTGGGGCTGCGCTACGCCCTCCTCGAGCAGGGGGAATTCGGCGGTGCGATCCGACACTATCCTCGGCAAAAGCTCGTCATGACCCGGCCAATGGACGTTCCCGGTTTCGGCCGGGTCACCAAGCGCACCCTGCTCAAGGAAGAGCTCATCGCCATGTTCGAGCAGGTGGTGAACAACAACGGGATCCAGGTTCAGGCCGGCACTCGCGTCGAGGGGCTCACGCGGCTGCAAGGAGGCGGCTTCGAGGTCAGTCACAGCCGTGGAAAGGTCGCGTCGAAGGCCGTTCTACTCGCCGTCGGCCGTCGGGGCACTCCGCGTCGACTCGGCGTGCCGGGCGAAGAGCTGGAGAAGGTGACATACACCCTGATCGACCCGGATCTTTACGCCGGCGCAAGGGTCTTGGTTGTCGGAGGCGGGGACTCGGCAGTAGAGGCCGCCTGTAGCCTCGCCAAGCGGCGCGGCACGACGGTGACCCTCGCCTACCGGGGCGATCAGCTGACGCGGCCCCGAAGACAGAACCAGGATCGGCTCAAACGAGCCGTCGATGCGAGAGCCGTACACCTGATGACCCAGACGAGCGTGTCGCGAATTTCTTCGGGAGAGGTCGAGCTGAGCGGAGGCGGGCGGTCGATGAAGTTGCCCAACGACATCGTCATCGTCTGCGCGGGTGGCGTGTTGCCCTACGGAATGCTGCGCGATGCCGGCGTTCGGATAAAGCGCCACTTTGGCCAGCGTATCGAAGACGCCGAAGAACCGGCCCCGTCCAATCCCGCACCGCCGCCGAGTCGTCCGCGCCCGCCGGTGAGACCCTCGACGGGGCGCGGTCGTCCAAAGCGAGCGAGGACCCCCACGCCACCTCCACCAGGACGCCGCGATACCCCGACGGGTGGCGGATTGGAGCGGGCCTACACCCAGGAGGAGCTGAACCGGCTGGTTCAGCAGGCGATGGAGGAGGACGATCTGCTCCAGGAACACTCCGGTCCCATCAGCGAGTTCCAGCAGAGCAGCGCAGACGACACGGCAATTCACGACAAGCTCGCGCTGGTCCTCGCGACGTTCAGCCAGCCGAATGAGCACACCGACCCGTTGCTGCAGGAGTACCTGGACAGCGATTTTGGCAACACCGATCCCGGGCCAATGGGTGACGATCCCACGGTTTGGCTGACCACCCTTCCCGCCGCCGACTGGGCTGACGAGGTCGATGGCGATCCACTCGTCGACGCCCGCTTGAAACGACAGAAGGGCCAGTCGGCTGCGGCTCTCGAGCTGTTCATTTCGGCAGCAGATGGGCAACTGACGGCGCCCGCCAAGGTGCTCGAGATCGTCGGCGAAGCCCTGCCGCTCGCATTGGGCGAGCAGGTGCAATCCCCGCTGGATCGCGCCAGCTATCTAGGGCGCCTGTGGTGGCTTTGGGGTCAGGCCCACATGGCGATGGACGACTGGGCAGACGCTGCTGTAGCCTTGGAGAAAGCCCTGGAACAGGGGGCGATTTCACCCGACAAGGATTGGATAGGACGCTGCCTCGATGCGCTGTGCCGCTGCTACCACCGCACCGGTGAGCTCGGGCAGGCGCAGGCGGTTCTGGCGGAGGCCGCCCCCGGGGCTCAGTCCGATGTCGGCGGCAGGGCGAGTCGCGCAATGGCGGACATTCACTTGCGGCGGGGAGAGGTCGAAAAGGCACGCTCCCTCTGGCAAGAGGCCCGATCTCGGTCGGTCGGCGCCGATTTCGAGGCGAGGGCGTTGGTGGGGCTCGCTCGATGCGCCCGTTCGGCTGGCGATCTCGTGAAGTGTGACCAGCTCCTCGCCGAGGCGGGACGGGTGGCGAAACACCAAGCATCCTTTTCGACGGTCATCGAGGTCACCCTTGCGCAGATCGCCACCGACAACGCGATGGGTTGGTATCGGCCGGCGCTGCACCGAGGTGAAGAGCTCCTGGATACGGATGGCGCGCAGCCCTACCTCTCCCGCATCTGTGCCGTCCTCGGCACGACCCTCGTCTCCCTGGGGATGAAAGACGAAGCGCTCGACGCGGTCGAGGTGGGCGTCGAAGCGATCCCGAAGGCACCGAGATGGGATTGGCAACCGCGCGTGGACCTGGCGCGGCTGTTGGTCGAGGTGGGAAAGCCGAAGCGAGCGGAGAAAATACTGGCGGGCATCGACGTGCGTGCGCCGTGTGCCGAGACGAATCCGGACGCCGAAATTCTCGCGGTCCGGGCGCGAATCGCGGCGCCGACCGATCCGGAAGGGGCTCAGAAGCTCGCGAGGCAGGCGCTTCAGGCACCCCATCCCCTGGACGTATCGCGACTGGCCAGAGTGGCTCTCGACTGCGCTCGCGCCCACGTTGCCGCCGGAGCCCCCTCCCATGCCCGTTCGGCGGCCAAGGTCGGCCTGGGCGCGGCCAAGCAGGGAGGCGAGGGCCTACGTCTGGAGCTGCTTCTCGCGCTGCAGGCTGCCAAACCGGAGAGTCGAGTGCTCGATGCCATCGCCGCGACCGCCCGCAGGATTCGCAAGCGAACGCCCGCTCACGCAGCGGACTCGTTCTCTGCGCGGCCCGTCATAGCGAAGACCCTGAAGCGGTAGTCGGTCGGAAGTTGTGCGTGACCCGGAGAAACGCTCCGAGGCTGGTGTCCGCGAAGTCTTCCACGGGCTCGGTGAGTACGCTCACGCCCGCCACGGCGACCAGGTCCGCAGGCAACCAGATGTCGGCGAAGAGGTCGGCGTAGAATCCAGGTGCGCCCTCGTAGTCCCGCGGGTTGATCAGGACCCGCGCCGAGCTGTCCAGGCCGACGATCGAGTCCGCTGGATCCCAGAATGCACCGAGGCCTCCATCTCCGCGTCTGGTGCCATCTACCTCGATATAATTCGCGTCGGTGGTGAGTTCCAGCCATCCGGCCGCGGGCATTCCAATGCCGACGTGGGGCGTGAGACGGGCATAGCGATTGAGGGGGTTCAGGTGGTGCCGGTATCGGCCAGTGGCCCCGAAGAAGGGCGTCAGATCGGCAGAGGGAGAACGCCAGCGCGCGCCGCCGCCAACCAGGTGATTGATCGTCGGGTCCACCGTGTCCTGTTGGATGCCAAGCTGCAATCCCAGATCCAGGAGCCGTTGCTCGAACCGCTGTAGCGTGGGATCCAGAGCTGCCGTTCGCTGATAGCGAAGGCTGCTGAACGCGTTGTAGAGCAGGTCGAATCGCGTGGTCGTCCACGGGCGGATCAGCACGAGCGCCTGCGCGTCGGCGAGGTGGGGCTCGGCGGGGCCGGCGAGCTCCATGTCGACGCGACTGAAGAGGTCGAGGAGCCGATCTCGCGAGGCTCTGGCGGTGGCGAGCACGCCGGCGCGGTCGACCTCTCCGGTGTCGGCGAACACAACCTCGCCGACCACCGTTGCTCCCAGCTGGGATCGGCTCCACCCGAGAATCGGACCACCGCCGGGGCGAAGACGGGGCAGCGTCGTGAACAGGTCGGGCGCCAGGCCCGCCCAGCCGCCGACTTCGAAGTCTCCGGGCTCGAAGAGAACCTGCGCGCCATCGACGAGGCGTGGGCCCCCATGGCGCACAGGGTGTCGGCCCAGATCCAACCGCCAGGACTGCCCGTCGAGAGACGTGCCGAGCTGACTCACCCGGTGGTACTCGAGCGTGGGCTCCCCGTCCGGATCGACGGTGAAGCGCGCGTCGGCAAGGAGTCGCAGGGCGAAGTCGTCGCCATCGATCGCGGTGATGCGGAATCGCTCCCCGACGAGGAGGTCGACGTCACTGGCAGCGGCTTGCGGAGCCCATCCGGCGGTCGCTCCCGCGGAAGTTCGGACGAAGTCCTGGGCGAACGCGGTCGCCAGCCACAGCAGTGCAATCACAGCGTCCCGGCGGGGTGGCAGCCGATACAGGAGGGGTCGTCTGACGAATAGCCGTACACGTCGTCGTGACTGGCGTCCATCTCGGTCAGATCGTGACAGGGCGAGCAGGTCGCCGTGGCGAGCACCGCCGGGTCGGGATGGCAGTCGGCGCAGTCATTCGCAGTGCCGTGGGGCAGCACAAAGGCGTGTTCTTTGCCGTCCAACCAGTCGGTGGGGGCGTGGCAGAGCGCGCATTCCTCGTCGGCGTAGTGGTACGCGTTGGGCCGTTCGTGACAGCTCTCGCAGTTGGCGTCGAGTCCCTCGTAGCCCTCGCCGACGTGGCACGATTCACAGGCCAATTCGTGCGCGTTGACGAGAGGCAAGAAGTCGTGGGTATCGGCCGTGCCCGTCTGGCCGATCGGTGGGTCCCAGGCGATGGCGTTGTGGCAATCGACGCAGTCTCCCGCGTAATGACTGGGAGGCCTGTCGTCCTCGTGGCACTCGGCGCACTCGGAGGGAAGGGGGCCGAAACCCTCGGTGCCATGGCATGTTTCGCAGAGGAGTGCTGCGTGCTGTCCCTCGAGCGGAAACGCAGCGTGAACATCCTCTTTCGGCGCGCACGTCACCAGGATCGCCAGGGCGAGTGCGAGGGAAATAGCGCCGGTGAGGAGGTCTCTCATGGGTCAGTGGGGGAATCTCTGCAGCTCCCAACCATACGGTCGGTGGCACGTGTCGCATAGCGGGAAGTAGACGGATTGGTGGGCGACCGTGTCCGGAGACGCTTCGGCCTCATGGCAGCGGAAGCACTGGGTCGGGGTGCCGATGTACCCGGCGGCGTGACACGAGGTGCACGGGGCCAGGCGGTGGCTGCCCTGGAGCGGCCACCCAGTGCTGTAGTGCCGGAAGCGGCTCACCAGCCAGCTGCGGGCAGTGTGGCAGTCCTCACAGGTGTTGCCGAGCAGGTGTCGGTGGGTGTCGTCCGCGCCGTGGCAGGCCGCGCACGAGGCCACGGCCTCTCCTCGCGGGTGCCCCTCGGCGTGGCAGCTCGTGCAGGACTGGCGGGCGTGGGCCCCACGGAGGGCAAAGCCGGTGACCGCGTGGTCCGCATCGCCGAGTCCGCCTGGGGCCCAGTGTGCCTCGGTGTGACAGGACCCACACTCTCCCTCATAGTGGGCTTTGGTCGGGGTCTCGTGGCAGGTCATGCACGCCGGCTCGTTGCCGACGAACGACGACACGGCCGCGTGGCACTCGGAACACTGCGCCTCGGAGTGCATCAACCCGAGGGCAAAGCCCGTCCCGGTCTCGTGATCGAAGACGATCTCAGAGAAACCCGTAGTCTGATGACATTCGGCGCAGCTCTCCGAAGGCATCAACTCGTGGGGATTTGCGTCCCCGTGGCAGTTGGCGCACGAGTCGTGTTGCAGGTCGGTCCACGTTCCGCCGGTATGACACTTCTCGCACTGCAACCCCACGTGTTTGCCGGTGTGCGGGAACGCGGTCGAGCCGTGGTCGAAGATGGGCACTCGGAAGTCCACGGGACTGTGGCAGCGGGAGCAATCGACCGGCTCGAATCGGGCGTCGTGGGCGTCTTTGTGGCAGGCGTCACAATCCGAGCTCGGGAGACCGCGGAACACGGCTCGGCTACCGCCCTTGTGGCAGCTGTCGCAGGGGGTAACGGCGTGTTCGTCGGTGAGAGGAAAGGGCGTATCGTCGTGGTCGAACCTGGCGATGCTGGTGAAGCCCCCAGAGACACTGTGACAGGCGTTGCAGTCTTTGGGTTTGAACTCGCCCCGGTGTCGGTCCGGATGGCAGCTTCCACAGCGACTGAATGGCAGGGCCTCGGAGACGCCGTTCTCGTGGCAGTCTTCGCAGCCGACGCTCCGGTGTTTTCCCAGCAGGCGGAACGGCGTCCGATCGTGGTCGAAGTCCGCGACCTCGAAGTTGACTGGAGCGGCGTGGCAGTCCTCGCACGGCGCTTCGAAATCGGTGCGATGGGGGTCGCTATGGCAGTCTTGGCAGCTCTGATGAGCGATTGGGAAGAACACCCAGTCATCGTGGCATTCCGCGCAAGCGACTCTCCCGTGGGCACCTTCGAGTCGGTAGTCGCACTGTGCCGTATCGTTGTGGTCGAAGAGGAAGGGCGCCAGTGGGAGCGCGTCCCAGTTGATGTCGGTGTGGCAGGTCTCGCAGGCGCTGCGGACCTTTCGGCGACTGGGATGAACCCCATGGGGGTCCTCGTGGCAAGACGCGCAGGCGGGCTCCAGCCCCTTCCACTTGCCCTCGGTCTCGTGACAGTCGACGCACGGGACCTCGTGGGCGCCGTTGAGTGGAAACCCGGTCGCGTCGTGATCGAAGCCCGCCTCCTTCATGCGAACCATCTTGAAGTTGCGCCCGCGATGGTCGGGGTGGCAGCTCTGACAGTTCACGCCCTTGTTGGAGTGAAAGCCCGACCCGGCGTCCACCTCGGACTTGATGTCGGTGTGACAGGTCAGGCACCGTCCAGCCGTCACACCCTGGCCGACCGAGTGGCACTCGAAGCACTGGGTGATGCCCTCGAGATGGGCGTGGGGTTCGGCCAGAGGGCCGGGGCTGACGAATCCACTTACGCCTTGCGCGAACGCACCGCCCAAAAACCACAGAACCAGAAGGAGCCCAGCCACGGGGGGATAATAGTCATGACAGGCGCTCGTGGAGACGTTCGATTCGCCGGGTCTCCGCCATTGCGCCCTTCACGGTCTCGTCCGACCAGGCGAATGTGCCGAACACCCAGTCCCAAAGGGGCGAGCTGATGCCCATGTTCAGGTGGAAGAGCCGGTAGTGGTGAACTGCGTGAGCGCGGCGCAACATCTTGCCCACGCGGGTCTTCGGATTGCGGAAGTGGTGGGTGTAGTAGTGGATCCAGTCGTACCCGAGATAGCCGACGCAGGTTCCACCGAAGGCGATCCACATCAACTCGTTGCCCATTGTCAGCCAATAGGTGCCGGCGACGACCACTGCGATGGGCCAGCTCAGCAGGGGAGGGGCAACCAACCGCCACTTGTCGTTGGGAAACTGGTGGTGGTAGCCGTGCATGAGGAACAACCGGAGGCGCCCACTGCGGGTCTCTCCGGGGTCGACGTGAAAGGGGAAGCGATGGAGCAGATACTCGAGGAGAGTGAATGCGAGGATTCCGGCCAGGAACAGCGCTACGCCGAAGATGGGTCCCGCGCTGCCGGTGACGGCGACGAAGATGCCGTAGACGACGAACCCTCCGAACCAGACTCCCGGAAGCGCTGGATGTGAGGTGGCGAGCACGTTTTCGATGAATGTGTTCCTGTAGACGACCAATCGATCCAACTTCCGATTCTCTGGGCTGGGGGCGCCTACTGTGCCGTCCCAGCGGGCGAATGCGGCTTCGAACTCGTCTGTGAAGTCAAAGAGACCCAATGTACATCTCCAGGGTGGCGTCTTGCTATCGACCACCCGCGTATGGAGGCGTCGGTTCTCCGACGGACCGAAGACCGTGTCGCCACCTAGCCGGCGACCACCGCGCGCTCGAACTCCACTGGCAAGCTCTGCAGACTGCGAACAAAGCTCGTCCGCGCCCTCACCGGTGGTCGGCCCGACTTCATCGCCAGGACGGGAAGTCGCTTCAGTAGCACCTCCACGGCGATCTGGGTCTCCAACCGGGCCAGCGAGGCGCCGAGGCAGAAGTGTTTGCCGATTCCGAAGGACAGGTGGGCATTCTCCGGGTCCCGGCGGATGTCGAAGCGGTCGGGGTCGACGAAGGCGCGGGGGTCGCGGTTCGCCGCCGGGTAGAGCACGCAGATCTGCTGCCCTTTCTCGATGATCTTGCCGTGCATCTCCACGTCGCGGGTTGCCGTGCGGGCCATGCGCACGAACGGGCAGCTCCAGCGAATCATCTCCTCGATGGCGGTGGCGAGGATCTCCGGGTCGTTGATGTTGGCCTTGAGCCAGGCCATTTGGTCGGGATGCTCCATCAGGGCTTGCATGCCGATGGCGATGGCGGAGCGCGTGGTCTCCGAGCCGCCGACGAGGAGGAGGTTGTGCTCGTACATGAGCTTCTCCTCCGACAGTCGCTTGCCGTCGAGCTCTGCCTTCATCCAGGTATTGAGCAGATCATCGCCGGGACACTTCTTCTTCTCGGCGAGCAGCTCTTCGTGGAAGTCCATGAAGTTGCCGAACGCTTCTACGACGTCGTCGTCGACGTATGCCGGTCCGCACCCACCCATGCAGTATGCGTCGGTCCAGTCGAGGACCTGATCGATCTTGTCCTCGGGGTAGCCGAGCATGCCGGCAATGATCCGCATGGGTAGCGGGCGGGAGAAGTCCTTCACCAGGTCGAACTCTCCCTTGGTCTCGACGCGGTCGATGAGTCTGTTCGCGATCTCGCGGATCTCGCTCTCCATAGCCGCGATACGTTTGGGTATGAATCCCTTGGCGACCAGTCCGCGCTGACAGGTATGGGCCGTCCCGTCGAGGTTGATCATCGCCTCGTCCGGCCAGATGTCCAGGCTCATCGTGGGCACCACGCCGTGCCCACTGCAGAACAAGTCGGTGCGTCGCGACACGAAGACCACGTCCTCGTAGCGAGAGACCGCCCAGATCTCGTTGGTGGGGTCCCAGTACAGGGGCATCTCGTCCCGCAGCCACTGGTAGAAATCCCACGGATCTCCCGTGTGCAGGTCGAGGTCGAGGAGGTCGTAGCTCGCGTAGTCAGCGGTTGGATGCATCAGTTCTCCGATTCGGGTCAGGTGTGATCGCCACATCGCGTCCAGGTCGTCGGTCCAGCCGCCTCCCTCGACCGCCGCGACGGCGTCTATGAAGCAGTCGTTGACCTGGGCGTACATGGCAGCGGTGACCCCGTAGGCTTGGTGGGTCGCCCCGAGGGACTCGAGGTCGTCGGGGAGCCAGGGCTCGCCATCTAGCGACGCCAGGACGCTGGTGAGCATCCGGTGCACCATCTGCTTCTGCTGGTTGAAGCTGTATGCGCCAAAGAGCTCACGGGTGTCCGGGTGTCTCTCGAACAGGAGGGAGAACATTGATTTTCGCACTCTTGTTCGATTCTCATCGGCGCGGAGCAGGCTCTCGCGCAGGGCGGCCGTATCTTGGCTCACGGGGTTCTCCGGGCAGGGGATGAAGGGCGGTGCCCCCACAGGGCGATGCAGTTGTGGGTCGTCGGCTCCCAGGTCTCGACGTCGACGGCCACGCCACCCCAGCCAAGCTCGAGCTGGAAGCCCGACGGTGTCGTGACGTAGAACGAGACCATCTGGTCGTTGGGGTGCCGGCCCAGGGTGGTGGCGAGACATCCGGCTCTGCTCGCTCGGTCGTAGGCCCGACCCAGGTCGTCTAGAGACGCGACCTGGATCATCAGGTGGTGCAGTCGCTTCGGCAACGGCCCACCGACGGCGATGCTGTGGTGGCGGGAGTTGACGCCAAAGAATGCGAGATCGACTTCGTAGGCGCCGAGGGTCGCGACGATCCGGTCCCGTAGGTGCATACCCAGGACCTCGCCGTAGAAGCGCTCGCCCTCCTCGCGGCTCGGGCTGGTGACCGCGACGTGTCCCAGGCCCTGATCTCCGGTCACGAAACCCTCCCGGATCCGGCGGGACTCAAAGGGCGAGTCCGCGGGGTGCAGACCGGTGTAGAGCTCGCTGGGAATGCCGGCAGGATCGGTGAAACGGAAGAGCTGATCGACCCCGCGAACGGTGGCCAGCTGTGCATCCTCGATGGCGTCGAGTCCCTCGATGGTGCCTCTCCAGCCGAGGAAGGCCAGGTCGTCGGCGGGTCCCTCGTCGATCCACAGTCGATAGGGCTGGTCGTCCAGGCGGATCCGCAGACCGTCTTCACCGATGACCTGGGCACCTAGCACCCGGAGTGCGAAGTCCCGCCATGCGGCGAGATCGCGGACTTCGAGGCCGAGATATCCGAGCTCGCGGATGCCGTCTGTCACAGGAAGAGGTCGGTGTTTTCGACGCCCAGGAGCACTCCACCGAGGTTGCGACCGGGTCCCTCCGGTTTGTTGGCGAAGTGGGCGCGAATGGCGTGGGCGTCCTGGAAGAAGCGCTGCAGATCGCCGCCGACGAAGATCGAGCGGCCGCCGGACGCGGTGAACAGCCGGTCCACCGCGTCCGCACAGCGCTCGACGGCTCGGGCCGATTCGTAGCGGAACTGAGCCCGGCGCTCGACCGCAAGGGAGTCGCCGACGTCGGCGGCAGCCCACAGCTCAGCCATGTTTCGATGGAGCACGAGCTTGACCTCGTCCAGTGTCGCCCTCGCGTCGGCGCACACCATCTGGCTGACCGGATCGAGCTTGACGGCACCCCCTGAAGACGCGGCGACCTTCTGTCTGGCCACGTGCAGATACGCGTCCAGGGCGCCCTGAAGCACGCCGATGATGCTGGTGGAGACCGAGCGCACGAAGATCTGTCCGAAGGGGAGCCGAAAGAGCGTGCTGTCGTTGTCGTCGAGGCCCGGGCTCCTGCCGGTGAAGCCGTCGACGAGCTTGTGTGTGCGGTGTTCGGGCACGAAGGCGCCGGGCACGACGATGTCCTTGCTGCCAGTGCCCTCCAGTCCGACGACGTGCCAGTTGTCCTCGATCTGCCAGTCCTCTCTCGGCAGCAGGAACGTGCGCATCTGCGGCGCGTCGTGGCCGTTTCCGGGGGGCACCATCCCCCCGAGGAAGATCCATTGGCTGTGGTCGCATCCGCTCGAGAAGGACCATCTTCCCGATACCCGATACCCCCCTTCAGCCCTCTCGATTACTCCAGTTGGAGCGTATGAGCTGGCGATGCGAGCTCCTTGGTTCTCGCCCCAGACGTCGCGCTGCGCGTGCTCGGGAAACAGGGCCAGCTGCCAGGCATGCACCGCGAGCACGGACATCACCCAGGCCGTAGACGGACACGCTGTCGCCAGCGCGATCTGCACGTCGAAGAAGGTCTGTGGATGGACCTCCATGCCTCCCTGGGAGGCCGGCTGGAGCATGCGGAAGAAGCCGGCGTCCTCGAGATCCGCGATGGTCTCGTTCGGGATCTTTCGCAGCTCTCGCATCAGGGGGATCCGGGCGCGGAGGGTGGGCCCCAGGGCTTCGGCGCGGGCAACCAGTCGCGACTCAGGCATGGGCTGCCTCCGCTTTTTTGCGCGGCTCGTAGAACTGGCCATACCAGCGTCGGAGCTTGATGATCGCGCCGTCGCCGTCACAGAGGATCGGGGTGTCTCGGAACTGCATGTTCTCCCAGATCTCGATGTCCTGGAAGAACCCGCCGCGGAGGTTCTCGATGTATTGGTCGATGAAGCTCTCTTCGCGGCCCGACCCATCGCGCTTCAGGCTCACCGCGAAGCGGAGGTCGAGCTCATTGGGGCCAATGGGTGTGTGGGCGTTGATGAGACGGCTGCTCAGGAGCCCGTCCATCTTCGTCACCTGGTAGGCGGGCCCGTGGTACGTCGCCCGGAGGCTATAGCGGTCCTTGCCGCCACCCAGTGGATACGCGATGCCGCTGTTGATCTGAGTGGCAGTGTGCCGGTCGAAGACATTCGAGATCTCGGAGACGTGGGTTCCGTGCACCGGGATGAAGTGTCCTACGTCGACGACGTTCTCGACGATCTCCCGAGGGTGGGTTTTGATGCGGACCTGCCCGTGGTTCCAGGGCGTCCACTCGTCGCCATCGTGGCCATTCAGAATCGGAATCTCCCAGTCGGGGGCTCCCCTTTCCCGGTCGTGCCAGACGTAGATCATGCCGTTGCGCTCTCGAACCGGCCAGCATGGGACCTGCGCCCGCTTCGGGATCTTCATCGCGTAGGGGATCTCGACGCACTGACCATCTCCGTCGAAGGACCAGGCGTGGAAGGGGCAGCGGATTTGCTCGCCCTCGACCCGGCCACCGTGGCCCAGGTGAGCCCCCATGTGCGGGCAGTGGGCGTCGAGTACCTTCGGCTGGCCCGCTGCAGTGCGGAACAACACCAGCTCTTTGCCGAAATAGGTCAGCGGTTTGACCTGCCCGCACTCCAGCTCGTCGCTGAAGGACACAACGAACCAACCACGGGCGAACCCCTCGAAATCGTATCGACCCACGTCGAACTCCTACTTGCTGGCGCGACGGCGGTGGGGCATGGCGCGTCCGTGGAACGCCTCGTAGGCCTGCTCCCGATACCACTCCGGGAAGAACTGCTTGCACCATCTCCGGAACAGTCCGATGGGCCCGTCTCCGTCGCAGAGCAGGGGCGGGTCGATGTAGACCTTGTGCTCCCACACGGGACGGTCTTCCTCGAGCTGCTTGGAGATCTCCGCCACGAAGGCCTTTCCGACCCCGGCCGTGATCTGGCGCCCGCCGATCTTCTTCACCATGAAGGAGAAGCGCACATCCACGAACTCGTCGTCTACGGGTGCGACTGCGCCGATGAGGAGGGTGTGGACCAGGCCGGTGAAGCGGTTGACCGAGAAGCCAAAGCCGTGGGCGACGGCCTCGATCTGGCCCTCGACATCCCCAGAAGGCGTGCCCATCAGGGTGTTGGCCTTCATGTGCAGGATGTGGCCGCGCTCTTCGACGACCGCGTCGGGGAAGTTCAGGGTTCCGTGCAGGTATCTGAAGTGGGCGAGATCCACCATGTTCTCGGCCATCTCCTGGTTGTGGGTCCGGAACCTCCACTTGCGATGCACCGGTTCGCTCCACTCGTCACTGGAGAACTCCGGGAGTACCGGGACCTCCCACATCGGCGCGCGCCCGTCGATGTCGTGCCAGACCATGATCGCGCCGTTCACATCGTGGACCGGCCAGCAAGCCAGGCGGGCCTTTCTGGGGTTTTTCTTCGCGTAGGGGATGTCGACGAGCTCGCCTTCACCGTTGAATTTCCAGGCGTGGAAAGGGCAGATCAGCTCGCCGGCATCGACCTTGCCGCCGTGGCCGAGATGGGCACCCATGTGCGGACAGTGGGCGTCGAGGACCTTGGCCTCTCCCGCCGCGTTTCGGAAGATCACCAGGTCCTTGCCGAAGTATTCGAGTGGGTAGCTCGCGCCCGCCTCCACATCGCTCGACCACGCCACCTGGAACCAGCCGGTCGGGTATCTCGGGATGGGGAAACGAGGGCGGTTGGCGGGTACGGGCATCGGCTCTCCGGCAGAGAATAGAACGTGTTCTAGCGCTAGAACATGTTCTAGTTACATTGCGGGTCGGTCGCGTCTGTCATTTGACGGACCCGGCTGATTTCGCTCCGGAGGAGTCGCTCATGACTACACCCATCATGCTCAGAATCGACGCCTTGGGTCGGATCCAGGCCGTGGGCGAAGGCGCCGGAAATCTCCTCGGTTCCACCCTTGGCCGCCCCTGCCGCAATGTCGTCGCGGCGCGGGACCCCGGCGGTGAGCTGGTGTGCAGCCAGGCCTGCGTGCCCAGCCTGTTTGATGGCGGGACTCCGCCAGACGGCTTTGTCATGGTGCGAGGTATTCCTCACCGGATCCGCTGCAACCGGGTCGGAGACGAGGTCGTCGTGCTCCTCGAAGCTGGCCGTGTCGGCAGTGGCTACGCCGAGCCGCTCACCCCTCGCGAGTGCGAGGTCCTGGCGTCGATCGCCGAGGGCCTCACCAGCCGAGAGGTAGGTGCAGCCCTGGGAATCAGCGTGGGCACCGTGCGCACCCACACCGAGCGGGCGCGGCGAAAGCTCGGTGCCAACACCCGCGCCCAGGCCGTTTGCATCGCCACGACCCTGGGGCTGATTCCATGAATCACTCCTCGTTCTGGTCCGCCAGATCTCGACGGTCGAGCTCGGCTTGCACGATTCGCTGGAGTCGGTCCTGGTCCTCGATGGGCAGGACCTGGTCCTCGCTGTAGGTGAAGCCGGCGAAGACCTTCAGGGTCCAGTCGGTGGCGCTATCGATCCACATTGGCTCGAACTCGAGATCCCACCGAAAGATACCGGGTCCGCCGAGGGAGCTCGTGTGGCAGCAGCTGCAGGTGCATCGCTGGGCCTGTTCGGCGAGCCAGAGGTAGTCCACATCGTCGATGCGCGGGTCCGGATCGGGGGCCTCGACGTTCGCCATGTAGTAGCTGACGGTGGGAAGGCGGTTGTCGTGCTTCACGACGGCAAGGCAGGTCTCCTCTGACATCTGCTCGCCCTCGGGCAGGCACTCGCTGTGAGTGGGAAGATCGGGCGCGGTGTCGGGGTGATCTGCCCTCTCCATAGAGCAGGTCACCGCAGTGAGCGCGATTAGCATGGTCGGGGTTCGGGACATCGGTGCCTACCAAGCGTCCGGAGTCGGCGAGTCTACAGGCTGCCATCGCTGGCGGCATCGGTCATTTTACGGACGTTGCCCCAGCGTTGGTTGGCTGGTGGATTATCGAGTTTGAAAGGGAGTACCCCCGAGACGATTCGAACGTCCGGCCTACGGATTAGGAATCCGCCGCTCTATCCAACTGAGCTACGGGGGCAGGACGTCGCCAGTAACCTGCGATAGATTCTGTGGAGGAGGAAACCGTGCGCCTCGCTGCCCTGACATCCCTGGCCCTGATCGGCTGCGCCGAGGTCGAAAACAAGTTCCAGGAGACGGTCCCCGCGGGGGTGGTCGCCCAGGTCTACGCGGCCGTGGATCGCGGTGATGTCACTTACACGGGCGATGCCGACGCGGTGGACATTACCTTCGATGTCCGCTCCTGGGGCCGCGGGGGAGGCAAGGGCAAGGCCGCTTCCAACGAGGCTGCCAACGACTGGGGCGTTCAGGTTTTGGACTCCGAGCTTACCGCCTGGGGCCTGTCGCCAAAAAAGACCGCTGGCGTGGACTTCGGTTTCGCGGGCCCGGAGATCATGGACGTGGAGATCGTCACTCTCGAGGGCGATGCTGAGCTCTACGGTGTGGACGGCGCCCATATCGTAACGGCTGATTCAGTCGTTGGGACCGCAATTTCGGGCAGCGCCGACCTGTACGCTTCCCGCGGCGGGGTAACCGTCGAGCTGTATCCGGACTTCGGCTCGCTCATCGTTCTCGAGGCGGTCGATGGGGACATCGTCCTGGGCTTGCCGTTCGGTCTCCAGTACGACATCGAAGTCCTCGGCGACTGGGACTATCCGATGGATGTAGAGGATCTCGGCTTCGATGCAGCGATTATCGAGCCGGGCTACTTCGCCTCACAGACGGGAGGCGGCAACGTGGTCGTGCAGGTCTATGTAGACGGTGGCGGCTTCTACCTGTACGAATCGCCGCCCCTCTAGATGCCCGCGTCGACGGCCCGCTACCGCTTCGAATTCCGGCTCTTCGACTGGGCCGAGGAGACATCGCGCGCGCTGACCGGCTCCCGGAGGGCCTTCTTCGTTGGATTTCGCGACGACGGCAGCCCGCGCCGGATGTACTTCGCCAACAGCGGAATGCCCTTCGATGGGGACCGAAAGGCCCAGCTGGCCGAGACACACACCAACTGGTTTCTCTACAGCCCCTATGACGTCGCCGGGACTGGCTATCTGGAGTGGCTCGGTCTTCCCCGACGGGCTGCCGAGATCTGGCTGAAGCGACGGCTCGAGGCGACCGACTTCCTCGATGTGAGGAGCACGAACGCACGCGATGGGTGGCCCGACAACTGGCGGGTGATCGTCGGCTAGAAGCCGGTGAACGTCCTGTTCATCACCATCGAGTCGTACTCCTCCTGGAAGAAGGCGTTCGAGTCGTATTGGACCTGCACTCGCGATGTGCCCTCACACAAACTGACGAGTGCAAGGAGGCTTTCGCGCTCTCGGAATCCGCCAGATGCCGCGGACCGGCCGGACCAGAGCTTATCGGTCACGCCCTGCACCTCCGGATTCGAGGCCAACCAGGTGACGGACTCGGCCGCCTTGGCCACATCGACTCCCAGCCAGCGATCCTGTGCCCGAAGGTAGGTGCCCTGAATGCCGCCGAGCTCGTCGAACCGATCGGACTGGTATGGACCGGGGTCCACCGCGTTCACCGTTACGGTCGAGCCGTCCAGTCCAGCGGCCCAGGCCCAGCTGAGCATCTGTTGGGCTTGTGCGCAGGCATAGAAGGCCTTCGGTGAGGACCAGGTGCGCTTCGAGAACTGACAATCGGTCAGATCGAGGCCCCCCGCATGGCGCGAAACGACGTTGACGATTCGCGCTGGACGGCAGTAGCGCAGCATCGGCATGATTCGGGCGGTGAGTTGATAGACACCGAGCACGTTTGTCGCCCACATGCGTTCGATGTTGTCCGTTGTTTCCTCGCGAGAAGTGCACACCAATTGACTTTGATTGATGAGCACATGAAGGCTCTCGTACTTCTGCTTGAAGTTGTGCGCGAACGCGCGGATGCTCGATCTCTGAGAGAGGTCGAGGACCTCGGCCGCCATGGATTCGTTGCCGGTCTCTTCGATCAGTTTCGTCAACAACGCCTGTCCAGCGTCGGCATTTGGATGCGTGAAAATGACGCTAGCACCTTGCTCAGCGAGCTGTTTGCAGACCTCTACACCGAGGGGTTGGTCTGCTCCAGCTACCAGACAAATGCGACCGGTCATGGGGAGGTTTGCTTCGATTCTCGGTGCTTCCTCTAGTCGTCATCTAAAGCTTATCATGGGTGTAAAGCGATCATCGGCCTGCAGACCCCGATGCCTGGCTGTTTCGCGCGCGATATCAGAGCAATGTGATGGAGTTCTGCAGCCCATTCGATGAGGCGCTGGCGCGGTCCGGCCCGGCGTCGATTTTCCTGGTCGACCGCGCGGGCGCAATGCGTTTCCACAGCACCTGGACTCGCGATGCATGGGGGCGCGCACCCGGTCCGCACAGATCCGGATGGTGCTGGGTCCTCCTGCGCGATCGCGCCTCGGGATACGTTCAGTTGGTGCTCGTTACTTCACCAACCCTGATGACCGCCCACCCAAGAGCGGACCTGCGGATCTTCGAATCCCGCGATGAGGCCGCCGCCGCCCGGGCTGCGTTCGGCACGCCCCCGGTCTCCATGGACGCCTGGTGATCGGCGCCCTCCTGAGCACAATGCTCGCCTTCGCGCAGGGGGAAGAGGCGGTCGAAGAACAGGCGGAACGGGACGCCGCGATCGAGGTGGTGGTCTATGGAGAGATGCTGGTCGAGCAGGCTCGGCAACAACTCGAGAAGGACCTCGCTGAAGCTGGGTACAAGAAGGGCAAGGTGAAGGACGACCGCGTCATCTACCGCCACGACAGCGTCTGGAAGGGCGAGGTCCACGTTTACGACGATGGGTGGTACCGAACCAAGCGGCAGAAGGTGAAGTTCGAGGCGATCGAGGTTCCCTGGGCGGAGAAGGGCAGTCCTCTCGCAGTAGCGGGGTGTGTGATCTACTCGCCGATGTGCTTCCGACCCGGTGGTGCGCTGATCGGCCAGCGAAAGTTCAGATCTCACGAGACCCGCGTCGTACAACACATCAACCACGACGCTGAAGAATGGGCCGAGCGCATCTCCGACCTCGCGGTGGATCGAAAGGTCGAGCACCTACCCGCGAGGCTCGAGGATCTGTGGGCGAACGGCACCCCCCTGGAGATCGGTGGCGGAGAGCCCATCGAGACCATGGGGGCGCGGCGCCAGGCCATCTTCGAGTTCTGGGATTCCCGCACGGACACCCCATGGGGCGAGGTCGTTCGCCGAGCGGTCGAGGCCTTCTGTCGGGGTGTCGTCCAGCACAGCGAAGACCCGTTCACCGATGCCGAGATCGCGGCCTTCAACGATCGCCGCCACGCAATAAGGCCGTTCTCCCTGGAAAAGCCGATTGCCGGCAACTAGCCCGGTCCGGGCGCTGTGGGTTCTGTCGCGCCCCCGGCTGCTGCCGTATGTCCTGGTGTTGGTGGCCGTCGGGAGCGCCTGGGCGCATTGGGATCGCGCACTGACCCTTCGAAACGGCGCGGCACTTCTCGGGGTGCTGGCGGCGTGGGCGCTACTGCACGCCGGCACCTTGTGGCTCAATGCAGCTGTCGATCGAGACGACGGCGAGATCCTCTTCGGTGAATCGGTGGAGCCGCCCGCCGGAATCGTGCCCAGCGCCTATCTCGCCCTGACCCTCTCAGTTTTGATCGCGTCGTGGGCGCATCCCGTCGCAGGACTCGCCTGTGGCCTCTGCGCAGCGATGGCGGTGGCCTATTCACATCCCAGATCCCTGTGGAAGGGCCACCCGTTCGGCGGCCCGTTCGTGAATCTGGTCGGCTATGGGCTCCTCAGTCCACTTGCGGGATGGGCAGTTGTCGGTGTGGCGCCTAATCCGCGAACGATCGCGGTGTGGGCGATCGGCGCATCGGGCGTCCTGGGCACGTACTTTGCCGCCCAGGCTTTTCAGCAAGAGGAGGACAGCGCGCGTGGCTATCGAACGCTGGTGGTCACGCACGGTCCGGCGGTGACGATTCGCACGGCGCGCGTTCTCATCATCGGCGCATCGACGGCGGGCATGGTGCTTGCGGCAATAGGCTGGTTCCCCCGTATCTGTCTGGTCGGTTTGCCCTTGATCTGGACGATAGACCGCTGGATGCACCACTGGTCACAACAGCCCAACGGGGGCACAGAGGCCTGGGCGCGTGGCACGGCGAAGCGGCTCATGTGGATGGGGGTTGCTGGTCTCGTCCTGGCCAGTGTGGAGTATGTACGCGCCAGCTTCGCCGGGGAGCCTGTAGCCGGGCTCGGCACCCACTCAGGACACCCTTCGGATCGCCCGCTCCTGCCGCCTGCGCAAATGCGGCTCTGGGAGTTGTCGAACAGGGTCACCGGCCACTACAATGACAACAGCGGGGGCTAAGTGAAGGATCCACAGATCCGGAACGAAGAAGATGCGAGGCGGGTGAGGACGCGGCGAGCCGATTGTCTGCGGCTGATCGCGCACGATCTCAACAACCCGTTGACCGCGATTCGAATCCTCGCGGAGATGCTGCGCGACGAATTGACTGACGTGGACATGCGACGCGACATGATCGACGTGCTCGAAGCCGCCGACCTCGCCAGCGCTATCATGGACGGTATGTCGTCGATGCTGCGCCTCGAAGGCGAAGAAGAGGAATACACCTGGTTTCCGATCGACCTGGTGACGATCATCCAACAGTCGGTCGACCGGCCGGCACTGCGCCGCCACGTCAAGCTCGATCTGCCCGGTGAGTTGCACCTCGGGGGCGATCGTCGAGCGCTCCAGCGCGCATTCACAGACATCCTGGTCAACGCCCGCCGCCTGGTCGATGGGCGCCGCATGGTGCGCCTCGAGGCCGAGCGTGACGAGAGCGGTGTTTCCATCCGCATCTACCACCCTGGACCCGGTGTACCCGTTGAGCTCCGGCCCAAGTTGCTCGAGCTCTTCGGCGCCGTCGACCTTCGTCAGAATCGCGTTCCGGTCGCCGCAGTGGGGCTGACCTACGCGCAATACGTGTTCCGGCGCCACGGTGGGGATCTCGTCGTGGTGGACGACGAGAGCGGCGGTATGGTCGTCATCGTCACCCTTAAGCACTGACGGTCGACGATCGGCGATCACACTGGTAGTCTCCGGCCATGGAAGTCTTCGAGGCCGGGGCCAGATTCGGTGGGTACACGATCGAGGGCTTGATTGCGGGCGGAGGCATGGGTCGCGTGTACGCGGCGCGTCACGAGGTGTACACCAGCGTTGTGGCCCTCAAAGTGCTCCACCCGCAGCTTCATGCTGACGATTCGTGGCGTCAGCGCTTCAACGAAGAGGGGTTGGTAGGTACGCAGCTCAAGCACCCTCACATCCTCTCGGCCCGCGAGCTCGTCGAGCATGACGGGCGCATCGCCCTCGTTCTCGATCTGGTCTCCGGCGGGCAGACGCTGGACAAGATCATCGGCCGCGAGTTCCGCGACGGTCTGCCCCTCGTTCAAGCCCTTCAGATCTTCATGACGATCTTGCAGGGCATGGACTACCTGCACACCAAAGAGATCGTGCACGGTGATATCAAACCCGAAAACGTCCTGATCGAGGGCGAATATCGGCGCCCAGACACCTGGACAGCCAAGGTCACCGACTTCGGCACAGTCGCCCTCATCGCGAACCCGGTCACGATCGACGGGCGGGCGGCGGTTGTAGCCACGCCCCGGTATGCGTCGCCAGAACACATGTACGGCGTCGATCAAATCGAGTTCCGGTCGGACATCTACAGCCTCGGCCTGATGCTCCACTTCCTGCTCACCGGCAAGCACGTCTCAGTCGCAAAGAACGTTGCCGAAGCCGCCGCCACTGTGCTCATGCCGGTACCGCTCGTGATGCTCGTCGATCAGCCCGATCCGGTGATCGAGCTCTTCAAGAAGGCCTGTTTCGTCAATCCAGATCTGCGTTTTCAGACCTGCCGCGAAATGGCGCTCGGTGTGCGTGCAGTCCTCGACAGCGTCGGTGCGGTGCTCGAGCTCGACGACATAGCGGCCGACCTGGCCACCGAGGTCGACGAAGACATGGTCGCCCTCAAAGAGAAGATGACCGCCCAACAACAGGACGAAGAAGAGCGGGCCGCGTTCACCGCCGAGACCGAGATCGATCTCGGCAATGCGGTCGGC
>Ga0315336_1001008_pt1:0-35000 | contig 61825 bp, 58 predicted proteins | sample ASW5metaG_FD_204512 | JGI IMG/M metagenome (GOLD analysis project Ga0315336, IMG submission 204512) | Ammonia-oxidizing marine archaeal communities from Monterey Bay, California, United States - ASW #5 | ecosystem: Environmental > Aquatic > Marine > Intertidal zone | place: USA...
ACCGAATGGCTGCAGATGCCGCCAAGAGTTTCACGGTTCAAACCAATCCGGTCCACGCCGTCGAAAAAGACATGAAAGCAATCTACACGGAACTATTAGGGTAAAAAATTAACCGCGGCACTTCAGCGGACTTCGTTTTAAGAAAACCTATTCTCTTTTAGAGATGGGAAATTTTACCCTCAATGAAATAATTGAGAAACTTCAACAGTCGATTATTCTCTTTTTCGCGAAGCCATAAAATCAAGAGAGAGATTCATGAGGATTGTTCGCTTCGACAAAGAGAGGGTGGGCCTCCTGGAAGACGGCAACGTCTGTGACATAAGCGAAGCGTTCTTCAATCAAAGGGAGGCATGGCCAGAAGTCCATTTTATCCGCGCCATTGATCGGTGGGAAGAGACTCTTCCCCTATTGGAATCCGTCCGGAAATCGGGAACCTATAAACCAATTGGGAAATGCCGACTCCTTGTGCCCGTACTGAACCCCACCAAGATCGTGGCGGCACCCGTGAATTACATCGCCCACAAAGAAGAAATGCTGGTGGATTATACCGTAGAAAATGCGGGATTCTTTCTCAAATCCCCAACCTCTATCGTGGGACCAGAAGACACCATCCGTCTTCCTTTTTCTGACCGCCGCCAAGACCCGGAAGTGGAACTTGCTGCGATCATTGGGCAGAGAGCACAGAAAATCCGAGCCAAAGACGCCCTTGAACATATCTTTGCCTACACTATCGCAATAGACGTCACCGTCCGCGGAAAAGAGGACCGTCCCTACCGCAAGTCGTTCGACACATTCACGCCAATCGGGCCATGGCTTGTCACACCGGACGAAATAGGCGACCCGCAAAACCTTCGACTTCGCCTGTTCGTAAATGGCGAGCTGCGTCAGGACGCTCACACTTCAGACATGGTTTTCGGAGTAGCAGAACTAATCGAACGTGCCTCATGGGCTTTCCCTTTACTTCCGGGCGATGTTCTCATGACCGGAACACCGGAAGGAGTGTCTCAGGTGTACCCAGGCGATCGGATCAAAGTGGAAATCGAAAAAATCGGTAGCTTTTCTATTCCCGTCGAAAATGCAGATTGACCTCTTTTGCAAGACATGAACCGAAAAAGCCAATTTTATTGTGGCCCACATTTTTTCGAGCTCAGGGTTTTTCTTCTATTTCTCGACCTATGTTTGGCGTCACGATGGTTCCTTCCGGAGAGAAATTAAAACCCACAATCTGAAAATTATAGGTTCCATCCCCGCCCCTGCAACAAAAATAATCATATTAAGTCAACAATTTAAAGGGGCTCTTCTTTGTTATATTTTTCTGGCATACAGATTTCCTTCAGCCGCCTACAAGCTCCGGTCGGTAGAGAATGGCCGTTAGAGGCTGCCATATTTTCTGCAATACGCTCGATTTTTCCCGTTGCCACAGTAATCGTTGAAATTGCCGAATGGGACAGCACGTACTTTAAAAGTGCTTGACTAGGAGTCTCCACGCCGTATTTTTTGAGAAAAGAAAGACTTCCTTGATGGTACGCCTCCTGCAACCTTTCCCGCACACTCGCCTTCTTGGGCTTTCGCGCAGCATCCGTAACTATGAACGGATGAAGAGGAATTCGCTCTGCCAATATATTTAAAATCGCACGTAAACCAATCACTCCAATATTCATTGTCCGGGCCAGAGGCAACATTTTTTCACAACAAACGGTCTCCGCAGTCGAATATGAAATTTGAACGATGTCATAAATTCCGGTGCGCATCGCTTTGAGGACTTCTAGATAATTATCCGGATTGCTTTCAGTCAGCCCAATGAGTCGAACTCTTCCTTGACGTTGATACATTTGAATCACTGGCGTCATTTCTTGCCAAGATTTCATGGAATGAATTTGAAGCAGATTAATTACATCGGCACGTAAAACTTCAAACGAGCGGTCAATGCTTTCACGAGCCTCTTTTTCATCTTCTGCTTTAACTTTCGTAGCGATGATTACTTTATCTCTGTACCCTTCCAATGCAAATCCCAAAACGCTCTCGGAGTCCCAGTAGCTCGGCGCTGTATCAAAAAAATTTACCCCTCTCTCAATCGCCTCGTGCACTATTCGAACACAGTGATTTTTATCTTTTTTTTGCTACGACCCGAAATGTCTGTGAGGTACCCAAATTTATTTCACTGACATTAAGACCGGTACGACCTAAGGTTCGATATTTCACTTACGCTCCTACAAAGAAAGCTGCTTTGGAAACATGATAATTTTAAATATCGCGCAATAATATTTCTATATCATCCATCTCCCCATTGTCACAAAACTATCCAGGCTATATACATGACCCATAAAGAACACTTCTACTATCTTAAAATAAACTATATTGTCACTAACAATTTATTGGTCTCCCCTGATTTTCCAAGTGACTCAATTTAAAAAGGCTACAACATAAAAAATGCTATCCTGGCACAAATTGCTTAACATGATGGTGGGGATTGTTTAACTTTCTTCTTTTATTCTTACTCCCCCATTTCCAGGAGAGCGGAATGGCCCCAAAAACCATCATTCAGAAAGACTACTTTATCGACGCCCTAGATGCGGGAATCCACCTCCATCTTCGGCAAAAGCGTCCAAAAGGAAAACGCCGCTTTGGTGGAGAAGAAACTGTTCTCCTCTGCCATGGCCGGTTGGCTCCTGGCCCGGTTGCTTTTGACCTTCCAGTTCCTGGCTACTCATGGATGGACGATATCGCCTCCCAAGGTTTCAATGTTTTTACTATGTCGATTCGAGGTTTCGGACTGTCCACTCGACCTCCGGAAATGAGCCGAGAACCAATGGGAAGACCTCCTATCGTTCGGGGAAAAACTGCACTGCGTGATATTGAGGCGGCGGTACAATTTATTTGTAATCTAAACGATATCGACAAGATTAATCTTCTTGGACGATCCTGGAGCACTACAACGACAGCTGCCTTTTCAGCTGCCAAGAGAAACCGCGTGCATCGCCTAGTCCTTTACGCCCCTTATTATGCATACGACAACCCTCATAGGGCAGCGCGGCTCGAAGACCCCAAAAAACCGGGAAAATGGGACGCGCGGAGGGGCGCATGGGGCTGGATATCCCAAAAGGATATTCAGGAGCGCTGGTGGGGACACATCCCTGGAAAAGCACATCATCGTTGGCGCAACAAGCGCCTCGTCCAAGCCTATTGGGAGGAGTATCTGAAAACTGACCCCAATTCTGTACAGCGACACCCGCCTGGGGTCCGCACTCCAAACGGTTCGCTGGCCGATTTGTACGATCGCGTACGCAATAAACCACTCTATGATGCCTCCCGGATTCGATGTCCCGTACTTCTTATCTTTGGAGACCATGACGGAGCCGCAAACGAAGCCGAAGCATGGGGTCTATTTCAGCGCCTCACCACCAGCCCCGGCAAGCGTTACATCGTGATGGGTGAAGGCACGCATTTTATGGAATTCGAGCACCGGCGCAAAGAATTTTTGCGCGAAGTGCAGAATTTTTTAGAGGGATAACACAGGAGCCATCCATAAATTAATTCTTCAATTCAGCGGATAATTTTCTTGAATATGAAAGGTTGTGATAATTGAAAGCGATGCGTGTACATGCATACAGCGACACACTAAAAGAGCCTCTAAGCCTCGAGGAGATCCCTGAACCAGTTCTGGGCCCCGGCGAAGTCCTTGTCCAGGTAAGGGCCATCGGCGTAAATCCGGTCGATCTTTCCATCAGACGTGGACTTCAAAACTACGTGAGCCACCTTGAACTGCCCCACTTACTCGGTAGCGAGGTATCGGGAGAAATCATAGACTGGGGAAATAATGTCACAGGCTTCAAGAAAGGCCAGCGCGTATTTTCGTATTGCTCGAGCCGAAACGCCTATGCGGAATATGTGGCTGTCCGGGCAGATTATGTCTCGCCTCTCCCAGAGGACATCAGTTTCTCCCAGGGCGCAGCTCTATCAGTGGCCTTTCAAACTGCATGGCATGCTCTCGTCATTCAAGCCAAAACCACCCCAGGAGAAACTGTACTCGTTCACGGCGGAGCAGGGGGTGTGGGCATCGCGTCAATTCAATTGGCCAAGGCCATCGGCTGCCGCGTACTGACAACAGTAAGCTCTAATGAAAAAGCCACTTTTTGCAACTCGCTTGGTGCTGACAAAACGATTAACTATCGAGAAGAAAATTTTTCCGAGCGGTGCGTCGCATTAACAAAAGGTCGCGGCGTGGATGTTATAGTTGAGCTGGCCGCATGTGATAATTTCGATAACGATCTAGATGCTATCTCCACAGGAGGCCGTATCGTTTTGGTTGGGATGGGAACTGGAAAAGGGCCGATGTCTTCTTTCCGAGTACCTGGCGTTTTAAGCAAAAACGCCATCGTATATGGGATCTCTGCAAAAAATTTGGGCCCCGTGATTACAGATATCAATCGCCTCTTGGGGCAAATGTGGAAACTCCACAAATTTCAAGTTCCTGTGGATAAGGAGATGGGTCTTGAACGTGCAGACGAATGTCATGAAATCCTCCAAAGCGGGAAATTTCTTGGCAAACTGGTTTTGACTATATAGTTCTGCACACTGTGGCCAAAGAGCCAGACTGAATGAATGTTTCTTTTAATACCAATCTTATTTGGATTCAATCCGCCTCTCGAGAATTACGGCGAACACCACAAATTGGAGACAGGCCTGGCAAGATTTTTTTCTTTCCTCGAATACTGGAAGATGTAAAGTTTTACTTCGACTTCGCTCCGGCGAATCACCATCAATCCATAAAGGTAGAAAAGATGGCCAAAAAAATAGCAGTACTCGGCGCCGGCGCGATCGGTAGTAGTGTGGGGGCTGACCTCACCGACGCGAAGTATGACGTGACCATAATCGATCAATGGCCCCAGCAGGTCGATGCAATGAAGGCAGACGGACTACACATTGAAATGACGGACTTAGACCTAAAAATTCCCGTTCAGGCATGTCATTTGTGTGAGCTGGCTTCGCTCAAATCAGAGTTCGATATCGTATTTCTAGCTGTTAAGTCCTACGACAGCCGCTGGATGACCGAGCTCATTAAACCTTATCTTAAGAGTGGGGGAGTTCTAGCTGGTCTGCAGAACAGTCTCAACGATGACTCAATTGCATCTATCATCGGCCGTGAGCGTACGGTGGGATGCGTAATCGAACTCTCTGCGGAGATATTTACGCCCGCTGTCGTCCAGCGTAATACCACTCGTGCTGGGACATGGTTCGCAGTCGGCGAACTCGACGGTTCGATCACTCCACGCTTAAAGGAGATTCAATCCATTTTAAGCCATGTGGCAAAAGTAGACCTGACCAGTAACATCTACGGTGCGAAATGGACCAAGCTCACCATCAATTCAATGACAATGGGACCGTTCGGCTTGTTTGGGCTCCGAGCCGCAGAAGCTCTAAAGCTCCAGGGAATGCTCGAAATTTCGGTGGAAATAGGCAAGGAGGCACTTGCTGTAGGCACGGCCCTTGGCTACCAGATAGAGCCAGTGTTTGGTCTGGGAGAGGACGATTTTGCCGGATCGGACGATCAAGTTCTCGTGACCGCCATGGAGACACTTCAGCGCCACACAGGACCCCGCTCACGTACAGCTCCCATTCAAGACAGTTTGAAAGGACGCAGAAATGAGCTGGACTTCATAAATGGGTTGGTGGCGGACAAGGGCAAGGAAACCGGCGTGCCAACACCTTACAACGACGCCGTGAGCATGATTGCCCGTCAAATTAACAAAGGAGAGCTCCCGATGGCCCCCTCAAACTTCGAGATACTAAAGGCCAAAGTAACATCCTAATTCTGAACCATCTCCGTCTTCCGATGCGATCATTACAAGGTGTAACCATTTTCCCATAGTAAGAATATCTACCTATTCTTCACAGAGGGTTCATGCCCTGACTCAGTCTGTTCGATAACGAATCGAGACCATCTTGCTCGCGTTGTTCCACCCAGGAACAACCATAGAATGCGGCCCGGGCCGACCACCTGCGACGAGGAGGATGATATCCCTGGGATCATGAATCATGGGGACGAGGCATTCGTCATCGCTTCGATCCACCCAATCGGGCCAACCAACAGGAGCAGATTCATGATATCTCCCTCCTTTTTTTAGTTGGCCAACCGGCAAGCGCGCCAGCTCATGGAGACGCAGCTTCACGTCCTGGCGAGAGAATCCTCCTCTACGCATAATTTCCGCGTGATCGGGCCCCATCGCGATGACCATATGCTGCCGTAAATAAGCATGCGTAGAACCCATAGTACTCATAACGGAGGCGATCATTGCGAGCACTCCTTCGGGTTCGGAACTCGCATCATCGAAAGCACGGTGAGGACCTTCTGCGGGAAAAACTGTGACTACATCTTCACCCGAATCGAAATTAAAGTCTGATGAAAGAGAAGGCCAGGGACTTTCTTCTTCATTTTCGCGAATACAAAAACTGATCTTAGCCGGACTGCCAAAACAACTCATATCAGAGACCCCCGGAATCCCGCCTCCAAGGTTCATCATCATCAACCGCAACGTGCGCCCAATTGTGAGGTTGACCCGGAAGCCGGGTCCCATGCATCCAGAACCACCATGAATTCCGATTTTTCTGGAAAAAGGTCCGTTAAAAATTACCATGGGACCACCTGGCCCCATGGTGCCTTGGAGACCGTTCAGATTAAATTCTTCAATAAGAATTGCTTCTAGAGCTCCCAGAATTGCAGGCAAATATTCGGGTCTCGCCCCTGCCATGACGGCATGAATTGCCGCTTGCTCGATCGTCGCTACGTAACCAGCGGGGGGGAAAGATCCTAAATGTTCGTCTGGCGGGCGCTTCGTTCCCTTTAGCATCCTTGAAATTCGTTCTTGGGTCGGAGGCACCACAGGCAGTCCGTCGGACCAGCTCTTATCAAAGAAGAATTCGAACGGATCTTTTGTCTCACTCATCTTATTTCTACCTCACATTATTTTAATAAAGAATTGCAAATGGTTTCGCATATACTTTCGGCAACTATAAACTAGCGAAATTCTTTTAGGGCAATCCGCCCATTAGCTTTGTTGCGGCCGATGAAGTGTCCAAATCCCGGCTTTTTCTCAAGAACCCCATCGCGCATCGCTATCTCGCCTCGAACTAAGGTCATCTCAATTTTACCTTGGAGCGTCCAGCCCTCAAGAAGAGAATAGTCGGAATTTGTATGTTGATCCTTTCCACGGACCACTATTTTTCCCTTTGGATCGATGACAACAAGGTCAGCATCCGCACCCAGATGCAGATTTCCTTTGCGAGGGTGAAGGCCCAGAACTCGAGCAGGGAATTCACTTGTGACCTGAGCAAGCCGATCCAGGGAGATGCGTCCTTTGACAACACCTTCGCTGTAAAGAGCTGGAAGAAGTGTCTCGATACCGGGAGCTCCAAAAGGAGAATCGACGAAGGATACTTCTTCTTTTTGGGTCTGGGTGTAGGGAGCGTGATCACTTCCGATAAGATCGATGCAGCCTTCCCGAATTCCCTCCCATAGAGAATCAATGTTCGGTTGAGAACGGAGAGGAGGCGCCACTTTTGCAATTGCACCCCGTTCGACCACGGTGGCATCGGTTAGAGTAAGGTATTGGGGGCAGGTCTCGGCGATGAGGTTCCCGCCCTCAGCCTGAGCGCGCTTAACTTCGGCCATGGCAGCCGCCGATGTCACATGGACAATATAGAGTGGGCACTTGGCCAAGGCTGCCAGGTGGGCAGATCGGGCTACAGCTTCTGCCTCGATCTCCGGGGGGCGTGAACACCGGAGGTACTCTGCCCCATCAATCCCCTCAGCCAAGGCTTTGTCCTCAAGATAATCGACCACAGGTCCGTTTTCAGCATGAACTAAAACGATGCCACCGCATCCTGCCGCATGCTCCATAGCAGCAAAGGTGTATTCATCTGGTATACACCGCCCACGGCCCCGTTTGCGGTAGCCCATCATAACCTTGAACGACGTGATGCCGGCGTCCACGGCCTTAGGGATTTCGGCTAGATAATCAAAACTTTCAAAGATCCAAGCGTGGAGCGAAAAATCTGCAATACATCCCGCCTCACCTTCCTCACGGCAGCGGCGTAGAGTGCCTAGCATGGATTCATCTTCTTCACCTGTGGCAAAGGCGACTAGAGTTGTAACACCGCCATAAACGCCGCTGCGAGAAACATCGCCTAGGGTGTCACATTGAGATGAGAAAGTTCGAAAGTGAACATGAGGATCGACTACACCGGGGAGGATGAATTTTCCCGTCAAGTCCATTATCTCTCCCGCAGGGGGAGCTTCTTCGGCCGTGCCAACCCAGGAAACTTTGCCATCCTGAATGCCGAGAGCGGGAGAGCGTTCGCCCTCACCGAGGACAAAGGTACCACCAGTTAGGAGTCGGTCCAGAGGACGATTCCCGGGGCCTTGAGCCTTCATGCGCACTCCTTCATTGAAGTCATCGTATGAACTCCTACTCGGAAGAATCACCAGAATTATATGGGATAAAAGCCAAGGAAAAAACACCAAACTTAGAAATACGCAATGGGCCTGCCACTCGATAGAAAATGCATGCTCTGCGGAAGATTTGCTAGTGGAAAGGGGAGTATTCTTGGCGAAATTTTTTATTTACTAGGATATTATACTACTCAAATTCTTGCCAAAGGATTTAGAGAAACACGGTCACAGTAACCTTCTGAAATTTAATGGAGATTTTTGGGGATTTATGGAAACCGGGAACAACTACTATCGGCAAATAAAGGGAAATCATGTTTGGAAAATCGAATTGAACGTCTTATTAAGGGAAATGCGAACCTTCTTGAATGGTATTTCGAACAGGGATTTACGGACGGGCTACCCGTAACGCCGCCTACACCAAAAAAAATGGAGCCATGGTGACTACAGTCCAATTTTGCCCGAAGTGCGAAGATCATTTAACCGGCTTTTTGCTGTCTCAATTAAGAGGACATGCCAAGTGCACTAAAAGAAGTTTTTTCGATTCGAGGAGAAAACCATGAATTTCGAAGATGCCCGACCTTTTTTTGAGCACAACCATCGCGGCGTGGTTACCACAAACCGGAGCGGTGGCACAGCACACTCCAGTATTATCGTGTGCGGCGCATTGCAGGGACAGGTAGCTTTCGCCTCCGTTCACCCTAATTCGGTCAAGGTGCGTAACTTACGATCCGACCCCCGATGTACAATTTTAGCTGTAACGAGTGACTGGCGCAGCTTTGTCACCGTCGAAGGTGAGGCCAGTTTGTATGACTACGACAATACAGAATTTGAAGAAATTCAGATGCTTCTTCGCGATATCTTCCGAGCCAGCGGGGACAAGGATCACCCCAATTGGGATGAATACGACCAAGCAATGCAAGATCAAAAGGCTGTTGCTGTGCTGGTCCTCCCTAAAAAAGTGTATGGGCTTCTGCGTTAGGCGATCACTGTAATAATATATGGTATTGTAAACAAATCAATAATTATGCTGAAGTTATGAACGAAAGAAAAGATTTAAGGAATTAATATAGGTGAATGACAACGATACCCGCAAAGCATTTTCCATTTGCGCCCCGCACTGCGGCAATTTTCCGTGCAGCTTTATAGTTGAGACAAAAGGAAAGGACATCGTCTCATTTAAGGCCAATGAGGCCATGCGGATCAAGCCATGTATTAAAGGATTTCAAATCCCTGACCGCTACAATCACCCCGATCGGCTCCTCTACCCCATGAAGCGGGTCGGGAAAAAAGGCTCTGGCCCCGGTGGCGCAAACCGCTTCGAACGCACTTCGTGGGATGAAGCTCTCGATTTGGTGGCCCAAGGCCTCGAGAACGCAAAGGCAAAGGGCGGAAATGAATCCGTCATGATGTATCACTATGCCGCCCAGCACACTATGCCAGGTGGCCAAGACGGAAACCCAGGTACCATCATGCGGCTACTTAACATTTGGGGCGGCGCCATCCAGCCCTATATGCGGGGGAGCCTTTGCTGGAAAGCATTTCTCGGTGGAAGCACGGATGTATTCGGCCACTGGCAAATTCGGAACCGGCCGAATGCAGAATGCGATTGGATTATCATTTGGGGAAACAACCCTGTCGAGACTGGCTACCGAGGTCTCATGCAGTCTCTTCAGGAAGCCAAGCGCGACGGTACGCGCTTCATCGTAGTCGATCCGATGCGCACCCGATCGGTAAACCGATTTGCCGAACGCCACGTATCCATCCGTCCATCCACCGACACTGCTCTCGCCTTGGCTGCCCTCCGCCTCATGCTAGCCGAAGGCGCCACCGATGAGGATTTTTTGCGAAATAAGACAAACGCCCCTTTCCTCGTTAGCGAAGAAGATGGGACTTTTTTCACCGCGACGGACGGCACACCCCTCGCCTGGGACGATGTTGCTTGTGAAGTTCGTCCCGTCGGAATCTGCGAACGCCCTGCCCTAAAAGGAAAGTTCGAGGTCGGAGGCAAAGTATATCGGACAGCATTCGATTATTTACGTGCGGCGGCCGATCCCTGGACACCCACAAGTGCGGCAAAAGAATGTGGTGTCAGCGAAAAGGATGTCCTCGCCATCGCTAATGCCCTTCGAAAGGGAAAAGTGGTTGTCTATTACGGAGCTTATCAGCGCACTGTCCAAGGCGAGCAGGCCGTACGTGCACTGCATATCCTAAACCTCGTGACGGGTGGCTTCGGCGGCGTCCTACGCCATGGGGGCGCAAGCGAGGGCTACCAGCTGCCACGCGCCACTGACACCGGCCTCGGCGAGGTAATGGTCTCTCGATGGGGTATTCCCAATCCTGTCCAGCGAACCGTACCCGTTGGCCAAATCGCGGAGGCTATTCTAAACCCTGACTCTCACGGCGGACCGATTCATGCGGGGCTTATAATGTGGGGCAATCCAGTCGGCCAAGCGGGAGACACCCACAAAACCGAACGCGCACTGCAAACACTGGATTTTTGCGCCGTCTCCGACATCTTCATGACACCCACATCAAAATGCGCCGACGTGGTGCTCCCGGCTTCGACATGGCTTGAACGCTGCGCCATCACGGAAGGCGTCGAAACAGGGGCTACATTTTACCACCTGATCCCCGAAATCGCTCCACGGCACATTGTCATGTACTCAAGCGGGATGATGCCCCAGCGCGGGGAGTCATTGGATGACTTCGAGATCGTCTGCCGTCTGGCGAAGAAAATGGGCTACAAAAGCTACTTCCCGTGGAAGAGTTCACGCGAATGGATCGAAGAACTCGTGGCTGCAGCACAACAGGACAAGCGGTTTCCTTGGTTCCAAAATCTGACGATGGAAGAACTCGAAACCAAAGGAATGATGACCCTCGACATCCCAGAACCCGAAAATTCCTGGGAACTGCAAACACCCCAGGGACGAGCCCAACTCTACTTCGAGGGCAAAATTACACCCGTTCCCACATACACACAGCCAGAAGAAGTCACGCAAAAGGGCGGGCGAAAACCACTCCAACTCATCACACCAAAGACCTATTTTCGGGCAAGTTCAACCTTCAACAACGCAGAGAAACTCTTGCGTGGAAACTGGAATGTTGCCACGCTAAATCCCTCTGATGCCATCACACGCGAAATTTCGGAGGGCGACAAAATCCGTATCTATAACGGCTATGGTGAGACTGCCTGCTGCGCAAAGGTGAGCGAAGATATCCGTCCTGGCGTAGTCCACATCCCAGCAGGAGGTCTGCCCGAGCAAGGAGCCGCAAATCAACTCACCGGTGATACACTCTCCGAGTACGAAAACGCCACCCAGAATAGCTATTCTGTAGAGGTAGAAAAAGCAGGGGGATCGAGCCTATAAACTATTTCATGCACTTCCTTTTCGTTTGGCATTAATATCCAATAATCATATTATTGACGAATTAAATAATTCAAGAATACAGCTTCGGCCTTCAGATGTGACTCATTCAAATGGATAATTATATCGAACTAAATAGATATCTAGTGAGCCTACAGAAGAAGATGGGGAGACCATCCAAGGGACAACAAAAGCATATGTAAAGACTTGTCAGTAGTGGTAAGAGGATTTCCCGAACCCCTGGAAAGGCTCCCATATATCAGATTTCGAGTCTGCAGCCTTAAACAGGAGTCGTACGCCTACCAGATAGATGTAAACCCTAAATTACAGATTCAGGCACGAGTCGTCCGAGAGAACCGAATGACCTCCATTATCTCCTCGGGCCTTCTGGGTCATCAGCATCGAGGCCCAGAGCGATGTTAAGCCGGTTACTCATATTCCGGTAGGCGACCGAACCTATAATGTCAAGAACGTTTTCGTCAGTAAATCCCACTTCGCGCAGTGCGTTCAGATCATCTTCTGTCAGGGTGCAGCAATCGAACGTCATCTTTTCAGTGAAGGCAAGCATCGCCTTGTCCGCCTCATCGAGCGCGGGCGAATTGTCCCGATCCATGATTACAGTAGCGACGTCCGAGATACTGATTTCATCTTCGCTTTCGGCACGGAAAGCTTGGCTGTGGTTCATCGTTCACCCGTAGAACCCACCGATGGTAGCCACATAATAAGAAATTAACTCTTCGCGCCGCTTACCAAGAGTGGAGTTACCACCGTGCACGGCCATATTCATGGTCTGCCGGCTGTGGAGGATGCGAGGCCGGCGTGCCATTGTGAGGAGAATCTTAGGGACCGCGCCTCGCTTGGCGCGGATTTCTTCAAGTATCCCCTTAGCGGGCTCTTCGACTTCATTCAAGCGAATGGGATCTATCCACACAATGCTATCCTCCCGATCGCCGTCTGTAACCCAACGAAGACGATTCTGAATTATTCGAGAACTTCCAGAAACAGGCGTTTCATGTCCTCTTGAGTAGCATGGACGGGATTCGCGTGAACCTGGTGGGTTTTGGCGGTATCTTTTGCCATGAGGTCCAAGTTTTCATTAACAACATCCGCTTCCCGCAGCATATTAGGGTTACCGATTTCATGCTCAAGTCTGCGTATCGCTTCTATGGTAATAGAAGCGGATTAAGGGTGGGCCTGGATTGTTGTTTTTCCCCCGTTAAAGACGATGGCGAGAGTGGTCTTGGTGGTGTCCATCGTACTTCCACCACCCACGGCGATAAAGCTGTCGCAGCCCTTTTCCGAAAAATAATTGATTGCTGTTTGGCGGTGGAGTGAGTCTACAGCAAACCCGTCTCACCCAAATTCCCTGTTTAACAGAGAAAATACAGGGAATTTTTCCAGTTTTGAGGACCAAAATCGCCAAAATACCCCGGATTTGCCCGTAATTAAAGGGTTTCAGGAATTTGCCCTTGAAAATGGAACAGGGAATTTCAAGGAAGTAACAGGGAACAACAAAAAATTATCAGGGAATTCGAATTGATTAGATCCTGTCTACTCACAAATAAGAATTCGCCATGCACAGGCCCAATATAATATTCGCTGGACCAGGACACCTATTGCTATTTGATTGCTAATTTGCCAAGCAAATCGTCAAATATTTTATTTTACGGGGGATCCAATTATTGCGCAGCACAGTCCAAGATTGCGACCCGCCCGCCCGCTTCGGCACGGATTTCGCTCACTTTGATCTCGACGCGCACAGCGTCACCCGGAAAAATCGGCTTGACGAAGGCGACATCTATCTCCCCGCCCGAAAGGAACCCGGCGCCGAAAATATCGACAAGGCGCTCTGAGATGAACGAAACCGCGTGGCGGCCGGTGGCGACGGCGCGGGGGAGACCGGCCCGGCGGGCAGTCTCGTCGTCGGTATGAATGTTCAGCGTGTCTTTTCCTCCGGTGACGTAGCGATTATACGTTCGAATCTCCTCCCGACCCAGTTCATGGACGGTTCCAGGAATTTTATCGCCGGCCATCAAATCCTCGGGATTAGGCAGTTTTTCGCTCATTTCCCCCCCTCGTGCGCCCGCGTGAGGCTCACCACCGATGTGTGCAGGTCGGTGGCGACAGGGTCGCCTTCTTCTCCGGCTACTGTCATCTCCCACACCACCCAACCCTTGTCGCGCTTGACGTAGCGATCCTTGAAGACGACCCGCTGATGGACCCGCTCGCCCACGCGAACGGGCCGGTGGAACTGGTAGCCGGCCCGGGCGTGGATAGTCCCGAAGCGCTAAAAATTTTCACCGATGATTTGGAGAACGTCATTTATGGATATCATGGGGGGAACGACGGGACCGCCGAAAGGGGAGTCTTTCTCATACCAATCTCTTTCGGCACCCACTCCCTTCAAATGGGCGGCTACCATCTCCCGGGGCACTGTAATTTCCCGCTCCCCGACCACCTTGCCAACTTCGATGCTCTCCCAACTAAATTCGGGCTTTTCCATTATCTCTCCCGGAGTAATTTCACCACCTTAAACGCCAATTAGACCTGTAAATTACGATAATTGTCAGCATTTTTTTTACTTAATAATATGTGCTTGACGTATTCACCCTGGACTAGCGCAGCCCGGAAATATGTGACAACACTCTCCCTTTTTCAAATTTCGAACGATTTGCCTATCCCCCGCATAAATTGACTCCCCATCACCTAAGTGGCATCGCCGGGTCACGAGGCGCCTCACCATTCCCTTTCAGCGCAGGGGAAAATCCACCCGTCGGGCATGCCCTTCGCGGAAGTCACCGGCCAGAGCATTGGCCAGCCAGTCGGTCATCCAGAGGAAAAAATCGGAAAGTCTTCCTCCTATTCCGTGAGATTCATCCTGGAACACCCAGAGCTCCTTAGGACAGTGGAGCATCTCAAAAAGCCGCTCGGCATCCTCTAGGGGGCAAAGCTCGTCGTATTCCCCCATGACAAGGAGGGTGGGACAAGTTATCCGCTCCACCAAGGGTTCGAGCGTCATCTGCTCCGCCATTCGGTCAAACTCGTCCTCATCGTGGACGTTGGACATGTACATATAGTTGGCTTTGTAATAAGGCTTTGCGTGTTCAAAGATGGTGGTTTTTTGTAGGTACACCCCCATCGCGGCAACGCATGCCTTTAGGCGCGGGTCGTGGGCAGCAATGCGGGAGCCCAAGTAACTTCCCATGCTCCAGCCGTAAAGGCCGATCCGGTTTGGGTCTACACCGGGACAGTTTTGAAGGTAGTCGATAGCAACCGTACCCGCGCGCTCAAAATTATCAATCGTCAACCAGTTCTCGCGGATGTTGCTCTCCCCCTGACCAGGACCATCAATGGAGAGGCTCGCGAGGCCCCGCCGCAGGAGGTGGTTGTTGTATGGGTTGGGGAAAAATTCCTTTGTGGTGTCCATTCCTGGGATCACAATGACACAAGGCGCTTGCTCCTGGCCAGGAACGAGCTGGAGGATGCCTGGGATGGATTTGCCCCCCTCGAAGGGGATCTCCACTCTTTTCATGGGGGCATCGTCGAAGAGCTCAGTGAATTTCTCGTAGCAGTGGACCAAGCGCTCGTAGAGTTCCAGTTTATGAGGGGAATTTTTAAAGATGCTCACTACCGCAGGACCGTAATAAAGCGCGGCTCGATGATAAAATTCAGCGGCGCTCTGTCGGTGGCCCGCCGCCTCGGCCTCGCGGGCGAGGGTAGCTTCCTGATCGGCCGTCCTCGCCCACTGCCTGTCCACCCCTCGCGGGTACTTGATTCGCCCAGTGGTCCTCTTCACATCCGCGGGATGAAACCCCGCCTCGACGTACCTAGGGGTCCGGAAAGCGTAGACATCGTGAATTTTGTAGAACTCCTCCATGAGCCACTGCTGATCCATACGCCGTATTGCCATTGAATTCCCTCCTCGTAGTCTGAATTTTTCCTGCCAGTGGTTCCACATTTGACACGGTTCGTTTGTTGCACCTCTCTTTATAAGAGTCCTGCAGTCACGTCTGGAAGGTGGGGGAAGACGTCGACGAACGCAGGCGCATCGTTCCGAATAAAATTTTGGTTGACCGGCACCTTTTTAAAATTTCACATAGAAACATCCAAGAAAAAAGATCGGCGTTGTTGCACGATTCGACGCCGACGCGATTTGGGGCGCTTTCCCAGCCCTCCCTCACGACACCACGGCGTAGGACTGTGGCCTGCCGAGCTCGACCATCCGGTTGAGGATGCGGCACCCGATCATGGCCTCTCTCGTCTGCGCGATGCTGCTCCTCGCCTTCAGGCCGCCTCCGAGCACTGACTTGTACCGGAAGAACCCGTTCTCCACGCGCGCCTGCTGTCGATAGCCCGACTCGTTCAGCCACTCTCGTCGTCCGACCTTACGAATCCTCTGAAGAGCCACTTCTCGCTGCGCTCACGGACCTTCCGTGGGCCTCGGGGACACCGCAGAGCGACGAGGGGGAATCACGATCACGACGTCCTCTGTGCCGGCCGCGCCGACCCGATCATAGATCGACCTGCGGTCATAGGCCCCGTCCGCCGCAAAACGGCGGATGGGAGCCTCGATCTGATCGAGGAGATCAGGGAGGGTGGAGGCATCGTCCCTGCTGCTCGCCGTGAGCCTGGCCACCACGATGAACCCCTCGTCATCCACTCCGATGTGCAGATTCCGCCAGTCCTGGCGCTTCCTGGACGTTTTGTACTTGTGCACGTTCCACTCGCCAGACCCCAGGATCTTGAGTCCCGTGGAATCGACGATGAGGCAGATCGGGCCGTCATAGACTCGGGTCAGGGGTGGTACCTCAACGGTCTGATCCCGGCGCGGGAGTGTGGTGTGGTCCGGGGCCTTGAGGCTCAGGCCCATCAAGCTAAGCAGCGAGTCCAGGAAACCCTCGGTCTGGCGAAGCGGCAGTCGGAAGAGGACCCGCAAAGTCAACGCGGTCAAGATCGCGAGGTTCGAGTACCTTCGCTGGCCTCCCCGAAGACCGTTATTCGGTTGTGTCCACACGGCGATCGCCTCCTCGCTCAGCCAGATAGTGACATCGCCACGGCCCCTGAGACCACGCTCGTACTCCCTCCAGTTCCGGATTCTGTACTTCGTCTTGTACTTGCGATTGACTCGGCTCGACTTCCGTGTGGCCATAGCATCACCCCCCTCGGACACTATGATTGATCGGGATCCCGAGCTGATGCTAGCGTGGGAGCGACGCCGATTCATGCACCAACGCCATCTGGACCGTGTAGACATCCGCATCGCCACGCACCGCCTCGTAAACGTTCTGGAAAACGGCTCGGCGGAACAGACCCCGGCCGACAAGGAACCCTCTCAGGATAGTCTTCTCACCCTGACCGTTCTGGCCCGCCTCAAGCGGACGGGGATGGAGATGAAGATGCTGGTCGATGGCGAGGTGCCAAGCGGGAGGAAGGCAGATCGGAGCCTGGTCCGCCTCATCGTCAAAGCGCATGCAATGAAGGAAACACTCGCCTCCGGTGGAACCATGGATCTCGGTGGGACGACCCAACGCTGGGGGACGGGAAGATTCTACTTCACCCGACTTATCAAGCTGACCTTTCTCGCTCCCGATATCACCAAAGCCATTCTTGAGGGTCGGCACCCCAAAGTTCTCACCACCGCGCGCCTGATGCGTGAAACCCGCTTCCCTCTCGATTGGCGTGAGCAACGCGAGGCGCTGGGGTTCGAGTAGGGAAATCCGAACATTCTTCAAATTCTTCTGAATAACTACCGCAACGATCTGCCCCAAATCCCGTGAATATTGATGCTACTTTGGCTCCAACGGCGACTGGAAAACTTACCAACAGAGACGTTTGGGCAAATGCGAGCAGAGACATCCCGATTAGTGGTCTCTGTGAATGCAAACGAGTTTTCAAATTGTAGGAATGCCAGGAATTGGCGGGCCTACTCGGGGGCGGGGCACGAACAACAACACGGGCAATAACAATAAGTTATAAATGGCGGAGAGGGAGGGATTCGAACCCCCGGTACGGTTGCCCGCACAACAGATTTCGAGTCTGCCGCCTTAAACCGGACTCGGCCACCTCTCCGTGGCAAGCGGCCCCAAAAAAGGACTGAATAGTGAAGGACTTTACTGTCGAGCCTCTCGAGACTCGCGGGCCATGCGTCTTCGCTCCCCAAAAAAAGAACGCAATAGGATCGCGCTTTCTTTAGCGAGAATTCCCTTAGTTACCGGGATCCTGTGATTCATCCTCGGGTCGGACGGTATATCAAAGAGCGAACCACAGGCACCACCCTTAGGGTCAAGAGCCCCGTAAACCAAACGTGCGATACGCGCGCTAACCAGTGCTCCCGCGCACATTGGGCACGGCTCAAGGGTGACGTAGATTGTCGCCCCATCCAGGCGCCAGCAACCAGCAATCTCGGCCGCCTCCCGGAGAGCCAAGACCTCGGCATGAGCCGTAGGATCACAGGCCGCCTCTCGCCGGTTGTAGCCCTGCCCAATGATTCGCCCATCTCGCACAATGAGCGCACCAACTGGGACATCCCCGACTGCATCGGCCAACTCAGCCAGCTTGAGTGCCTCGACCATCCAACGGTGATCTTCGCGTACTTGATCCAAAGAATGAAAATCCAAACCATCCTCCGTGTCCAATAAGTGGAGCCAAAAAGAATCGGTCCATATACACCGGCGTGCCAATAGACCATGTTCATGCACCCGGAGCAAGGCTCCCAGAATTCAACAAACACAGATTCACTCCCTATGGTTGACCTCATTGCACCAATCCTGCGAGGCTGGGAGGGGCCGGAAGCTATCCTGGATTTGTTCCCCCTTAACGCGCGCATGACTAATGCGCCGGAAAGAAGCCATCTATGCTATGGGAAGAACTCAGCTGGCCAAAACATGAGGAAGCAGCGAAAGCGGACGCAACCGTGGTTTTGCCCTTCGCTGCCATTGAGCAGCATGGCCCCCACAACCCCGTCGTGGTGGATACCTGCCTCACCACCAGAGTATGCCAAAAAGCCGTCGATGGGTTAGAAAACGTCCTTCTCACTCCGACTATGTGGGCTGGTCTTTCTCCCCATCACATGGAATTTCCGGGTACCTTGACCTTGACTCTTGAAACCTATATGGCCGTTATACAGGACCTGGTCCGCTCGGTGGCACGCCACGGCTATAAAAAGGTTCTCCTCGTTAACGGGCACGGGGGAAACGTCGCCTCCCTCCAAGCCGCCGCCCTTTCTCTCAAACACGAAATCGACATCACCATTTGGATGGTGACCTATTTTCGCCTCGGTAACGAGATCGCCGGAGAGATCCGCCAGGGCGAGATCGGAAGCATGGGCCACAGTGGCGAATTTGAGACCTCGATGATGCTCCATCTCCGACCTGATCTCGTAGACATGGACACCGCTAAAAAGCATATTTCAAAGCGCCCCCATCCTCTCATGACTCAGGACATGCACCGGAGCGGCCTCTTAAACGTACCGGCTGATTTCACAAAGGCCATTAAACCCTTCGGTGTGTCGGGCGACCCTACCGTGGCGACCGCCAAAAACGGGGAAAAGTTTTACAAGGAAACCGCAGAACGCCTACGCAACATCATTCAAACCCTCTCATCATTGTAAACATTTATGGCACGCATAGCAGGAGAATCCCCTCGGGCTGCCCGGCACATAAAGCTTTCCCCACCGGGCGTTGCCGACCCAGTGATTCTGTGTTGCGAAATCTTCGGGGACGGACCGCCTATCATGCTCGTGCCAGGGCTGGGTGATACCGTGTGGATTTGGCGACGACTCATACCCGCCCTTCAGCTGCGCAGCCGGGTCGTCGCCGTCGAGTTTCGGGGCCACGGGCGATCGACAAGCCCTGCCGGCCCCTATACCGTGGAAGAGATGGCGGGGGATCTGGTCCTTCTAGCCGAAAAATTAGGCATTCATCGGCCCACAGTTATCGCCCAGGGATTTGGGGCACGCCTCGCGTTGCTTCTTGAGATCAAAAAGCCCGGGTTCACGGCAGGGCTTGTCCTCATCGGCGCGGAAACGGGACCTCCTTCTGGAGTGGCGCGCGATACACTCGGAAAGATGAGAGATCACGCAGTAAAAGGCAACATGGCAGCCGCCTACCGGGCTCGAAAAACCCGCGGCCAGGAACCACGAGGCATGAGCTCCCACGAGCGTGCTGAGCACCACCACCTCTTCCTTCGGAACGATCCCGCCGGGTACGGCGCCTCCTGTGCCGCGGCGCTGGATAGATTCAATCTAGCTGACAGGCTCGTGGAGATACTGTGCCCGGTACTCGCATTAGTGGGAGAGTTCGATCCGGACCGGCACCCCGACGCTGAACGCTTCGCCTCGTTGATCCCTGGCGGCACGGCAACCATCATCGACGGTACTGGCCACTGCATCCAGCTCGACGCACCAGACTCGTTTTTGATGGTTCTCGATACCTTCCTGAGAGCACACGGCCTGATCGCTCTCAATCCATAACTACGGGTGAAGCCGTTCATTCCGAAGGAGAATTTTACCATGCCACGCCTAATTGACCTGACCGCCCCTCTGGGGCACCCCGACCTGTGCTTGGTTCCGACCTTTCCCGAAGTCGAGTTCTCGCAATTTCACGAACACGAATCCCACGGCCGCCAGAACAGCGCCGTCACCATGGCGATCCACCAGGGTACACACCTCGACGCGCCCAATCATTTCTACCCGAACGGGGCAACCATCGATGAGATCCCACTAGAGACATTCTGCGGACGAGCAATGAAAATCGACGTGCGCGCCGCATCAAAGCGAGAGAAACCTATCACTCGTACCCAAATCGAAAGCTCACCTAACTTCGACCCAGCACAGCTTGAGGGCGTCATCGCCGTCAGTTGGTCCGGCTGGTCCAAGGAAGCTATCTTCACCCCCGATTACTTCGGCCCCAACCCCTTTCTCGCCGAGGAGGCCTGCACTTTTCTTTGCGACCTCGGCATCAAGGCCCTTTGCATGGACCACGCCATCGACCCTGGAATGCGCCCCGGCGGCACCGCAGTAAAAGGCGATTCCCCAGGCCACCGGACCGTTCTCGGGCGTGGCGTCCCGCTTATTGAGCACGTAATTAACCTAGACACCTTCGATGAGACCGAGTTTGAGATGTTCGCCTTTCCTCTCAAGCTCTATAAAATCGAGGGTGCGCCCGCTCGGGTGGTCGCGCGGGTGGATTAGACTTAAGCACGTAAAACCTAATTCACTGCAACCACCCTCAAAGTGCCCCAGCATGCACAATTTTCCCCCTTTAGCAGGCCTAGCTGCCAGTGGGTAAGACATTTACCGTTCGGTGGAATTTCCCCGCCACAAAAAATTTGCGGAGACATGGAATCCTAGCCCCAACACTAGCCTATGTGCACAAACCAACCGAATTACGAATTCAACCCACCCAGTCCTTTTAGGCTACTCCTTCTGGCCTAGCACGATGGAAGCAGAATTGATGCAGTAGCGAAGACCGAGGGGGGGGGGACCGTCGGGAAAAACGTGCCCGAGGTGACCACCACAGGAGGTACATTTGACCTCGACCCTCCGCATCCCGTGGCTTAGGTCCTCATTTTCAGTGATATTCTCGGACTCCGCCGGTTCACAGAAGCTCGGCCAACCTGTGCCTGAGTCGAATTTTTTACCCGACTCGAACAACAATTCCCCACAGCAAACACAAATATAGGTGCCCTCATCCTTGCAAGCGTTGTATTCACCCGAAAAGGGGGGCTCGGTCCCGCCCATCCGTGCGATAGTATATTGCTCAGGCGTAAGCTGAAGCCGCCACTCCTCGTCAGTCTTGGTGATTTTGGGGGACATCAAGAACTCCATTTTTATTTCAAACGTTCACTCATTTTTCGTTCTCCGCGAGAGCTCCCGGTCGAGAGCCGAGGCAAATTTATGAGTGTCAATAGCCTCCATCTCCCGGGGACCGCCTTGGACGAGGCCGCCCGAGCGAAGCTCATTCATTAAATTGCGCGCTGATAGGCGTTCCCCGATATTCTCTTTGTCGTAGATCTCACCCCTTGGATCGATGGCCAAAGCCCCAGCGAAGACAACCCTGGAGGCTAGGGGAACGTCTGCGGTGATCACCAGGTCCATCTCCGAGACCGAAGCAGCGATATAATCGTCCGCTGCGTCAAAATTTTTCGAAACAACTATCAACGAGATCAACGAAACGTCAGGAATTTGAATCACCTGATTCGCGACCACCATCGCTGGAATCCCCAGACGTTCCACCGCACGGAAAATAATTTCCTTGACCGTCTTGGGGCAAGCGTCGGCGTCAATCCAAATTTTCACATCCAGACCATCATCGTGAAGGCGATTCTGCCACCGCCAGAGCCATCTTCTTCCTATGCTTAACAGCTTGGATCACGTCCTGCCAGACAAGGCGGCCGAGCGGCCCAGAGCTATAGACCGAAATGTTCACCTCGCTTTGGGGGTTGAGAAGAAAGTTCGTCGTGTGAAGATAGGGCCTCGGCTTTCCGTTGGCATCGGGAGAATATAGGGCCCCGGTTAGCCTCGAGATATATACCGGGTCCAAGCTGTGTCCCACCGGGAAATTCACTTTGCTCGCATCGATGCTCTGCAGAGCTTCATTTTCGGGGTCGGTAGATGCTGCGATGACTTTGATGCCTTCAGCTTCAATTTTTTCTCCCGCCCGAGAGAATGCCGCAAGCTGCGCGAGTCAGTAGGGTCACCAGTGACTCCGATAAAAGAGGATTATGCCCCACGAACCTTTTAAGTCTTCCGGCAGGGAGATCTTGCCGCCGCCGACTTTGTCAATCTCGATTTTGGGAAAACGGTCCCCCGTATCAAGGATCAGAGCACTTGCTTTCGGCACAGTTGCTTCCTCCAGAAAATTGGATAACGGACATGCTCTCCATTTTACATTCAAAAATGCCAAGAACGCGCCGTTCCCGGCCCGAGTTTCGTCCACCTAGCACGGCTAACTCTATGCAGGCATCTTCTTATAGAACTGCACAAGGGCATGAACATCCTGCCAAACGAGCCGTCCAATGGGCCCCGTGCTATAGACTCCCACTGCGACCGTTCCGTCTGGCTTCAGGACATAACCCGTGCTGTGAAGGATGTGGCGTCTTTCCTCGTAGAAACACCCCGTTAACTCCGAAATCGATTTATTTTCGAGACCATAGCCAACTGAGAAGTTTACCCCACATTCCTCAATGGTCCCTCTCGTCTCCTCCTCCGTGTCCACGGAGGCCGCAACAACTTTAATTCCTTCTTCGGCCAGTTTAGAAGCCCGTGAGAAGGCGCCTAGTTGCTGCTTACAGTAGGGTCACCAGTGGCCCCGATACAAAAGGACCACTCCCCAGCTACCCGCCAGATCATCGGGCAGAGATATTTTACCGCCTCCGGCCTGATCAATCTCAATTCTGGGGAAGGCGTCTCCCGAATCAAGTATCTTGTCGTTCATACGTGGCATAGAACACCCTCCGTTTGGATGAGAACACAACAACTGGCTAGGGCTATCCTGGTACTTAGATCAAATTTCCAATTTACGGGATTCCTTTCAGCCGCCTCTTATACTGATATGATTACGCGATTTCAATCGAAAAAACACACCCCATGAGGCTTGACACTGCCCCCTCGGGGTCACTAGCATTCGAGAGCGTTTTGACTGAAATTCTGGAGGCGATTGATGGGCGAGAAAATACCCTGCGCGTACAGCAAGATATTCCCTTGCGAGGACTGTAAGCAAGCCAAAAGCGGTTGCGCCCGCGAAGTGGTACTCACCGAAGAGGACACCGAGCGCTACCTACCCCGCGATGACCAAAATAACCTCGTCATCCCCCGGGAGTGCCCGATCCCACCAATGAGCAGCGTGATCCGCTACGGGCCCGATTATTATGTGGTCAAGGCGGGCAGAACCCTTAGGAAAGATTTCGAACGCGCCCTCCCAAAATACAAACTATAATTCGTTCTCTGCTCGAAATCACCCAAAGTATGGTCAATGGGTCGAAAAAATCTAGACATCCGCCTAGGGCTTCCCAAAAGAATGGTGTCTTTTCTCTTTCCCGCTTTGTAATATAATAAGTCCCTGCCTCAATATGAAGAATCTCCAAGAAAATCTGCAATGAAGGAGGAAGGCATGCTGGTCAAAAAATTCATTTAAAATGATATACCCACCGAACAGGTCACGGACACTTCCAGCCGTAATATAGCCGTTGGGAAAAGCTAAGTATTTGCTAGATAAAACTTAAGTCGGGATATACAGTGTCGATATACTGGAACGAAAATAATCAAATCTCCTATGTCGCCAAGAGCTGCTTTCGCTTCATCGTCACTGAGAGACAATGGAAATGGGACCAGGAGAAGCCTTCCCATCCCTTCCTCATGCTACTCACTCAGTTAGGTTCCTAGGCGGTAAGACTTTTTTCGAAAATTCATTGTAGCCCGACCCACTCCAATTGCCTGGGCGGGCAAGATAACAATCTAAGAAAATGACCTTACCCGAACATCTTTCGCGGCGATAAAATGAGAGAAAATTTATGACAAATCCGAACAAAATAACCACCTTGGTAGCCACTTTCTCTGCGCTATTAATACTGGGAGGATGTGCCACATCTTACGTCGAGCGCCGAGTCCTCCTCGGCTACGACGGACCAAGACCAGGCAACCTACTCGGCTCCTCGGTGAAGGCGTTCAAAGGGATAATTGTCGTGCCAATCGTGGACCTGCGAAAAAACAAGAACACTTTTGGAACCTACACTTGGAGCAATATGTCAGTAAACTATATCTCGGGCGGGGAGACTGTGTCTGCCAGCATCACCCGAATGGTGATGGAGTTTCTCTCTCGAGCAGGGATGCAGCCCATCGCTGGCAAGTGGAATGGTCGAATTGACACCCTCCTCAAATTAAAAGGAGACCATGCTATTTACAGTGAAATTGAACGGTTAGACTTTTCTGGTAAAGGCCGTTTCTATGACACGAAAAATGTAGGCATGATTCGAATTGTCATGAAATGGGGAAACCGGGCCTTGAGAAAGGTCACTACTAAGACGGTCGAGGTGACCCCGGACAACCGAGAGTTTCACCTTTTCTCAGCTAGCTTTGATCATGTTTCCAAAATGGACGAGCTCATCCGGAAAACGGTGAACAAGGCTATCCGCGAGAGCATCATCACCATATTCAAGTCTCCCGAATGAACCAGACAACAAGAAGGCCGTGAAACAAATTCGTTCGGAAGCTGCGGAGGCAGATCATCTGGTTTTGCAATTGCGGTCTTTGGATATGGATAGCTATCTTAAAAGAGTGCGATTTTAAGCAAAGTAATTCACGTTAGCGCCACGGGAGGGTGATTTTCGCTGGGAAAGGCCCCTAGTACCTGATTCCACGGCATTCAGAATTCGCCTACAAGCTGTAATTTTGCTCACGCGCTGAAATTTCTCACCTTTCACAGAAATCTCCCGGCCCAGACTCTCTCCGTCAGAGGTTATTGGCGAAACGAGACGGCCGGCAATTACTATTTCCCGAGAAAATTCCGCTACTAACTGGCGTGAAAAGGCCTCGATCTCTACGACATCCGCACCTTTCGGGTGCTCGCCGCCAACTGATGTCAGACCTGGACTAACGTAATCCCTTTGACGGGCATGGTGCCCGGTGAGTTGTCCGGGAACTGGACTTTCCGTTATCCAGGACGGTAGCCGGTCAACCATTATCTTACCTCAACCCCTTTGCACCGACTTTTTTCGGTCATCATATCTGAACGGTTAATTCGATATTTTAGCTCCCGGGCCTGAACTCTTCTTAGACCCTTTAAGGAAGCGCAAAAATTCACTACTCGAAGGCATGAGCAGAGTGGTTTTATCCTTAAGCGAAGCCCGGTAGACTTCCAGGCTCTTCAAGAACGCGTAAAACTCAGAATCCTGGCCAAATGCTTTCGCGGTGGTTTCGATGCTTTTTGCGTCTCCGGTACCCTTAATATTCTGCTCTTTCTCGTAGGCCACGGCCAAAAGAATTTCGCGCTCTTTGTCCGTCTTGGCCCGAATCTTCTGGGCTTCTTCTTTCCCTTGGGAACGGTACTGGCGGGCAATTCGGTTCCGTTCAGCCTGCATACGTCCAAAAATGGCTTTTAAGTTTTCTTGAGGAAGGTCCGCCCGTTTGAGGCGCACATCCATAACCTCAATTCCGTACTGACGCGCCTTGGAGTCACTCTCTTTCGTGACCTTGGCCATCAGCGAGGCGCGATCCTTGGCGACTATGGACACCAATTCTTTCCGACCCAACTCCTGTCGCAACTCACTATATATAATATCGTCGAGACGCGCCTGTGCGCCAACCTCGTTGCGGACCGTCCTGAGGAATTTGAGCGGATCAACAATTCGCCAGCGAGAGAAATTGTCCACCACCAGCGATTTTTTGTCCTGGGTGATGATCTCTGTAGGGTTCGAGTCATATTCGAGAAGGCGCTTGTCGAAAAAGGTTGTCTGTTCGATGAGCGGAATCCGGTAATTCAATCCTGCATCCCGGATGACCCGGACAGGCTTTCCGAACCGCGTGACGACCACCTGCTGGTCCTCTCGAACTCCATAAAAAAACGAGTTCAAAAGAATTGCTACCAACACAATGACGACAAGAGAACCGATAGTTTTTTTAGGTATTTCGGGAGAATTCGTCATTACTTTTTAATCACCTCCCTCAATCCGTTTCCCCTGAGCGTGAGAATCGGCAAAACACCAGAGCCACCTTTGCCCTTATCGAGAATGACCTTATCGACGGTGGGCATCACCTCTTTCATCATTTCAAGATAAAGACGCTCCCGGGTGATGTCGGGCGCCTTCTTGTATTCAGTCAGGGTGGCCAGAAACCGATCGGCATCGCCTCGTGCCTGACGGACTTTAGTCTCACGGTAGGCCTCTGCCACACGAAGGATTTGGGCCGCCTTGCCCCGGGCCTCAGGAATCACCTGGTTTCGGTACCCTTCGGCTTCGTTGATCATTCGGTTCTTGTCCTCCCGCGCGCTGGCAACATCCTTAAACGACTGTATAACCTCAGTGGGAGGTGTGACGTCCTGGAGCTTCACCTCCATCACAAGAAGACCCGTGTTATATAAACTAAGAATTTCCTGGATCACTATCTTTGTCTCCTGTTGAATTACACCCTTCCCGGTCGTTAACGCCTCGTCGATGGGTTTGCTGCCCACCACTTGCCGAATCGCCGCCTCAGCGGCATGGCCCACGGTAATCTCGGGGTTGCGCACTTGGAAGAGGAATTTCGCAGCGTCGACAATCCGGTATTGAACGATGAGATCCAGATCTACCATGTTCTCGTCCCCAGTGAGCATGCGAGATTCGTGGGGTTTGTCCAAATACCGGGCTGGGGGACCAGGATCAATGGTCTTGAACCCAATCTCAATCCGCTTCACCTCGGTAACCTTGGGGGTATAGACCCTCTCGATTGGAAATGGAAGGTGGTAATTTAACCCAGACGAGGTTTTCTCGCTCAGGGCACCAAACCTGAGCACGATGCCCTGCTCGTCAGGACCGACAATGTAAATCCCAGAAAGCAGCCACACGACAGCAACTAAGACAATGATTAATGTGCCAGGCAATTTCATTTTTGGCATTCGAAATTCGGGAATCCGTATCTGCGGGCTTCCAGTGCCTCCACCCTGTTTTTTTGCTTTAAATTCATCCCAGTCCATCGGCATGAATAATTCTCCTCGCAGGATTCGAAAACGGAAAAGGTCTATAAAACCTACCTATTTTGATCCAGGTTACGAACCGTAAGACGGTTGAAATTTGAAGTCAACCGCGCGAAATCACCTCAAGAACCGTCCTTTTCGCTGCAACACTTATAGCCCGCCGCCCGGGCAAACCATCCTGGGCTCCTCTTTTCCGAGTTGATAGCGAACCCGCCGCCACCGCAAATCGGACAGCATCGAGCATAGAACTTCCCCCCGCAAGCGAGGCCGCAAGCGCCCCGGAAAATGCATCCCCTGCCCCAGTAGTATCAGTCGACCGAATACCACTAGGCGGGCGGACCCAGACACTCCACCCCTCCCCCAGGGCCAGGGCACCCCGCTCTCCCGCAGTCATGACAACGAATTTCGCCCCTTTTTCCCGGATCGCCCGACACACACGCAAAAGGCCTACTTCACCCCGGGGCGACACCTTCCCCGCCAGAACAATGGCTTCTGTCTCGTTCGGAACGATTATATCCACAAGGGAGAAAACCCTGGTCAACTCACCCCTAGGGACTGGGGCTGGATTCAGTATCGTTATCGCTCCCCGGCGCCTCGCCGACCTAAATGCGGCTTCGACGGAAGAAAGCGGAATTTCAAACTGCGCCAGCACCACTTCCCCAAATTCGAGCACCCCTTTTTTTTCATTTAACCGGCGAGAAGTCAGCAACGCGTTCGCGCCCGGCGACACCGCGATTTGGTTTCTCCCTTTTTTGTCCACAACAACAAGAGCAGTCCCGGTAGGAGCTGGCACCGTAAAAAAGCCTCGCCGCTGGATTCCTCGCTCGGTTAAGTATTTCCGGTATGCAGCACCGTGGTAGTCTCTGCCGGTCGCCACGACTAGGCGGACATCCGCACCTGCTTTAAGAGCAGCAAGGGCCTGATTAGCACCCTTTCCTCCCCAACTTTCTTGGTAACCGTCACCGAGCACGGTCTCCCCCGGCACCGGGAGGCGGCAAACCGATATTACGATATCAAGATTAGCGCTCCCTGCAACTAGAACTCTCGGAGCTCTTCTCGCTCGATTAGGACCAACCACGGTAGGCCTTTAGTCTTTCGAGAAAAAACCGGATAAAACGTCTATCGTCCACCTCGAGAGCAACCTCCACGCTATTCGCCAAGCTGCGTGGAGCGGAGGGCTCGGCCTGAATATCTACAACTGTCATACCTCGGGTCGGGACATTCCCACATTCAACCTCCACACGCCGCCGCACACAACGGATCAAATTAGGCTCAATTGCTGCCGCGACTGCAAGAGGATCGTGAAGAGTCACCCCGTCAACCCCACGACTGGAATTTGAAAACTGGACATAGGGGCGGACAAGGGCACGGAGCGCCCCGCGAAATGGTCCTCCGCCAACCAACAAACAGGATGGAAGAACCACCCTACGGGTGACATCCAAGCCGATCATCGTCACCCGAGCTCCACAGTTCATCACGATATGAGCAGCCTCCGGATCACAATGGGTATTGAACTCCGCCGTTTCCGTCACGTTCCCAGGCACCTGGGCCGCCCCGCCCATGACAACAATTCGCCCGACTCCCGCCATAGCTTTTCGATCAAGCTTGACCGCAAGGGCCAAATTGGTCAGAGGCCCGACGGCGATAATGCAAAGCGCCGATCCCAGCCGGCGAGCGAGAGTTGCGATAACCCCATCGGCACGATCTTCTTTCCAAGGAGCCAAAGAAGCTAACTTTGTATTTCGAAACAAATCGCCAAGGCCATCGGCTCCATGGATAGCATACGATATGCGGCGATCGATTCGACCGCCTCCTAGTGGCTTTCCCGCACCGGGGTATATAGGAGGGCATTCTCGTTCCAGATTCACATGGGCCGACAAAAATGAGACCACCCTCCGGGCGTTCCGGCAGGCCACGCCTACTGGAACGTTGCCGTGCACCGTGGTAATTGCGCACAGATCAAGTTCGGGTGATGCCATGGCCAAAGCGAGCGCAAGAGCGTCGTCTATTCCGGGATCGCAATCAATAAGAGTAATGGGTCTTATAATTTTCTTTATCTTGATCCCCCCCAACCGTACACTCTAACTTTGCTTTCCGCCAACGACCTCTACTAGACTAACATCTACGGGTGATAACAAAGTTTTCCCCTAACACAGTAGAAATTCAAAATACAATTTAGCTGCCATCCTTTGTCTACAAAAAAAAATACGAATAAACACTTTATATTCAAATTCTTATGGCAACCATCTTGGCGGTTTAATTATTTTTATTATCATTTGCCCTGCCTGTAGTATTTTTAAGTACTTGAAATATAAACACTTAACAAAATTAATCCTTCCGGTGCGTTGACAACTACCAGTTTTTATTGTACTTATAGGTCTCTGGCGTTTATTCTTCCTTGAGTACTCCTGGTATAGCAACGGGGGGTTCGATCCAGGGTGACTCACACTTCTACATTGTAAAACCTTGAGCGGTAATCCCTTATGGCAAACAAACCACGTTCAACTTCATCAGCCCGCTGCAGGCTGATCGCAGCAATTGATATCGGGGGGACCTTTACCGATATCGTCATATACGACCAGGGCAGTGGCAGATCCCTCGTTGGAAAAAACCTCACGACCCCTCACGATCCCTCCATCGGGGCACTGGCCGGTCTTCGATCTCTCCTAGAGGATTTTAATTTAAGGTTCAAGGAACTCAGCCAAGCGATTCACGCCACAACTCTGGCTGCCAATGCCATTATCGAGCGTAAAGGAGCCGCTACCAGCCTTGTAACCACGAAAGGGTTTCAAGACATCCTCCTAATTGGCCGTGAGTCCCGGTACGACATCTATGACCTGGTGCCAGAATTCCCCAAACCCCTCGTTCCCGGACCGATGCGCCGCGAACTCACAGAACGAATCTCAGGAACCGGAGAAATCCTCCAGCCTCTGAGCCCCCAGGAAGTCAAAGTGACGATCCAGGAGCTCGTAGACAAAGGAGCCAACTCCATTGCCGTTTGCCTGCTGCATTCGTACATCAATCCTGAACATGAAGAGGCCGTCGCGGAGACTATTGCCGATTCATTCCCGGACATCAACTTCAGCCTTTCGTCCAGGGTGTGCCCAGAAATACGAGAATATGAACGGACATCCACTACCGTGGCCAATGCCTACATTCAACCGATAGTTTCAAGGTATCTGGACGACCTCGAATCCAATCTTGATGATGTCCCACTTTACATCATGCTATCGAATGGCGGAATCGCTACGGCCCGTTCGGCCGCCGAATCCCCAATTCGTATGGTTGAATCAGGACCGGCGGGCGGTGCACTATCCGCAGCTTATTTCGGCTCCCAGAGCGGCTACGAGAATGTCATTGCCTTCGATATGGGAGGCACCACTGCGAAATCCTGTATCATCGAAAAATCGCGGCCCCATTTCACTTTCAATTTCGAAATCGCCCGTGTAAAGCGATTCAAGAAAAACAGCGGCCTGCCCATCCAGGTTCCCTGCATCGATTTAATCGAAGCGGGCGCTGGCGGTGGGAGCATCGCCCAAATAGACGAAATGGGGCTCCTCAAGGTGGGCCCAGAAAGCCAGGGTGCCTATCCCGGCCCCGCCTGCTACGGACTCGGCGGAGACAAACCCACCGTCACCGACGCCGACCTTTTTCTGGGTTACATAAATTCGGAGTATTTTCTCGGGGGGTTGATGGAGATTTTCCCAGAAGCCGCTATTCAGGCCATCACGAAAAACATCGCAGAGCCACTAAAAATCCAGGACATCCAAGCCGCATGGGGGATTCACGAACTTGTTAACGAGACCATGGCTGCCGCAACTCGGATTCAGCTCTCTGAGCGCGGAAAGGACCCACGCAATTTCGCCCTCATCGCCACCGGAGGGGCGGGACCGGTACACGCATTTCATTTGGCCCGGAAGGTGGGACTCCACCGTATTATCTGCCCTCCAGCCGCAGGTTTGGCGTCGAGTCTAGGGCTACTAACCGTTCCCTTCAAGGTCGATACGGTGGATAGCTACGTTTCTTCTCTAGAAAGTGTGGACCTTGGGAAACTCAACTCGCTCCTGACTGATCGGGAAAACGAGTGCCACGCTCTCCTCAAAGCGGCAGGCGTAAAGGAAAAAGACATCCGGATAGAGCGCATGGCCGACATCAGTTTCGAAGGTCAAGGATTTCCGCTGACGGTTCCCATCCCCACAGAGACACTCAAGCCGAACCATATAGAGGTCATCGAAAAATCTTTCCGGGACCGCTATGTCGAGGCACACGGACGGGCCATCAACAATGTCCCCCTTCGGGTGTTCAATTGGAGGATATTCGGCATAGGTCCCTCACCCACAGTGAATTTCCAGTTTGCAAACTTCCCAGACAAAGAAGGAACCAATCCTGTAAAAGGGACAACAAAAATATTTTTGCCCGAAACCAAGGGTTTTCGAAAAGTGAACGTCTACAACCGTTACAGTCTCAAGCCTTCGCAGAGGTTCAAGGGTCCGGCACTTGTCGAAGAGCGCGAGACGACAACGGTCATCGGGGCCCGTTCGACATTTTCGGTCGATAAAAACCTGAATCTAATCATCGAGTTGTAGGAGGTAGTGACTTTATGGCCCGAAGGGGAATCCACCCGATTACTTTGGAAGTCTTATGGAGCCGACTAATCGCCATCGCAGAAGAAGCGGCCAGGGAGATCACCCGCACGGCATTTTCGACCACTGTGCGGGAATCACACATGTTTGCTGTGGTCCTTTTGGATACAAAAGGATTTGCCATCTCGCAAGCCAACTCCGCTATGCCCAGCTACGTGGGCTCCATGCCACTGACCATTCGCGAACTTTTGAAATTGTTCCCACCAGAATCATTCCAACCCGACGATCTAATCTTGACAAACGACCCTTGGCTCGGAACCGGACACCTCCAAGACATGACTTCGCTCTCCCCGGTTTTTCATAGGAAAAACCTTGTCGGATTCGTCGGCATCACATCACACGCCTCCGATATGGGCGGTAAGCTACGCTCGCCCGAAGTCAGGGACATCTATGAGGAAGGCCTTCAGCTCCCACCATGCAAGTTCACGTCTGGGGGTCAGGTGAATCCCGAAATTTTGCGGATCATCCGCTCCAACGTCCGTGTCCCCGAGCAGGTCGAAGGTGATCTCATCTCCCACATGGCCAGTGTCAAACTAGCCTCCCAACGCCTTCAGGCAATGCTCGAAGAATACAAGATTCGTGATCTTGACCCTATTGCCACGACAATCTTCCAACGCTCGGAAAACGCCATGCGTGAAGCTATCAAAAAAGTCCCGGACGGGGAATATCGCTTCCATGTGAGTACCGACGGTTACGACGAGCCACTAATTATTCGCGTCGAGGTACGGGTTCGTGGTAGTAGCATCGTAGTTGATTTTACCGGTACCTCGCCTCAAGTGGACCGAGGCCTCAACGCCGTATTGAACTATGTATTCGCCTACTCTGCCTACTCACTAAAATCCTTGTTCTGCCCAAGTGTGCCTAACAACGAGGGCAACTTCCGTCCCGTAACTGTCACTGCTCCCGAGGGAAGTATTCTCAACCCGCGTTACCCCGCGCCGGTGAATGGTCGCTCCATGGTGGGACAGTTCATTCCTGCTGCTATTTATGGAGCCCTTTGTAAAGCTGTTCCTAACATGGTTCAGGCCGCCAGCGGAAGCCCCACCTGGGCTATTAATGCCGCTGGTGTTGACAAGCAGTCACACCGCTTCGCTGGAAACTTTTTCTTGAACGGTGGCCAGGGCGCCTCCAAGAGTCATGACGGCATTAGTTGCTTGAGCTTCCCGTCGAACGCCTCAAACACACCTATCGAAATTTTAGAACACATCGTTCCTCTCTTGGTGGAGCGAAAAGCTATCATCCGTGACAGTGGCGGGGCAGGCGAATTCGTAGGAGGAAACGGCCAGCAGGTCATTGTCAAATCCCTTTCGGACATCCAGATCCTTCTGAGCTTCCTGAGCGAGCGCACACGCCATCCTGCCTACGGCCTCTTCGGGGGGAAAAACGGCCGCGTAGGCAAGGTAACATTAAACGGGCGACCCATTAACCCAAAGCGTCAATGGGTCATGAACCCAGGGGATCGGCTCGTGCTTGAAGTACCGAGCGGTGGTGGCTACGGAGACCCGAAGGACCGTAAGCGCGAATTCATCGAGCGTGACCTCCGAGAAGGCCAACTCTCTATCCAAAAGGCGCGTGCAGAATATACATTCGACGGGGAATATTCTGACACGACATCGTCCTGACTTCATAACAACGGCAACCCGCAGGTGGGTTGCCGTCACTGCGACAGACGATTTTCCTGTCGACCTGGTCCCCGTCCGGAAAGCACTACGTGGGATCGCTCCCGTCCGAGTAGTCCCGCTGCCTTTCAGTTCTCTGAGCAAAGCCCTGGAAAAAAAATTTGCCAAAGCGCTCCGGGGAGCGGAAGGGATTCTCCTCCGACCTGGCTATATCACGCCTTCGCTCCTGAATCAGTTGCCCGATTTACGAATCATCGCAGTTCATGGTGCTGGGGTTGATCAGGTAGACATCAATGCATGCACTGAGCGGGGTATATTGGTGACAAACACACCGGGTGCCAACGCAGATTCGGTAGCAGAGCTAACCATCGGTTTAATGGTCAGCCTAATCCGCCACATCCCCCAGTCCGTAGGGCGCGTCCGTGCTGAACTGGTATGGGGAGAAGCACGCCACACTGGGAGGGGGCTCAAAGGAAAAATATTGGGCCTGATCGGTATTGGCAAGATAGGCGAGCGAGTCGCTAAAATAGCCACCAGTTTGGGGATGGAAGTCATCGCCTACGACCCGGGACTTAGTGGAAAAAAAATCCGCTCACGTGGTGCCAGTCCGACGAAGTTCGATGTTCTCCTCACGGTCGCCGATATTATCTCCCTGCATGCACCCCATATTTCGACAACAAACCACCTCATCGGCCCCAAAGCTATCGCCAAAATGAAAAAAGGGGCTTTCCTAGTCAATACCGCCCGGGGAGCACTCGTCGACGAGAAGGCGCTCACCTGTGCGGTTAGTTCCGGCCGACTCGGAGGTGCCGCGCTGGATGTACTCGAAAGAGAGCCCCCGGACTTCACGACCTCAATTTTTAAGGCACCTAACGTAATTATCACTCCCCACATGGCAGGCTCCACCACAGAATGCCTCGAACTAATCGCCCAGACGGCCAGCGAGGACATCGCCCGCGCCATTCAGGGAAAGCAAGTGAAGTATCCCGTCAACAAGCTCGAATGAAAGCACGGGAGCTAGCTTTCACCTCCGATACTTAATGCGGGGCCAAAGGTCCCACGCAAAAGCCGCCAGCCGCGCCGCGCCCTGATCAAGCAGGCTCACCCGCACTCCCCGACTCTGATTGAAGAGATCCTTATAGAGAATGGGTATGTTCAAATCACCTACGGTGTTGTCGAGAACTCGAAATTTTTCGAGTCCCTTTCGCAGGTTAGCCAGCGCCATTTTATGCTGGCGCTGTTGAACCTTCACGAATCCA
>Ga0315336_1001008_pt1:42500-61825 | contig 61825 bp, 58 predicted proteins | sample ASW5metaG_FD_204512 | JGI IMG/M metagenome (GOLD analysis project Ga0315336, IMG submission 204512) | Ammonia-oxidizing marine archaeal communities from Monterey Bay, California, United States - ASW #5 | ecosystem: Environmental > Aquatic > Marine > Intertidal zone | place: USA...
GAGTGCAGCACCACCAGTGCGGTTAGCTCCATGAATTCCGCCAGCGGCCTCCCCACCGGCATAGAGTCCCTCGATTGAAGTGCGGCCCCATTCGTCAATTCGAATTCCACCCAGGTAGGTATGTGGGCCGCTGGCCACCTCGATGGGCGATTCGGCCATGTTTACTCCACAATTTTTGAATACCCGCACAATATCAGCCGTGGCTCCGTTATTGACTGAATCGAACACATGGCGCGCGTCGAGCAATACTCCAAGGTTTTCGGTCCCCCGCCCCTGATAGATTTCTGTTCCTACGGCACGGTTCACGATAGCCCGGGTACCCCGCTCTCCTAGTTTCGGGTCATAGCGCCACATGAAGCGCTCTCCCGCGTTGTTGTAGAGGTAGGCACCCTCGTTAATGAAACCACTCGTGTGAGGCGGATATCCTTTTATTCGATCGGGCGCCGCAGCCAGGAGCTGATAGTCTATGAATTCCATGTCGATCAGTTCTGCACCTGCCCGCAGGGCCATGGCATAGCCGTCGCCCGAGATGTAGGGGGGCGAATCGTTAAGCTCGTGAAGCTGGGGAGCACCTCCCGTTGCTATAACTGTTGAACGCGCGTGGACAACGACGGGGATTCCGTCCCGGTAGAAAAACCCCCATGCCCCTACGACGCGATCATTCTCTTTCATCAGGTCAACAAACATCACATGGGCGGTGGTCTCGAAATTCCACTCCTTCATCTTCTTAAAGAGAGAATTCATAAGAGGCTTGCCCATCAACTTTCCACAATGGAGAAGGCGGTCGTAGCGGTGCGACGCACTGGGTTTTTGGTGATATCGGCCATCCTCGAGCCGGATGAGCCCCAATCCCCAGGCGTCGAGCTCGATCGTCCGGTCGATAGCCTCGTGACTCATAAGGCGCATGAGGCGCCGGTTGCACAGACCGTATCCCGCCTGCACTGAGTCTTCGAATAAAAACTCTGGTTTATCGTCGGGATGAGAGTGGCCTAGTGCGGCAGTGTAGCCACCACGCGCCATGGAAGAGCTTCCAGATGGGTAGGAGGCCTTCGTCATAAGAACTGGCCGGACTTCCGAGCGCCGGCATCCGACAGCAGCCATCATCCCAGCTACACCACCACCAATAATGAGGACGTCGGTTTCGATGTGCCGTATATCCTCGAATAACTCCATGCCCGAATTCTCCTTGCGGAAAAACACCCGGTGCACCTTAAGGATGAGCCGTAGTTTTAATTGGCACTTCGAGACACATATTCACTAGACAGGTTTCGGCACGCTGTCTGAGAGGAACGCATCAATTATCGCAGTGGTCTCGTCCGGCGCCTCCAGGCTAATTAGGTGGCCCGCCTCGCGGACGACCTCCTTTCTGGAACCCGGAATCTTTTCCACCAACTCATCGGCGCAAGCCAGAAAACCAGCAAGATCACGCTCGCCCACCACGATCAACGCCCGGGCGCTGATTCCGGAAGCCACATCGGCCAGCGAAGAATCTCTCGGCGGATTCTCATCGATCCAGTGCGTCCCCGTGTAAGAAAGCATGATTTGGTCGATTTTCGAAGCCACTTCCTCATTTTCCAGTGCAGGTGCGAAAATCGGGAGAGAAACCCAATACTCTTTGGCTGCTCTGAGCCCCTCACCCCGCAGCATCGCCACCGTCTGGATTCGTTGCTCTGCGAAATCGGGTAAATGGCGGTCCAAATCAAATCCGGCGCCCATGGCTATCACCGAAGCCGTCCTCTCCGGATGCGCGGCAGCAAAGCCCAAGGCGATGCATGCACCCCGGCTCAGGCCCACTAGATGTGCTTTTGGCGTTTTCGCTACATCAAGAAGGCTTTCAAGGTCTTTGATCTCCTCCTCACGGCCATATCCAGTAGAGGGCTTCTCGGAACCCCCGTGTCCCCGGAGGTCGTAAGTTATGATTCGGTGTGATGCACGCAGGGCTTGGCGTTGAGGGTCCCACATCGAACGGTTCATCCCATGGGCATGCAAAAAAACGACTGGGATTTTGCTAGAACCGAATTCGGTGTCGTCAAAAGCGATTTGAATGTCGTTGCAAACGGCTTGTGGCACAAAAAAATCCTCCCGCGGGATTTGAATCATCCAAGGCGGGCCGCCCGCCCTCAAAAAGAGGACGTCTCGCGATGGCGGCCTTCCTGGGCTATGAAGACCGGCAAGGTATACAACGAACACAGAGGTATGGCAAAGAGGGCATCGCCCGTCCGCAGACGCCGCGGTTCCTCGAGCATTGCGGGTTCATTGCAAAACGATGGGGAGGTTAGTCATCTACCCGGGAGGTGACACGCGCCTCCTTCCTTCTGTCCTGGATATCCACCGTCTTGTTCTCTAGATTGAAGCGAAGGTTTTTTCCATTCTCCACATCCCCACCCGTCAGCCGGATGAAGGTAGTATTAGCGGGATAGTCGATAGAGTGAATCGCGCCGCCGAGAAAAACCGAAGACTGACCTGAATTGACACGGAACTCTCTTTCCACCTCCAGAACACCCCGCCCCTCTTCGGTGCCATCGTCAATCCGCCGGTATTCGGTCATGTCGGTGTGGCCCGTAGCATTTCCGTAGATGACCCAAAATTCTCCATGGTCGTGTGGGGCCGAGCAGCCGGGCTTTTCATTCACGTGCACCATCACATACATATTTGTTTCATGATCGTGAAAGACAATGTGGCGCCCGACGGCAGGGTTCTTTCCAAGAACCTCACGAACAAAGTCGGAGTGTGCAAGAAGGTTCTCGAAGTATTTTTGAACTTCGGCGAGTCCCGCCCCGCCGCTATCTGTTTTCAAGGCACGGTTGCATGCCGCACAAAACTCCTTAAACGAATACGCCACAATAATCGTCCTCTCAGCTGAGTTATTTCATCTACTCTGCGCCCCAGGGGGGATGTCGGATTTCAAAATAATAATACGCCCTTTACCGGCCTACTTTCGTACCGTAGAATTTTTCTGACTCTCCCTGGCTAATTGGTTTCCCCTCCGGATTGTGCAAAGGAAACGCTCGAAGCGTTCTCATAAAGACCTGCATCCCGTAATGGAGGGCTATGAAGCTGCCGAGTTCCATTATCTGAGCTTCAGAATAATATTTTTTTCCCTCGTCGTAGAAATCCGCATTCACTTTTTTCGGCTCACGATACATAAGGTAAGCATAGCGTAGCGCCCATTTTTCTGCACAAGTAAATTCCGAATCGTTCTCGAAGTTCCCACACCCTGCCTCGATACGATCTTCTGTAAGTCCCTCTTCCTTGGCCTTTTCTGAGCGAAGGTTTGAAAAATAGGTGTCTTCTGCCTTCCGGGAGAGTTGAATCCGGATAATCTCCTTGAGCTTGTGGCTCACGTTTCCTTCAACGTGGGACATGTGCATGGCATCGTGCAACGCCTTGGCGTAGCCGGGCGCATGAGCCAAAATTCGGACAAAGAGCTCGTCCGGTACTTGGATTTTCCCAGAGCGTTTGAGCAGTTTCCCAAAGCCCGGCTGACTATTTAGATTATTCGAAAGAGGTTCAATAAATGGCACCAGCGGGTTCCTCCTGAATAAACAGCTTATTAATCTTCGTTTTTGGGTTCGGCCCCGTGCTCGCCGGTTGCGCGCGCCATTGGACCTCGCATGTGAGAGGTCGGGCGGGTGCCGTAAATTCGACGCGATTCCTCTTGGCTCACCAAACGACCGTCGGGCGAGAACATCGGGTAGAAATCGAGTGTCCTAAAAAACGTATGGTAGCCTACATTGAAACCTATGAAGGAACCGAGCTCGACAATCTCTTCGCTGGAGTAATGCTCCTGAAGCCTTGCGTAAAACTCGCCGTTGATCTTCTCAGGCTCAAACTGCATTAGTTCACTGTACTCCAAAGCAATCTTTTCATTTTCGGTAAACCTGTCGCTCTCCCTATAATTCTCAATGCCTTCGTCGATAATCTCTTCGGTGAGACCGTCCCGCTTCGCCGAAGCGGATCGCACATTGCCTCAGTAGTTACAATCAGCCGCGCGGGAGAGTTGGACTCGGATTATCTCTTTGAGCTTATGATCCACGGCACCGGTATTAAAAACCGTCCCCCAAGCAACATACATCGCCTTCGAAAGTTCCTCGTTATGTCCCTGCATAGCGTGAAACGCAGGGTCCGGGGCCCGATGCTTAATACATTTTTTAACAAACGGGCCTAGCTTGGTTTTCTCCAGATAGTCTAGGTCCAGCATCGTGATGTTGGGCATATCCTCTCCACCTTCCGCGGCCCCACCGCAATCTAGAAAGATTTCATTTCCCCATCAAAAAATTTCATGCAATACAGAGAGGAGATTCGAAAATCCTAACTTTAAGTGGACATCCCACTTCTGCGATGAACAGGCCGCAAGATCCGAATCTTATCCTCCAGCTTGGAATTTTTTAAGCCCAGCTTCGACAGCGGTGACGATCTGGGTCGCCTGTTCTTCTTTCAGGATTAGCGGCGGAGCCAGCGTCAAAGTATTTGAGGGCCCCTCGGCAATTCCCGCGTTCTTTCCAATGAGAACACCCTCTGCCTTGACATAGGAGACGACCCGCTCTGTCTCCAAACCCGACAGAGGATCTCCATTTTCGTCCACGAGTTCAATCCCCCAAATAAGGCCAATACCCCGAACGTCGCCTACGCAGGGGATATCTTTCAATTTTCCCAGACCTGTACCCAAGCCCTCGCCTACCCGCCGGGCATTTAGGGATAAATCCTCATCCAGAATAATCTCCAAATTCTTCAGAGATGCAGCACACGATGCGGGGTGACCACCATAGGTATTTATTTGCATGAAACCAGTATCGCCATCGCCGTTCATCACCTGGAACACTTCGTCCGTCACCGCTGTCGCGCCAATGGGCAGGTACCCGCTGCTCAGACCCTTGGCCATAGTCATTATGTCAGGCTTCACCCCAAAAAGATCGGAGGCAAAAAGCTCACCTGTCCGGCCAAAGCCTGTAATCACCTCATCTACGATCATGAGTACACCATGGCGATCACATATCTCACGTACTTTTTTTAGATAGTCTGCCGGAGGCGGAATAACCCCGCCGCCGCCGATGATAGGCTCGGCGATAAAAGCAGCGACCGTTCCCGGGCTTTCGTAGCGAATAACGGAGTCTAGTTCCTCTGCCAGCCGCTCGGCCAGCTCAGTTTCACTCGATGCTCCGCTCCGGAAAAAGTAGGGCGCCTGGATATGAATGACACCTGGCATAAGCGGCTCAAAAGGCACACGGCGGCTGGTCTGCCCAGTCAAGCTCGCTCCACCAATGGTGCCACCGTGATAGCCCTGGTAGCGTGCAATAATTTTATAACGTCCCCCACGGCGCCGGCCCCAAGAGCGGGCAATTTTAATGGCGGTGTCCACAGCCTCGGAACCAGAATTTACGAACCAAATACGCTCGAGATTTCCGGGAAGAATGTCGGCGAGCTTTGAGGCCAGTCGCGCCGCCGGAAGGGTGATTTTGCTTAGAGGATAATAGGGGAGTTCTAGAAGTTGCCGGTAGGCCGCCTCGGCAACCTCCTTCCGGCCGTAGCCGATATTAACACACCATAGCCCTGCCATGGCATCGAGGAATTCTCTCCCTTCCCCGTTAGTGACTGTACAGCCCTCTCCCTGAACAATCACGTCGAGCGGGTTCTCGCCCAAGTCGCTATGGTTAAGGAATGGATGCCAAACGTGCGCCTTATCGAGATCGCGGATTTCCTGAACATCTACTTCCGCCACCGATTCCGAATTCATCATTCCTCTCCCTTTGAAAGACCGCCGACACGATCATTTGCTCACTCGAACTTGGTCTAGAGAATCCTATACTCAGGCCGGCTCGTCTGAATTTTAAATTTCTGGCTGCCAATTTTTGAGATTTCGCCCTCAATGACGTCGCCCGGCCGGAGGTACTTTCCCCAAGAAGCGGCGTTCCCCGCCGGAGAACCCGTCGCAATGATATCACCGGGCCGTAAAGTAGCGATTGTCGAGAGGTAGGCAACCTGCTCGTCCACCTTCCAAACCATATCACCAGTCGAAGCATTCTGGCGGAGTTCGCCGTTCACCCAGAGCTTGAGGCGAAGTTTATGTGGGTCTACCTCCTTGCCATTCAAGAGAATATACGGGCCGGTCGGTGCAAAACCGTCAGGTCCCTTCATCTCGAACCAGTCAATGAATCTGTTATCGTCGCTAAGCCGCAGGCTGCCCCGGTCGCTCATATCGTTGATTAAGGTGTATCCACCGACATGACGCATAGCTTTTTCGACTGGAATATTTCGGCCGCCCTGGCCAACGACAATTCCGAGTTCGAGTTCGTAGTCGAGCTTTTTCATTGAGCGCGGAACAATAACTGGATCATATGGGCCGTTGATGCTCGTGGGGGGCTTAATGAAGCAAAAGAGCGGAAGTTCTTCCTTGAATTCGTCAAGTTTGCGCTTCGCCATCTCGGCGGCATGTGCAACGTAGTTACGGGCCATGCAAAATAGTGTTACCTCCGAGACAGGAGGGAGCACCTCCACACGTTCAGGATCGAAAACAACGGCCATGCCGTCGAATTCGAGTGGCTGCTTTTTTCGCCGGAGGCTCTTGAGGACAGAGAGAGCGTTATCGACAATCCCCCGGGTGGCGTCGATATCATCCAAAAGGTCCTCGCAGGATGGCGCAACAATCTCCTCGGCGGCCTCAAGCGCCTCAAAAGGAGCCATGTCCTTAAGCGAAAGCGCAAAAGACAAGGTCAGATCGGCGATCTGCTCTCCGAACAAGACACCGACACGAGGATTCCCCCCCAGACTAAAGGTGCAAATTCGCATGCACGTTTCTCCTTGATTGAATTTCTACCGTCAAAATATCCGATTTCGGAACGGGGCATAATACCACTCCCGCCCTCTGAAACGGACCCATCCCGCAACACAGCAGGGCCCAGGAGACCTCGACCACCGAGAAATGTATATATTCATTATAAACTAAATATTTGAGCGATTTAAAAAAAACAGGTCTAAGGACTGAAACCAGACAGGTGACCCCCCGCACATCCCCCTCTATGAATTACAGGGAAAGAAAATTTGAGCAGAATCAGGCCACAAAACATTGCCCTCCCTCAGGCTTTGAGTAACGGTAACCTAAGCCGGTCATCCAGACGTGTTGAAAGGAGGCCCGATTTCTGGCGTAGTTGGAGAATTCGGTCTCGCCTGGGGCACATTAATGCTTCGAGAGAAATTCGAGGATGGCGTGGGCAGAGGCCTCTGGCTTTTCTGAGTAGAAATGATGCCCGGCACCCTCGACGATAAAGAGCTCTGCGTAGGGAATACGCTCGGCGAGGAGACGAGAATTCTCGGTTGGAATGAGGACGTCGTGAGAACCAGCGATAACTAGAACGGGCATTTCAAGCGAGACCACCTGTCCAGACAGGTCGAACTTTTCCATTCCCAGCGCCCGTGCCTCAAGCTCTTCTTCGCTGTGTGGAAACGCACGCTTATTCTGGTCGTAGAATTCAACAACCTCGGGGCGGTCCCGGATGATATCAGGATGGAAGATCGTCTCAAGTGCGGCTCGACGCTCCTCGTCTGTGGCACCGGGCAAGCCACCCCGCTGCCTAATCTCGCGGAGGCCAGAGGCCGGCTTCACCTTGTCCACTCCTCCAAAATGGGAACCCGCGATCATCAGGCTCCGGGTACGCGCCGGATGCTGGAGAGCGAATTCCTGGGCAACCATACCACCCATGGATGCCCCTAAGATATGGGCCCGCTCAATTTCGAGCCCGTCTATCAGCGCAAGAAGGTCCATTGCGAAGCGACTCGGTGCGCGAACCCCGTCGTCCTCCAAGACACGGGTGCGCCCGCTTCCTCGGTTGTCAGCCATGACAATCCGGTACTTTTCTGAAAGAAGTGGTCTGAGCTTTCCCCACACCTCAATCGTCGCCGTAAAGCCACCCACCATCACCAGTGGATCACCAGCTCCTTCTTCCTCGTAATAAATTTTGATTTTCCCGCTGCTCTCTGCGCTTAAAGTTGGCACGCGCCATCTCCTTCAAAAACAAATTGGCTACTATTAGAATGCAAAAAATTTTAGCCACCCACCTAGATTGCGCACCAGTCCAAACTATCCTGTCTTGCTTAAGCTTGGCAGGCTCTCCCGAATCAAGGCCAAGGAGGCTACCTAAGATTTTATCGTTGTTCTTCCCGATGAGGGGCACTGGGCAATCACAGTCATCTTCGAATTTTTCCCGCATGATGAGAAAGCCTTGGGCGTGAAATTTCGGCGTCAGGGCCCAAAGTACCGTAGCCCATGATCAGGCAGTAAATGAATCTAGGACAACAGTCCTTCAGCGAAATATGATCAATTCTTAAACGATTCGCTGACTCCAGCCCGAATCTATCGACAGCCACGTCCTCCGAATCCTCGAAAAATAGGAAAAGCTCCAGTCCGCACGGAGCTTTAGACTCGAAGGTAATGAATTTTTTTCGTTCCCACCTAAGGTAGACTATACCGATGTCGTGGTCGATCCGTTTTTGAAACGAAAAACCCTTCGAGCCCCCAGAGGGCAGACACGGTAATTCGAAGTCGTCCGCACCCGGAATATTAATATGAATCACTTTAGCTCCAAGGCCAGCTAGAAGTGGCGCCTCCTGAGACCCCCGAGATGCTGGGTCAAGGCCAGGATCTAAAAACCTTCAATTTTTTCCCATGTGGAATTTTCTACGCCCCCAGCAAAACCTTTTTCACCTGAGGAGTGGCTGCAGAAGCACGGCCTTCAATCTCTTCCTCTGTGAGGGTAGAGAGGGGATGGGGAATGACGACTGGATCGATGCCCTCCATACCCAGAGCTGCGCGCTGGACGTGAGCCTCGTGCAAAAAAGATTCGGTCACAATGACCGCGGCAGGAACACCAAGTTGTTCCAATTGAACCCCGTCGTGCATACAGCACGATGTGCAAGAGCCTCAGTCACCAATGGCGGTGATGACGACATCGCTCTCGGCCGCGATTTGCTCGATGAGCTCTGGCGTAGCGTTTTTGGAAAAGCTCTCCTTCTTGTAGTAAGTCACCTCGCTTAACGCCTCATCGGCTTGAAGAAGAGCGAGAGTTTTTTCGAGGAATCGCCGTCCGTTCCATTTAGTGTTGTCTAGAACACCAACCCGAAGCCCTTCAAGAGAGTCCGGGCGTTTCGAGATAGGCCTAGGTTCCGCTTCTACAGTACCGCGCGGATCGTAGACAACCTGTTTCGAATTCCTTGGGTTCATTCGGTCTTCTCCTTGTTCAGAACTATCTAGAGCATACAGGTACCATCTACACAAGTAGGCCCCGTCGTAGGCTCTCCACCGTCCAACGAGCGGAGGACCGGATTAGTCATGTGCCCCCAGCCGGGGATAAACGCTGAGAAGCGGCCCGCCTCTCCGCCCGTAACGAAAAGGTGGATATCCTCAGGAGACGGGACGATGGGAATTCGCGAATCGAGCTCGCGCCCATACCAAGGAGGCAGGTTACGATTGTAGACTCTTCCATAACGATGACTGAAGCTTACATCAGCGAACGTATTCTTGGTGTTTGTCCAAAGAAAACTACGTACGTCGTGCCGGGTCCAGCCCTTTCCTGCGATGGTAGCAGCATGTTCGGGCCCGATCATTACGGCGCAAGAACCACTACTGACTGCGTTATTGTGAGCTATGGTGCTCATAGCCGAACAGATACTCTCTAAAATCCCCTCCGGATCGTCCGATATGTGGTTGGTGACGCTATGGGGAGCTTCAGCCGCAATAGCAAACACCGTGCTATCTTCAGGGGCATAACCATTTTCAACTTGGTAGGGTGCCCAAGGGCTTATCTCTTCGTTCTCCGCGATGCAGAAAGTGTACTTGCCTGGATGGCCGAGGGTGCTTTTATCCAAATCACCCGGCCATCCACCACCAACGTTCAGAAGAATCAGTCGTACAGCCCGGCCAATCGTTGCGTTCGCCCGGTTCCCCGACCCAAAGACGTTGCAGCCCGAGTTCATCCCGATAGTACCCCGAACCGGGCCGTTCACGACCAAAAGAGGGCAGGCCATATGGGTGGTCGACTGAACTCCGTTCAGGTTAAAATGCGGATCGCAAAGTGCTCGCATAGCCGTGCGTACGACGGGTCCGTATTCGGGCAAGCATCCGGCCATGACCGCATTGACTGCCAAGACCTCTCGGGTGAGAGTCCCCCAACGGGGCGGCACTCGTGCCTCCAGGAAACTCGCCTCCCCGCCTAGCCCGGACACCATTGCATCAACTTTTTCCGGCGTGGGCGGCACAACGGGCAACCCATCCGAAAACCCTCGTTCGTAATATTGCTCGATCAGATCAATGTTCGCATCAACAGTTTCTTTTCGAGCAGTGTCTGCCATGAGCACTCTCCTCCTGCATTCGGCAACTGGATACTGGCTTTTAACCGTTCCGGCGTCCCAGCTTGCGGCAAAGGCGGCGGAGTTCCATCTGCTCGGCAACTGTCAACGTACCCATCTCCTCATGGATGGCAGCCACGCGACGGGGCAGGAGCGTTTGAATCGTTTTTTTTCCTTTTGGGGTGAGGTTCACAGCCACCTTACGGCGATCATGCACATCCCGCCCGCGCCGAACCATCCAGGACCGCTCAAGATTGTCAACCACCATGGTGATGTTTCCGCTCGTCTTGAAAATCTTCTCGCCAAGCTCACGCTGAGAGAGGGGCCCCAGATGAACGAGAGCATCCAGCGCACTGAATTGACTCTGACTAATGGCCAAGTCTGTGAACTGGCCGTTCAGGCGAGCCATTACTGAGTCGGCTGAGCAAATGAGGTTGATGAACGCACTTAGAACCCGCTTCTCCGCCTTTGAACCCCTGTACAAGCTTCCCATACAACCTTCTTTCAAACTGGAACTTTAATCGACGAACCCAAACGGCCACTTTGGGCCAAGCGCACCTAAACTGTAGGCTGTATAAATAGGACAACATTAAACCATTTAACGTTAAAATAATAGAAATGGACCAGCAATATCAAAACTATTAAGTTTTTCAAATTTTCGGCTGCCCACACAAACATTCTTTCCAGTGAGCTCAAGCTCGTCTACTTGAGATTCGACTATCGGCCTGACCTGCTCAAAGCTGAAAGATAGATGTCATAAAGTCGAAAAAAAAACGTCACTCCGAATGACTTAGGAGGGGGAAAACAACCAAAGTATACCCATAACTGCAGTCTACTGAATGGGAAAATCGTGGACGAAATTCAATCCGAAGACCCTATATTTGAACCGTAGTCGATTCACCGAGACAGCACCCGAGAAACTGCTAAACGGAACAGACATCTATTATTTCCCCTTAACCATGGTCACCCCCTACGCCTGCACCGAGAGCATGACGCACAACACTTTTTGTTGCACTCATCCAGGTTCGGAGCCAGGCCCAGTCAGATCCAGTTCAGAGGCCAGTCACACGATCCAAATTGGCACCCTCGAGATCTGCATTGGACATATCCGCACCATCTAGGCGCGCACCCTGAAGATTGGCTCCATGAAGTCGAGCCTTTCGGAGAGTAGCCCCCTGTAGCTTTGCAGCCCGGAGCATGGCCCCTTCAAGATTTGCCTTATCAAGATTAGCTTCCCGGAGATCTGTGCCGAGCAGCCATGCACCACCTAGGTCCGCACCAGTCAACACCACCCTGCGGAGATCGGCTCCCTGAAAGGAGGCCTTTGAGAGGTTCGCGTTCTTTAAGTTCGAATCAGCTAGCAGAGCACGGCGAAAATTTACCCCAGGCAGTTCCGCCCCCTCAAGATTTTGCCCACTCAGATCGGCACGCTGGCCCGCCGCCGCGCCGCTTTCCACCCATTTTCTGTGGGCCAGAATAATTTTAGCCAACACATCTGAAGAAAAGCTTGAGGAAATTACTTCGGGAGTGGCGGTGTCCCTTGTGACCGAAGCAAGTTCATTAGTTGTAAGGCCAAGGGCTCCGGCTGTATCGGCCCCGGCGAATTCGGCCTCTTCAAGATCAGCCCCGGCAAGATTGGCTTCGCCGAGACGGGCGCCCTGCAGATGGGCGCCGCGGAGGTCAGCCTGGCTCAGATCTGCGCCAGTTAGATCAGCCCCCCGAAGGTCACTCAGAAAAAAACTCGCGCCCAACGCAGTGGTGAATCTCAAATTTGCGCTCGAAAAGTTCGACTGAAACAAGTCAGCCCTTTCGAGCTTTGCGCTGCTGAGGTCCGCCCCGCTGAAGTTGGCCCACTGCGCGTTTGCGTGCCGCAGGTCTGCACCTGCGAGATCTGCACGCTCTAACCGGGCCATAAAGAGATTAGAGTAGCGGAGATTCCAGCTCCGGAAATTCGCCCGGCCACCTTCTTTTCCACCTGAATTCAACCATCCCGCATGATCCGCTATGCGCCGGGAAAGGTCCTCTTCGGTAACCGCGCCGATGGATAGGGGGGCCATGGGAAGGGCTGGAGGGGCACCCCCGAAAGAATTCTGCAAAGACCGCCTATTATCCGGACACATCGGCGAATGGTCCGAAGATACTTTTCCCGTAAACAACCATTTTAGGATTTGGCGCATAGCTAGGCATGTCCCCAGCGGTACAGATGAGGAGAACGTATTCTATCCCCATTCCACCGCTTTACGCAGAAAATCGAGGCAAATGTCAGCGAATTTCCCGGGCCGCTCGATGAGGGCAACGTGACCGGTCCCCTCGAGAATAACCTTTTGAGAACCTTCGATGCGGGAATGAATTTCTTCAGCATGATGGGGGGCAACAATCAGATCATGACTGGAAGCAGTCACAAGTGTGGGTACTTTCACTCGGTGCAGGCGATCAAGTGTATCTCCATTTAGAGTAGCTCTGAGCTGGCCAATCCATCCTTCTCGCGAGCTTGAGGTTTCGGCCAGCCACTTAGCTTTGTCATTCATCTCTCGTGAATGAGTGTCGTAGTAATCATGCGAATAAAGCCCGAGCAGGCTGAACGCAGCAAGAGTTTCCATCTCGCCTCTCTCGGCAATGAGCTTCCGGATCTTCTGAAATTCTCGGAGACGGGGACAATTCCTCGCCCAAGTGTGATGAAGTCCAAGGCTGAGAACCCGATCCGGATACCGAAGGCAAAGTTCCTGAGAAATATGGCCGCCCATCGAGTAACCCATAACATGCGCTTTTTCCATCCCCACAACGTCTAGTACGGCCACCGCATCGTTAGCCATGTTGACAAGGCTATATCCCGGCGGAGGGACAGCGCTTTTCCCAACACCACGATTGTCGAAAACGATGCAACGGAACTCGCGCTCGAAGTAGGGAAACTGGTTTGCCCATAGGGTATGATCGTGTCCAGTTCCGCTGACAAGAAGTAAGGGCGGACCCTCGCCAAACACCTCATACCAAATATCGACGTCTTCCGGTGCGACCGTCACTGGCATCGCGCTGCCTCGCAGATTGATTTGTCTTCCAATAAGAAGTAATCAGAGCTAAAATCCCATACTATAGCAATTTAATTTCGAATTTCTTTGATGACACCAAGAAATAATCCATCGTATATTAAATGCATCAAGAAGAATAACGATTGGATCGTTTACAGAAATTTAGCTTGGTTCATCTTAGTCTACAGGGAGGAGCGTGCATGGTAAAATGGAAACGGATCTCGCCTACAGCTTGGAAATTTTAACTACATAAAAGCGTCAGTTTTCGGATTGGACACCCTTCATCCAGCAAAGAAGCTAAATTTATATTTAACAAAATGCAGGAAAAAGGCCAACGGAACCGTTCTTACTCGACAATTCATTTTAAGCTTTGGAAGCAATCTAGAACAAATAGCTACGATGCCCAGAAGAAGCGAAACTCAGCCGCACAACCTCTCGAAACACCCTATGCACATCTCGGTAATGGAAACGATAGAACATCGCTCGACTGGCAGTACAGTAAAAAAATTCAGACAAAAAATGAAAAGTAATCGCACTGACCTAGATTAGCGGCTCATCCCCCGGCCCCCAGAAAAAGGGGTCCAACAGATATCCTTCCCGTGGAATTTGGACAGCTGGCATGAGACCCTGCGCCATCTTCAAGCGCTGGATTGTCCTCAAATGGACGAGCGCTTCCCAGTAGAGATGCCGAATCATACCAGCCAGGGAAAATGTGAACATGGTCTCATCCTCGGAGCTCTGCTCAAGGCCTTCCATGTGGAAGGTTCCCACGTAGGACCAAAATTGGTATATGGGTATATTGGTTTTTCCCATCATAAGGTCTTTCCTGAAAGCCCTGTCTAGGGTTAGGGAGCTTTTCTCCTCCAAGCTTTTTTCCTTATCGGCGCGCCCGGCGAGCATGAGGGCTTCCTCAAATTTCGGAAAAAGATCCTCGAGCCGCCAGAATTTTTCTTCATCCAATCGGCGGTCATAAACAGCTGACTTGGAAAAATCCACCGGATCGGCGAGGGAATCACCGGGCCAAATGATTCTTCCCCAAACTTTGTATATCCAGAAAAAATACGCTAATGCCACGTGACTGATTTGGCGGCGGATACTCCATTCAGACCATTCCTCGGAAAGGTCATTCCAGTCGAGCTGGGCATCGGAGAGCCCCTTGATCTCAGCACGGAAGAACTCGCAAAGCGTCTTGAAGTCCGGACTGGAGACCGCCATCACATTTCCCTTAAATCTGTACCTGTCATTTCGGGCGGCTGTGCTATACCCATTAATCCGAGCAAGGTCGGCGCCACATCGCAAAGCGCCCCGCCTGAGCAAAGCGGGCCCCCGAATCCCGGAGCAACAACAAGGCACGGAGTGTTGTTGAGGGTATGCGCAGTATGGGGGCAGCCGTTTTTATCATCCCACATAGTCTCGCAATTGCCGTGGTCAGCGGTGATAAGGGCCGCGCCACCCGCTCTTTCTAGTGCCTCCAATACTCGGCCCAGGCAGACATCCACCACCTCGACGGCGCGGGTAGCAGCACCTTCCACGCCAGTATGGCCCACCATATCCGGGTTGGCAAAATTGAGAATAATGGCATCAGCCTCCTTTCCTTCGATGGCCAAAAGCGCGGTCTCGGTCACGGACTCGGCGCTCATCTCGGGCTGGAGGTCATAGGTAGTGACCTTAGGGGAAGGTATTAGCTCGCGCCGCTCTCCAGGGGGCGGCTCCTCCGTCCCTCCATTGAAGAAGTAGGTCACATGAGGATATTTTTCCGTTTCAGCGACTCGAAGAGAGGTCTTTCCCGCAGCCGCAAGCGCGTGGCAGAAAAGACCATTCATCTCAACGGGAGGAAATGCCACTGGGAGAGCAAACAACGCGTTATATTCGGTCATGCAGGCATAATGGATCCGGGGATGGACCTTCCTCTGGAATTCGTCGAAAGCCTTGTCCACCAGCGCATGAGTTATTTGACGGGCACGATCAGATCGAAAGTTGAAGCAGAGAACAGCATCGCCGTCCATAATTAGGCCTGTGGGCCGCCCATTTTCTTGGACCACCCGGGGCTCAACAAACTCATCGGACACATCCTGCATGTAGGATTCGTGCAGGGCCGAAGGACCGTCTAAACATGGAATCCCTTTGCCAAGAACCATCGCATCGTAAACCCGGCGAGTCCGCTCCCAGCGGTCGTCCCGATCCATAGCATAGTAGCGCCCCGAAACAGTGGCAATTTTTGCTCTCGCTTCACTTTCGAGGCCGGCGGCGAAATTTTCGATATATTTGGCCCCAGTCCTCGGCGGCGTGTCCCGACCGTCCATAAAAGCATGGGCATAGATGCGTTCAGCGCCCTCCCGGCGGGCGAGACGGGCGACTGCAATTCCATGGTCTTGACAGCTGTGGACTCCGCCGTCCGATACCAAACCAATGACATGCACAGCACCACCCCCGGACCTGGCCGCACGAACTGCACCGACGAAGGCCGGATTTTCCATGAACACGTCCTCTTCGATTGCTCGATCAATCCGAAGAATATTCTGGTTCACAACCCGACCTGCCCCAAGATTGAGATGACCCACTTCGGAGTTTCCCATCTGACCATCAGGAAGGCCCACCGATCTTCCGCTCGTTTTGAGGTGAGTACAGGGATGGTTTAAGGAGAGGGAATCCATCACGGGCGTCCGGGCGAGAGCTACCGCATTATGGACGAGTGAATCGCGGATCCCCCATCCATCCAGAACAATCAACATTACGGGGTGCGGTGAAGTCAATTTCTCGGGTCCATTCGAAATTCACCTAAGAAAAGTTACTAAAGATTTAGCTTTAGTAACGATGTGTCCGTACTTCAACCACCGGCAAGGTTTATTCAAAATCGGGAACACGGATAAACCGGAACAGGCTCTTATCCCATCTCCATTGCGTTTCGAATTGAATATTCCGACGTAAGTGGCGCTGTGTGCCGTTGTCGAAGCGAATCCGGTTCCTTAAATTACGCTCCCCCGTCAAGAAGATCGTGACGGGGTTGCCCGTCCCGTTAAAACTTAGACGCATCTCCGCCTTTAATGACTCCTTCCGAATGATAGTACGCTTTTTAGCCTTGTCCTCTTCGGGGGGCCAGACAAACTCTCCCCGGACTCGCCCAAACCAGATAAGATCGAATTGATGGCTCTGGTTCGGCTTGATGATTCGAACCGAATCAACCATCAGACCGGCCCGGTCATCGCGCGCATAAATGATCAACTCACTCTCACCCCCACCTGTCAAATCCGTCAGCTGAAACGTGATTGGTTTGTTGTGGCTGGCCTCACTGTAAGACGATAGGGGGGTGCGGCCTCGCTTTTCATCGTCCACCAGGCAAAAGGTCGCGTAGTTCAATACATCTGGATCTGACTGGACGACGATTAGCGTCTCATCCTCGGGATCGCTGTCCATGTTCACTGGAATAAAATCCACCGTGAAGGCGTACCGTTCCAGATGGCGCGATGAAAGATACCAAGGCCATTCAATTTCGGAATAGCGGCAAATTTCTAACCCTTCGAGCTGCCGGGTGCGGTCACTCGAAAACAGCTTATGGACGATCCTCCAATCATCTGGCCGAGCAAGCCGCTTGAGATGAAAAACCATCCGCGCATGCCGTCGCTCGGCCGGAGTCTGGTTACGATCGCTCGGGGCCGCCCAGGAAGCTACCGTCAAGCAGATAAATAAAAATACCGCATAGGCCGATAAGGCAACTTGTCGCCGGGACATTTTCGAAATTCCTCTCGATAACGAAACTCCCTGCTAAATCTACATATCTCGGGCTGGCTGGGAGGCAGGCAAAAGGCTACGACACGGGCCCCAACAGTGGAGAAGACCTGAGTCTGAAGGAGCTTCCAGCCAACCTGCCCCCTATACCATTGATTCTTAGCAGTTGATTAATAAAAAATATGCCCTATGGAAGTCGGCGGCCACCAGGGACCTTGGCAGTCGATACCCTCTTTGCTTCTTGAGCCATCTGGAACTGAACTCGAGACGCTACCTTGCGAAGAACTTTTACAAACCTACTCTTTGATATCCTAGATGTCCGCAGGGCCACCTGAAGGGCCTCATCGTCTTTTCCGAAATTAGGACTACTGAGCCTTCCAGGCAGTCTGCGGGGAGTCTTTCTTTTTGAATTTGGCGAGGATTTCGCATTTTTCAATCTTGAGACCCAATTTTTTTTAATTTGCTTCGGGACCGGGCCAGCCTCCACATCGGGCTTAATTCCTTTCCCGTGAATCCCAATGCCCAGAGGGGTATAATACTTCGCTGTCGTAATTCGGATCCCCGCCCCGCCGCTGATCGGAATGATAGTCTGAACGGAACCTTTGCCAAAAGTCTTACGTCCGATCAGCAGCCCCCGCCCTAAGTCTTTTACGGCACCAGCAACAATTTCAGAGGCGCTCGCACTCCCTTCGTTGATAAGAACGATGAGCGACTTTTTAGCCCACAACCCGTTCCCGTGGGTCTGGAAGTACATAGACTGGTTACGGTGGCGTCCCCGTGTGAATACAACCATATTTTTTTTGGCGAGAAACTGCTCGGCCACTCGAACCGATTGGCGCAAAAGGCCACCTGGGTTGTTTCTAAGATCGAGAATCAGGGAGCGAACTCCGGCATCGCGGAAACGGGCAATTGCCCTACCCATCTCAGCCGAGGTCCGCTCGTGGAAAGCAGTTAGCCTAATATATCCGATATTCCCGGCCATAATGCGCGACTTAACACTTCGAATTTGTACAATGGCCCGAACCACAATGAACTCTCTAGGCGACGACCATTCCGGACGCAAAATCCCAATCCGCACAGCCGTCCCCGGTGGACCCCTCATTTTTTTCACCGCTGTCGAAAGCAACCAACCCTCAGTCGATTCACCGTTGACCATTGATATGACATCACCCGGCCTGAGCCCCGCCTTATCGGCCGGGGTGTCTTCGATAGGAGAGACAATAGTAATTTTTTTATCTCGGGTTGTGATAGTGATTCCCAGACCACCGTAACGCCCAGTCGTTTCGACCTGCATTTCGCGGTAGATATCCGGGGACAAAAATGAGCTAAATTTATCCATGGAATTGAGAATCGCGGCAAGAACAGCGTACATAACCTGGAGTTCGGTTGCCTTTTTCCCGAACCTCTTCCCCGCCTTGGTCAGAGCAAACCGGTAAGCCAGCTCCATAGAGGGGAGCCCGTTCATCCCCTTTCCCCCGAATTGGAGGTCTACCTCCTCCCCTCCTGCCCGCAAGGTATAGTGTCCGGAATCAATCCGAACAACCTCGAAACGCTTTCTTCCAAAAATTTTCTGCATCCCGATGAGCCCAGCTCCAAACGCCTTGGTCAGGTTGGGATTTGTGACATAGTGCTCTTCCACCTGAGCAACTGTCTCGCGAAGAAATCGGATAGCCCGGCGTTGGTCTCTCGAAAGTTCAGGCAGATATACGGTCGGACTAGGAAAAACGTAGGATAGGAGGACGAATGCGGAGGAAATAACCGACAGGAGGCTCAAAAAACATTTTCGCTTTAACCTTCCCAAAAATCACCTTTTCCCCGCGAACCGGCCTTTTTTGTGTAAACCGCTCTCTGAACCTATTCAGCCACTCCGCGAATCGAAAACACACTCTCTTCCGAAGGCCTTGAGTTCTCAAACCGGCCACGGATGCCCATAAAACTTAAAACCATATAGGTTTAGCCCACCCTACGCCAAACGGTCTAAAAAATGAACAAACCGGTTGAATTATATACCATCTCGGAACTGGGGTTTAATTCTATTTTTGCCTGTTTTCGAGTGTTTTTAGGGGTTAGTGGTTACAAATGAGTTACAAGTAACAATTTTACACTCTTGATCTACCCCCTGAAAACCGGTCCATGCTGGATGAGAGGATTTTCGGTACTCTTTTGGCTGGGCCGCCCAGTCTGGGGGGGATTTATATGAGCAAGAAGCGTCATACATCCGAGCAGATCATATCC